>Ga0209056_10001339_pt1 | contig 27087 bp, 20 predicted proteins | sample GraSoiAngelo_114_FD_185876 | JGI IMG/M metagenome (GOLD analysis project Ga0209056, IMG submission 185876) | Grasslands soil microbial communities from the Angelo Coastal Reserve, California, USA - 14_0903_13_40cm (SPAdes) (version 2) | ecosystem: Environmental > Terrestrial > Soil > Grasslands... | reverse complement strand
GCTGGTGGCCACCACCACCGCCTCGGGCGTGACCGGGGCCACCAGCGCGGCGTTCAACATCACGCCCCGGCCAGCGACGCACCTCGTCTTCACCGTCCAGCCGACCAACACCACCGCCGGCAGCCCGATCTCGCCCGCCGTGCAGGTCGCCGCTCAGGACGACGCGGGGAACACCGTCGCAGGCTTCAGCACCGACATCACCATCGCCCTGGGCAACAACCCGGGCGGCGGGACGCTCTCCGGCACGAAGATCGTGACGCCGGTGAACGGGGTGGCGACGTTCTCGACGTTGAGCATCAACAACCCGGGGACCGGCTACACGCTGGTGGCCACCACCACCGCCTCGGGCGTGACCGGGGCCACCAGCGCGGCGTTCAACATCACGCCCCGGCCAGCGACGCACCTCGTCTTCACCGTGCAGCCGACCACCACCGTCGCCGGCAGCACCATCTCGCCGGCCGTGCAAGTGGCCGCTCAGGACGACGCGGGGAACACCGTCGCGGGCTTCGGCACCGACATCACCATCGCCCTGGGCAACAACCCAGGCGGTGGGATGCTCTCCGGTACGAAGACCGTGACGCCGGTGAACGGGGTGGCGACGTTCTCGACGTTGAGCATCAACAACCCGGGGACCGGCTACACGCTGGTGGCCACCACCACCGCCCCGGGCGTGACCGGGGCCACGAGCGCGGCGTTCAACATCACGCCCCGGCCAGCGACGCACCTCGTCTTCACCGTGCAGCCGACCAACACCGTCGCCGGCAGCACCATCTCGCCGGCCGTGCAGGTCGCCGCGCAGGATGATGCCGGCGTCACCGTCACGAGCTTCAGCGGTTCGATCACCATCGCGCTGGGCACCAACCCCGCCGGCGGGACGCTCTCCGGAACCAAAATCGTGACGGCGGTGAATGGCGTCGCCACCTTCTCGACCCTGAGCATCGACAACGCCGGGAACGGCTACACGCTCGTGGCCACCGCTACCGGTCTCGCCAGCGCCACCAGCGCCCCGTTCAACATCGCGGCGTCGCCGCAGCAGGTGCGAGTGCAATTGACCGGTGGTGGCCGCATCGACCCGGCGATCGGGAAGACGACGTTCGGGTTCGACGTGGATGGCCGCTCGGGGCCGCCGTTCCAGGGAGAGATGCAGGTCGTCTACCACGGTGGCACCTCCGCCATGACGCGGATCCACAGCCTGGTGATCGACGGCGTCACGTCGTCGCCTGACCCCCGCGGCGGCGTGTGCATCACCTGGACCGGCAGCGCGCGAATCAACAACAGCGACCAGCGCCGCTTTACCGCCACCGCCTGCGACAACGGCCAGCCCGGCTCGAGTCACGGGGGGGGACCCGACCGCTTCGGGATCAGCGTCGACGGGTCCATCAACACCGGCCTCACGGACCTGAAGGGCGGCAACACCCATGCCCGCCAGTGATGGAGGACAAACCATGACTCGCGTAACGAAAGTGGTCGTGGCGCTGAGTCTCGTCGCCGGCGCCTTGCACGCGCAGACACCGGTCAGCGGCCAGGCCTTGGGCGCGGCGGTGCGAACACCCGTCACCAATCTCCGGAGCGGCCAAGTCACGCTCCCCTCCGGAGGAGGGTTCGTCTCCGCCGACGTGGACGCGCTATCGGCACTCGAAGTCAGGGTGGATGCCCTCACCACGATGACCTCAGGCGCGATGGACGCGCTGGCCTCGACCGCTCAGAGCACCGCCCACCTCGAGAACGTCAACGTCCTGAATGGGTTGATCACTGCCCAGACCGTGATCGCCGCGACCTCGAGCTGGGTGAGCGGCGCTGTGGGCAGAAACGCGGAGGGGTCGTCCTTCACCAATCTCGTCGTGAACGGCATGCCATTTGGGAGCGGGGACTACCTGCCAGCGCCCAACACGCGCGTCGACTTGCCGGGCGTCGGCTACGCCGTGCTCAACGAGCAGATCCCGAGCGGCGCGTCGGGGATCACCGTGAACATGATTCACGTCGTGCTGCGGGATGCGCTCACCGGCATCACCACCGGGGAGATCATCGTCGCTTCGGCCTCCAGCTCGGTCGGTAACTAGCCAGAGAAGGCCGGCGCGGGAGGGATCAACGCCGCCCGTTGGGAGTCGGCACCCCGGCCCCGACGATCACCGAGTCCGTTTTGCCGTTCGCGAGCAGATCGACCAGGTCCCGATGGTAGTACGGATCGGCGGGGTCGAGCGCGGGCCACTCCCGGTAATGGTCCGGGGCGAACAGGCCGACCATGTGCGCCATGGCGCCGTACGACGTGTCGCGAGTGGGATTGTCGAACACCCCCACCACGCGGTAGCGATGCCCGGCCTTGAGGTGAAGGCCCTCGCCGCGGATCGCGAGCAGCTTGCGCGGTATCGAGAGCACATGCCCGAGCGAGTCACGCTTCGCGTTGACCTGCACGAGCGTCTTGCCGCTCGCGGCATCGACGAGCTTCACTAGCGTGCCGTAGTCGTGCAGGTGACCCGTTACCACCAGGAGATGACCGGAGAGCGGCGGGCTGAACTCGTAGCCGATCTCGAAGTGTCCCGGGGGGACGTTGAAGCGGTTCTCCTCGGGGTTCGTCTGGATGTTCACGTCCATGTAGGCGGGCAGGACGTCGATCGGCCGGGGCCTGAGGCTCGCGTTTGCCATATACATGACGATGCGCCAGTAGGCGACGGGGATCTCGGGCCCGGAGTCGTTGTGCCAGGCCGCGTACACGCCCAGCTCCTGACCAGCCCGCATGGGCACACCGATGGTGCGTGGGATGCGGAAATCGCCGGTGTCGCTCTCCTCGGCGGCGCCCAGCAGGCGCTCGAGAGCCGGGTAGATGAACTGGCGGCGCGAGAAGTTCACCATGATCAGGTGGTGCACCAGGCGGTGCGACAGCTCATGGCCGTGATCGTCGAACAGGTCGATGCGGAAGCCCTGGAGCCAGCCGTCCACCGGAAACGCGAACTTCTGCACTGGGGTAGCGGGCATGTCCATCATCATCCCGGGCATTTCCGGGCTCACGGGCACGCGGTAGGGACCACCCGTGATCAGGACGCGGCGATGCGCTGAGTCGACCTGCACATGCAGCGGCGGCGGGAGAGGAGGCATCGCACGCTGCTGGGCAGCCGCGAGGACCGGGATCAGCAGGAACGCGAGGAGCACGGACACGCGCGTCAGAGAATTCTCCACTACGGCAGGGCGGCCCCGGCCGCCCGTCCCGGCGTCGCCGGCAGATTCTCCTCCAAAAACTTCGTCAACGTCGTGAACAGATGTTGCCGCGTGGTTCCGCCCGAGATCGAGTGGGTACGGTTCGGATAGGCCATCAGCGAAAACGGCCGGTTCGCCGCCACCAGCGCGTTCACCATCGCCTCGGTGTTCTGAAAGTGCACGTTGTCGTCGCCCGTACCGTGCACGATCAGCAACCGGCCTTTGAGATTCTTCGCGTACGTGAGCGGCGAGCCCTTGTCATAGCCGGCGGCGTTGTCCTGCGGCAGTCCGTTATAGCGCTCGGTGTAGATCGTGTCGTAGTACTTCCAATGCGTGACCGGCGCCACGGCGATCGCCATGCGGTACACGTCGGGCGCCTGCGTGATCACGTTTAGCGACATGAACCCGCCGTAGCTCCAGCCCCAGATGCCGATCCGCGTGGAGTCGACGTACGACCACCGCCCGACCGCGCGCGCCGCCGCGGCCTGATCCTGCGTCTCGACCACGCCCATCTGCCGATAGATCAGCTTGCGCCATGCGCGGCCGCGCGCGCCCGTGCCGCGATTATCGACGCTGGCCACGATGTAGCCGCGCTGCGCGAGCATCTGATACCACAGATAGTTCTGGCCGCCCCACGCGTCGGTGACGGTCTGCGAACCGGGGCCGCCGTAGACATAGAAAAGCACGGGATAGCGCGACGTGGAATCGAAATTCGGGGGCTTGATGAACCACGCATTGAGCTTGATGCCGCTGCCGATGTCGACCTGACGGAACTCGGTCGCGCCGAGCCGCAGGCCGGCGACTTTCGCCTTGAGCGCCGCGTTGTCCATGAGCGTGCGGATCAGGTGGTTATCCGGCAGACCCACGAGCGACGTTGTCGGTGGAACGCCAAAACGCGAGTACACGTGAACGGCATACCGCCCGCTCGGTGACATGTTGTAGAAATGGAAGCCCGGCTCACTCGCCGGCGTGATGCGCTCGACCGGCGCCCGTTTTCCGTAGTTGACGCGGTAGAGGTAGCGCTGCGTGGGATTGTCGGGTGACGCCGTGTAGTAGACCCATTTGCCGATGGTGTCCACGCGCTGTACGCCGAGCACGTCGAACGTCCCGCTGGTCAGGGGACGCGGCGTGCCACCATCGCGGGGGAAGAGATACAGCTGGGTCCACCCGCTCCGCTCCGACTCCCACAGGATGTCCTTGCCGCCGTTCAGGAACCGCAGCTCGTCGAACTGCTGGATCCATGCACTATCGATCTCGGTGATGACGGTTCGCACCTGACCTGTCTCGGCGTCGGCCAGCATGACGTGCAGCGTGTCCTGCAACCGGTTCATGTGCTGAATGACGAGCTCTTTGCTGGCGCCCTTGGCGGGCACCCAGTCCATGCGAGCGATGTAGTTGTTGCGCGGATCGCCGGGGATGTTGATCCAGCGGGTCGGTCCGCCGCTTGCGCTCACGACGCCGACTCGACCCGCCGAGTTCGTCTGTCCGGCTTTCGGATACTGCACGGGCGTCGTGAAGGCGTACAACGAGTCCGTCACGTTGTAGAGCAGGAAATCGCGCACGCCGGTGGCATCGAGCTGCCAGTACGCGATCGACAGGCCGTCGGGGTTCCAGCGCCAGCCGTCCTGCAAGCCCAGCTCTTCTTCATAGACCCAGTCGAACGTGCCGTTGATCGTGGTGCGCGAGCCGTCGGACGTCAGCTGCGTCACTTTTCCGCTGGCGATGTCTTCGACATAGAGGTTGTACTCGCCATAGCGGACCCAGCCCACCCGGCCGCCATCGGGCGAAAACTTCGCGAACATCAGCGTCGAAGCCGGGCCGTTGCCGCCCAGCTTCTTGAGCGTCCATCCCGCGAGATCGAGCACCCAGTAGTCGCCGCGCGTGTTGGTGCGCCACACCTGCTGCGAGTTCGTGAAGATCAGCAGGCGCCGGCCATCGGCCGACCAGGTGTACTCTTCGATCTCGAGCGGCGTCGAATCGCCGGGCGGCCTGAGCCGCGCTGCCGGCACGAGAATCGTCTTGAGGCCGGTCTCGGCGTCGTAGCGCACGATGTCCTGACCGGGCTTCCCGCCGGCTTGACGCTCGAGCGCCGTATAGCCCACGCCATCGGACAGCCACGCGAGCGGGCCGAATGAGCCACCGCGAAACTCTGGCGACCCGAAGATGCGATCGACGGTGAGGAAGCTGGAATCGCTCGACGCGCGTTGGGCAGCCGCTTCGCTACCCAACAGCGCGGCGAGCAGGGCGATAAAGAGAAGACAAAGACGACGCATCGTTCTGGATCCGATTAAAGTGGGACCCGAACGATAGCTACTGACGCGGCCCTCCGCCTCCCATCGGGCGAAAGACCATCGGCTTGGGCAGCGCATCGAACTTTGTCTGCTGCGCCGGCGTCAGATTATTGCGGATCGCTGTGTACCACTGGTCCGCTTCAGCCTGAAACCCCTGCATCTCCGTGCGCACGCTGTCGAACTTCGCGCGCTGCGCGGGCGTCGGCTCCTGCCCGGGCGTGAAGCCACCCGAGGCCTGCATTTGCTGCCGGATCGCCTGGCGGCGGGCGGCGGCGTCTTTCATGACGCCGTTCAGCGCCGTATACGCTGGTGTGATTTTCGTGCGTTGATCGGCAGTCAGGCCGAGCGTCTGGCCGAGCGAGTCGATCGTCATCCAGTGATCGGGAGGAGGCTGGAAACGCCGTTGGCCGGCGTCGGGAGGACCGCCCGGAGCAGGCGGCGGATTTTGAGCCCTTAGGGCAGTTCCAGCGAGGAGTGACAGCAAAAGGAAGGCGGCGATCGAACGCATCTGTAAGACTCCGCGAAAGGGGCCGTTCTCATACGTCCCAGATCCTCGGGATGTTCGAGTAGCTGGCGACGGGGGTTACGCGCCCATATCGTAGATTCCTGCCAAGCCTGGAGCGTCACGTGAGTACTGCTGTGGACCAGATCGGCCGCCTCAGGTCGGCGCTCGCTGCGCGTTACACTCTCGAACGCGAAATCGGACGCGGGGGCATGTCTGTCGTCTACCGCGCGCGGGATCTGCGGCTCGATCGCGACGTCGCCGTGAAGGTCTTGCGGCCCGAGCTTACCGTCTCACTCGGCGCCGACCGGTTCCTGCGGGAGATCCACGTCGCCGCCCGTCTCCAGCACCCGCATATCCTCCCCCTCTATGAGTCCGGCGAAGCCGACGGGCTCTTCTATTACGTGATGCCGTTTGTGGCAGGCGAGTCCTTGCGGGCCCGTCTCCAAGAGCACGGGCCGCTATCGGTTCCCGAAGCTGTCCGGATTGCGGGGGAGATCGGCAGCGCACTCACGTATGCGCACGAGCAGGGTTTCATCCACCGCGACGTGAAGCCGGAGAACATCCTCCTGTCGTCCGGTTTGGCAATGGTTGCGGATTTCGGGATCGCCCAGGCGCTCGTTCACGCGGGCGTCGCGCCTCTCACCGACAGTGGAGTGGTTGTCGGCACGCCTGGTTACATGAGTCCGGAGCAGTCGGCCGGCCAACCGAAACTCGATGCGCGCACCGACGTGTACTCGCTCGGGTGCGTCGTCTACGAGATGCTGGCGGGAGAGCCACCGTTCACAGGGCCGACCGCGCGAGCAGTTCTGGCGCGCCACATTCACGAGCGTCCTCCCTCGATTCACGTGATTCGCCCCGGCATCCCATCAACGATCGAACAGACGATCAATCGGGCGTTATCAAAGGTGCCGGCCGACCGGTTTGCCTCCGCGGCCCAATTCGGCGCGGCACTCGCGGCGCCGGATACGGTCGAGGTGAACTCATCGCGCTGGCGCCGGCTACTCGTGCCGGCAGTGACCACCGTGGTCGTTGTGCTCGGCGCGTGGATGGCCTGGCAGCGTTGGGGGCAATCCGCGACCGCATCAACACCAACCTCGCTCGATCCCACACGAATGGCGGTGCTGTATTTCTCGGATCGCAGCGAGAAAGGAACGCTGCGTCACGTCGCCCACGGTCTGACGGAAGACTTGATCGATAAGCTCAGCACCGTCTCTGCCCTCAACGTCGTTTCGCCCGGCGGGGTGCGCCCGTACAGCGACAAAGGCATCTCGCTGGATAGCATTGTAAGATCGCTGCACGTCGGCACGATCGTCGAGGGAAGCGTTGAGCGACCCGGCGCACAGTTGCTTGTGCGCGTCCGGTTAATCGATGCGGCAACCGGCCAGCAGATCGAGACCGCACAGATCGAGCGACCGTGGGGAGATCTGTTTGCTCTTCAGGCGGACCTCGCAGACTCGGTGTCCCGGTTCTTGCGCGTGCGACTCGGCCGCGAGCTGCGCCTGCGGGAGCAGCAAGCGGGCACACGCAGCGTAACGGCGTGGGAGGTCAGCCGACAGGCCGAAACGATGAAAGAGGATGCCGAGTCCCTGGACCCGGCGCGCGCCGCCAACCTCTACGACCAGGCGGATGTACGCCTGGCTCGTGCCGAGGAGCTGGATCCTCGCTGGCGCGATCCGATCATTGCGCGCGGCTGGCTCGCGCTGAAGCAGGCCGATGTGCACGACTATGACGCGCAGCTCGGGTGGCTGGAGAAGGCGTTGGGGCATGCCGAACGCGCTCTGCATATGAATCCCGATGACGCGCGCGCCCTCGAGCTCAGAGGCACGGTTCGGTCCTCGCTCTGGCAGTTGCCCGCGACAGATTCGTCGCGACAATCAGTCCTGATACAGCAGGCCGAGCAAGATCTGCGCAACGCCGTATTGCGGTCGCCGGGGCTCGCGAACGCATGGAATGAGCTGAGCGTCATCTATCAGCAAAAGGGCGACTGGGTTCAGGCCGACCTCATGTTGCGGCGGGCGTTGCAGGCCGACGCGTACCTCACGGAGACGGCGCGCAGCATGCAGGTGCTCATGTTCGCGGCGCTCGAGCGTGGCGATTCAGCCAGCGCGCGCTCCTGGTGCACGACGGGGCGCTCACAATTCCCCAACGACTACCATCTCTGGGAATGCGAGCTGACGCTGCTGGGCTGGCTCTCCAGCCGACGGTCTGATGTCGCACGCGCGTGGTCGCTCGTGGAGACAATCGAGCGACGCGACACGATGCACCTACTCGCACTGGGCTGGGGCGTGCGTCGCCTGATGGTCGCCGCCATTCTCGCCCGCGCGCGAATGCCCGACAGTGCCCGCAGCGTGATGCATGCGACCCGCAGCGCCGCATCAGCTGCCGTGCGGCAAGGGCTCGAGCTGTATGAGGCGATGGTGTTGACCGAGTTGGGCGATCGGGACGCCGCCCTTCGGTCCATCGAGATCGTCCTCCAACAGTTTCCGCAAAAGCGCGACTACGTCGCGACTGCGCGCTGGTTCAGCCCGCTGCACACCGATCCCCGTTTCACCGCGGCGCTCGGCCTCGCAAAGCCCCGCTAAGGTCGCTTGATCGTCTCTACCGGAGCCCTGCGAATGTACTGGACGATCGGTTGCCGCATCTGCGTCGCGACGTCGGCCCCCGACAGTGCCGAATAATACGGTGAAACGAACTTGTCGAACGCTGAAAGCGTAAAGAAGACCGCATCGACGTTCCCGCGACTGAAGCCTCTCCAAGTCTCTCCATGGCTGTATGCCGTGATTACCACGCTGTCGACTCTCGCCATCGCCCATGGAGTAGAGGGCAAGGGCCAGCCCGGGCTCGAGTCCATCATATAGATCGTCGGGTCAACATGCCGCGTCGGCACAAATATCGTGACTCGGTCCTCATCGAGCGGCGTGACGTAGGGCCCAAAGACCTGCCCGCCTGGGATGAACCGGGTGTGTCGCCTTGCCTCCGATAGGTCCTCGTACACGCCCTCGACCTGGTAAGGCTTATTCGCCGATGCAACGACCCAAACGGGCTCGCCGGTGCGGTACGCGTCCACCGCGGCGCCAAGACGACGCAGCAGGCCAGCCGAGATGCGCGTCGTGTCTTGCGGAGCAGGTTGGGGTTCGGGCGCGAGCGAGCGAGCGAGGGTCCAACGTATCGTGAACAGCAACGCGCCTGCGACGACGACCGCGGCTAGGGCAGGCTTCAGGATCCGCATCGGAGTCTCCTTTAGGTTCGACACCATCATGTGGCCCGGCTCCGAGGTCCGCTAGCAGACGACACCCGATATCACAACCCCTTGGCGACACGCGGTTTGCCGACTACTTTCCTGTGCCCGATGCGGGACCTGTCGTTGTCACGCAGCCAGCTGCTGCTCCTCGCCGGCACGGCCAACCGGCCCCTCGGCGAGGAGATGGCCCAGCATTTGGGACAGCCGCTGTGCGCGGTGACGATGCGGCGGTTTGCCGACGGCGAAATCTTCGTCAAGATCGACGAGAACGTGCGCGGGCGGGACGTCTTCATCATCCAGCCCACGAACCCGCCGGCGGAAAACTACATGGAGCTGTTGCTGTTGATCGACGCGGCGCGCCGGGCGAGCGCCGCCCGCATCACCGCGGTGCTCCCGTACTTCGGCTACGCGCGGCAGGACCGGAAGGATCAACCGCGCGTGGCGATCAGCGCCAAGCTGGTGGCGAACCTGATCACCCATGCCGGTGCAGACCGCGTGCTGGGAATGGACTTTCATTCTCACCAGGTCCAGGGATTCTTTGATATCCCGGTGGACCATCTGTACGCGGCTCCGGTGTTCGTCAGCCACTACCGCGCCAAGCGGCTGCACGATCCCGTAGTCGTCGCGCCCGACGTCGGGTCAGCGAAGATGGCGCGGGGGTTCGCGAAGCGGCTCGATGCGTCGCTCGCGATCATCGACAAGCGGCGCCCATCCGCGAACATTGCGGAGGTCGTGAACGTCGTCGGCGAAGTCGAGGGGAAAGACGTCTTGATCCCCGACGACATGATCGACACCGCGGGCACGATCGCCGAAGCAGCGGCGGCGTTGCAGCGGCTGGGGGCGAGGCGCATCTTCGCGTTCGCGACGCATGCGCTGCTGTCCGGGCCCGCCGTCGAACGGTTGCGGGCCGCGCCCATCGAAGAAGTGACGGTGACGAACACGATCCGGATACCCGAGGAGAAGCAGTTTGAGAAGTTGAAGGTGCTGTCGATTGCCAGCTTGATGGCGAAGGCGATCGGCTATGAGCACTCGAATCAATCGGTGAGTTCGTTGTTCGACGGACAACTGAAGACAGATGACTGAGGACGACGTATGGCGCAGACAGTAACTCTCAGCGCAACGGCGCGGGAGAAAACGGGCAAGGGCGCGGCGCGGCAGGCGCGCTTCCAGAAGCAGGTTCCGGCCGTGATCTATGGCCACGGCCGCGCCACGCAGCCGTTGATGGTGGACGCGCTCGCGCTCGAGAAGGCGCTCACGGGCATCGAGCCCGAGAGCACGCTCATCGAGCTCACCGTAGACGGCAAGAAGGCGCGCACCCTGATCCGCGAGATCCAGCGCCATCCGCTCCGCCCCGACATCATCCACGTCGACTTCTACGAGATCCACGCGGACGAGAAGATCACGCTCAAGGTGCCGGTCCATCTCGTCGGCACACCCGACGGCGTGCGCAACGCGGGCGGCGTGCTCGATCAGGTGACGCGCGAAGTCGAAATCGAAGTGCTCCCCGAGCACATTCCCGATCGCGTGGAGCTCGACGTGACCGCGCTCAAGATCGGTGACTCGCTGCACACCCGCGACCTCACGATCCCGAATGCGGTCATCCTGACGGGTGCCGATCTGACGATCGCGACGGTGGTGCCGCCGCGCGCCGAGGAAGTCGCTGCGCCGGCCGCCGAAACCGCGACCGAGGTCGCCGAGCCCGAGCTGATCCGCAAGGTCCGCGAGGGCGAGGAGGGCGAAGCGGTCGAAGGTGCAGCGCCCGCCCCCGAAGAAAAGGGCAAGGCCCCGAAGGCAGAGGAGAAGCCGAAGGGCAAGAAGGAAGAGTAGCCCTGCGCGCCGTCGTCGGCCTGGGCAATCCGGGTCCGGAATACGCGGCGACGCGCCACAATGCCGGCTTTCTGCTGGCCGACGCCGTCGCCGCGCATTGGAACCTTCCTCCCTTCCGTCGCGCCGAGCGCGCGCGCGCGACGGAAGGCACCGTGGCCGGCCTACCCGTGCGCATCCTCAAGCCCACGACGTTCATGAACCGCAGCGGCGCCGCGTTGGCGTCGCTCCGCGCCGATCCCACGTTCACGGCATCACGCGATCTGCTCATCCTCGTCGACGATTTCCAAATCCCGCTCGGCACCTTTCGGCTGCGTCCCGATGGCTCAGCGGGCGGCCACAACGGCCTCAAAAGCATCGAAGGCGCTCTGCAGTCGCAGCAGTACGCCCGGCTTCGGATCGGCGTGGGCCCGCTGCCCGAGGGTACGGGCGACTGGGCCGACTACGTCCTCAATGCGTTCGAGCCGGCAGAGCTGGAACAGGTCGAGTCCTTGATCCCGCGCATGATCGAAGCTGTCGATGGGTGGCTGCGCGAAGGATGCTGAGACTCGGTATCGTCGGACTCCCGAACGTCGGTAAGTCGACTCTCTTCAACGCGCTGACGTCCTCGAAAGCCGCCGCCGTGGAGAATTATCCTTTCTGCACCGTCGAGCCCAATGTCGGCGTCGTCGAGGTGCCTGACCCGCGCCTCGAGACCCTCAATCAGGTCGTCAAGCCCAAGCAGAAAATCCCCGCGGTCGTCGAGTTCGTGGATATCGCGGGCCTGGTCAAGGGCGCGTCCCAGGGCGAAGGGCTCGGCAACCAGTTCCTCTCTCACATTCGTGAAGTGGACGCGGTGGTGCACGTGATTCGCGCCTTCGAGGATCCCGACGTGGTGCACGTCATGGGCCCGGTCGACCCGGTGCGGGACCACGACGTCGTCACGAGCGAGCTGGCCCTTGCCGATCTGGCCGTGGTCGAGCGGCGGCTCGACAAGACGCGCAAATCGGCGCGCGCCGGCGACAAGGAGGCCCAGCTCGAGCTCGTGTTGCTGGAACGGGTCGTCGCGGAATTGAATGCCGGCCGGGGCGCGCGTGAAGCCGGGGAAGGCGAGGACGCCGTGAAGTTCCTGCGCCGGCTCGGCCTGCTGACGGCGAAGCCGATTCTCTACGCCGCCAACGTAAACGAAGACGACCTCGCGGCGAGTGGAGGGAAATGGATCGACAAGCTGCGCGCGGCGGTGCAAACCCATCACGAAGAAGCGGAGATCGTCCTCTTCTCCGCCAAGTTCGAGGCGGAGCTCGCCGAGCTGTCGGGCGAGGAGCGGCAAGAGTATCTCGCGAGCGCCGGCGTCGCCGAGCCGGGACTCGACCGCCTCATCCACGCCGGCTATCGATTACTCGGCCTGCAGACGTTTTTCACCGTCGGCGAGAACGAAGTTCGCGCCTGGACGATGCATCGCGGCGCCACGGCGTACGACGCAGCGGGTGAGATCCACTCCGACTTTCAGCGCGGATTCATCCGCGCCGAGACCGTTGGCTTCACGGAGTTCGTGAAGGCGGGCAGCTACAAGGCTGCCCGCGAACAAGGCCTGGTGCGCAGCGAGGGACGCGACTACGTCGTGAAGGACGGCGACGTTCTGCTATTTCGCTTCAACGTCTAACGCGTCCAGATCAGCACCGCGCCGCACGTCGGCAACGCATCAAACGAGCTTCGACCGGCAGTGGCGATTTGGGGCATTGGAGGCAGTCCCCAAAAAGGATTGCGATAGACCTCGACGGCCTGCACATCGGTCGCCGCAATCCGATCATAGTCCTGCTCCCAAAACGGCATTCCGTCGACCGACACGCTAACCGCGCAGAGCGCGCCGCGATACCACCGCACCGGGATGCACCCCCCGGAGAGGCAGCGAACAAAAATGCCGTCCCGTGCCAGAACCACGTTTAGCGGCGGTAGATGCGCGCGCTCGAGATCTTCTCTCGTAAAAAACCGCGCAAAGCCCCCATACCATTTTCGCCGGTCGTAGAATCCCGCCAGGTTTCGCGAAAAATCGCGGGCCTGCGCCTCCACGACGACGGGCGCCAGATCGACCGCGTCTACATCCAGCAACACGACCAGCTTCTTGACCTTGCCCCGCCGCAGATCGAAGTCGTACTCCTCGGTGTTGCGACCTTCGTAGCTGACGCGAACGCGCTGGCGGCCGGACGGCAGCCCTGCCAGCTCGAAACGGCCGGCGGAATCAGACACCGTAAACCGGTGCACCGCGGGCACGGAGATCATCACCCCGGCAAGCGGATGCCCATTGAACGTGGAGCTTGCGGTGCCGCGGATAGTGGCAGTGGAATCGATTTGCGAAACGAGCGATGCCGGAAGGATGCTCGCGGCGACAACCAGGACGGCAGCGTACGACCACCGACCGAAAGACATGGGGCACCTCAGCTGAGAGACTTTTTTCTGATACCCCCTACCGCGTCCAGATCTCCACCAGGCCGCACGAGCCTGCGGCCGGGAGTCCCGTGCCCATCCAGATCGATGCACCAGGCGTCGTGACCAGTGGCGATGGGGCGACCGACGCCTTCTCTTTGACGCCCTCCGCCTCTATCTTTCGGCCCTCAAAACATATCCCCTACTCGGTGCCTTCCACCGCACCGGGTCACCCATGACCAAAGGGAGGTGGCATGAGTCGTCGGTACGAGACGGTCTACATTTTTGATAGTGCCCTGGACGAGCCGGCAATCACCGAAAAACTGAATCGCTTTCACGCCCTGCTCACCAAGGACGGGAAAGGCACGCTGTCGAACGTCTCGCACTGGGGCAAGCGGACGATGGCGTACAAGATCAAAAAGAAAGACACGGGCTACTACGTCGTCGCCGAGTTTTCGGCGGCGGGCGATCTGCTGCCCGAGTACGAGCGCGCCGTGAAGCTCGATGAAGGCGTGTTGCGGTACATGTGCGTCGAAGCCGCCCGCGAGCAGCCCAAGCCGGTGGTGGCCGCGGTCGTCGCTCCCGAAGAAGAAGAGTTGGAAGAGGAGGAAGCGTGAGACGTCCCGCCAAGACCTGTCCCGTGTGCGAATCCGGCGCGCGCGTGCTCGACTACAAGGATGACCGGACCCTGGGCCGCTTTCTCACGGAACGTGGGAAAATTCTGCCGAGCCGCTTGTCGGGGATGTGCGCGCGTCACCAGCGCCAGCTCGCGACCGCGATCAAGCGCGCGCGGCAGCTGGCCCTGATTCCTTACATCAAGGGTCACACCGCATAGCTACGAAACAGTCGTGGTGGCGCCTGATTCTGGGGCTGATGGCGTTCGTGCTGTGGGCGCACCCCAGTCTGGTGGGCCTGCCGTGCGCGGCGTTGTTGCTGATCGCTCCCCCAACCAACGATCGGGCATCCGGCTGGACGCAGCCGATCGCCGGCATGATCGGCGCAGTCAGCCTCGCGCTGCTCGTTGTGAGCGGTGGCAGCGGTAGCCGGCTCGCAGCCGCGACCAGCGCCTACATCGTGCTCGCGACCGCCGCATTTGTGTCGGTCGTCTTGCTCAAGCCCGAACCGATCCTGCGCCAGGCATTCCGATCGATCGTGGCGGCCGGAGTCGCGTCCGCGCTGCTGATTCAGGCGCTGTGGGGACCGGAAGCGTGGGGCGCGCTCGGATGGGAAGCGACCCGGCAAGCGAGCTTCACGCTGCGGTCAATCGTAGAGGTCGCGCCCGAGGCATTCCCGATTTACGAGCCGATGGTGCGTTTCATCAGCCTCACCTGGCCCGGGATGCTCGCCCTGCAAACACTCGCGGGGCTGGCACTCGCGTCGCAGCTGCACCGGCGCATTGCCGCGCCCGCATCCGGGGAGAGCACGCCGGTCACACGTTTCAAGGACTTTTACATGGGCGATGGATGGGTGTGGGGTATCGTCGCCTGGCTGGGCGTGCTGATTCTGCCCGTGTCGAGCTTTCTGCACGTCGCGGGCACGAACGTGGGGCTCGTGGCGAGTACGCTGTACGTGCTGCGCGGTGCTGCGATCGTCGCGACGTTTGCCGAGGCGTTCGGCATCTCGGCGCTGACGCTGGTGGTGGTCTCGGCCGCGGCGGCGGCGTTGGCCGTGCCGTTGGTGTTCGTGCTCCCGGGACTGTGCACGCTCGGGATCACTGATACCTGGTACCAATACCGGCGCCGCCTGGCAGAAGCGCGTGAGCGGCAGCGGTCCAATACAACCTGAGGGCGGGGACAGGGACGGAGCGATGGAAATCATTCTGCGGGAAGACGTGCAGCATCTGGGCAAGGTCGGCGAGGTCGTAAAGGTGAAGGACGGCTACGCCCGCAACTACCTCCTGCCCAAGGGGCTCGCCTATCCGGCGACGGAGGCGAACAAGAAAAAGATCGCCTATGAGGGCGAACGCGTGGCGAAGCAGCGGGCCGCCGAGAAGTCAGCGGCGGAGACCGAAGCCACACGGCTCGGCGACGTGCATCTCACCTTCGAGGTGAAAGTCGGCGAAGAGGAGAAGCTGTACGGCTCCGTCACGGCGAGCGACATCCAGCGCAAGCTCGAGGAGCTGGGAATCCACGTCGACAAGCGCAAGATCGACCTGGCGGAGCCGATTCGCGAGCTGGGTGAATACAACGTCGGGATCAAGATCCATCCCGAGGTGCGACCGGAAGTCCGAGTCACGGTGGTGAAGGAGTAACTGTCTGGTGACGCCGATCACGCCGGTGATCGCCGCGCACGCAGGTATTGGGGCGTGGGGGGTGTTCTTTCAGAATGAAGACTGACCTCTCACATGTTGTGGACGCCTTGGTGGATCGTAAGGCAGTAGATCCGGTAGTATTGGATTTACGCGGCTTGTGCGACGCTACGGACTACTTCGTGATCGTCTCGGGAACATCGCATGCCCACGTGCGGGGAATGGCGGAGCATCTTGTAACGGCATTGGCGCCAGAGGGAGTCGAGCCCCATCATGTGGAAGGGCTGGCACAGGGGCGCTGGGTATTGATCGACTACGTGGACTTCGTGGTACACGTATTTCATCCCGAGCTGCGTGACTTTTACCAGCTCGAACGATTGTGGGGCGACGCGCCCGTCCTCGCCGCGGGCGATGCCCGCGGAACCGGCGGCAGCCCGGGGGGCGCGGGGGGCGCGAAAGGCTAGGCAGGTATGCAACGCACCATGACTCGTCTGATTGTCGTGCTGGGACTCAGCGTCCTGGCAGGGCCGGCGGCTGCGCAGTACTTCGGTCAGAACAAGGTGCAGTACCGTAACTTCAACTTCCAATCGATTCAGACTGAACACTTCGACATCTACTATTATCCGGATGAGCGGCCCGGCGCGCTCGACGCGGCGCGCATGGCTGAGCGCGCGTACGCCCGCCTGTCACGGATCCTGCACCACCAGTTCCAGAGCCGGAAACCGATCATCCTGTACGCCTCCCAGTCCGACTTCCAGCAGACGAACGTCGTGGACGCCACGGGCGAGGGACTCGGTGGAGTGACGGAGTTCTTCAAGCACCGCGCCGTCATGCCCTTCACGGGATCGTACGCCGAGTTCGAGCACGTGCTGCAGCACGAGATGGTGCACCAGTTCCAGTACGACGTGTACAGCCGCGGGCGCCCCGGCGCGGGCGTGCAGACGTGGGCGAGCGTCAATCCACCGCTCTGGTTCATGGAAGGCATGGCGGAGTATCTGTCGCGCGGTCCGATCGACCCGGAGACGGCGATGTGGCTGCGCGATGCGGCGCTCGAGGGCCACCTCCCCTCGATCGAGGATATGACGGCCGATCCGTACATCTTCCCCTACCGCTACGGGCACGCCCTGTGGGCGTATATCGGCGAGAAGTGGGGCGACGAGGTGATCGGCGAGATCCTGCAGAGCTCTGCGAGCTCAGGGCTCGAAGCCGCCTTCAAGCGCGCCCTGGGCCGATCGCTCGAGGATCTGTCGAACGACTGGCGCGACGCCATCCAGACGACATTCCTGCCGCAGCTGGGCGATCACTACCGCGCCCGCCGCATCGCGCAGCCGACGCTTACGCAACGGCGCTCGAACGGTCGCATTTTCCTCGCGCCGGCGCTGACGCCTGACGGCAAGCAAATCGCGTTCTTCGGCGATGAGGGCGGCTTCTTCGTGGATCTCTGGCTGGCGGACGCCGAGACGGGACGCACCCAGCGCCGGCTCGTGCGATCGACGCAAAACAACAATTACGAGAGCTTGCGCTTCATCAATTCGGCGGGCGCGTTTTCTCCCGACGGCCGCTACTTCGCGATCGCCGCCAAACGCAAGGACCGCGATGACCTCGTGATTCTCGACGTGAAGAACGGCGGCCGGGAAGAGCGCCGCATTCGCGTCGGCCTGAACGGGCTGCAGACGCCACAATGGTCGCCCGATGGCCAACGATTGGTCTTCAGCGGGTTCAGCAACGGCTTCACCGATCTCTACATCATCAATCGGGACGGAACCGGACTGCAGCGGCTGACCAACGACAAGTACGCCGATCTCCATCCGTCGTGGTCGCCCGACGGCAAGACCATCGCGTTCGTGACCGACCGGGGCGGTGAGACGGACTTCGATCTGCTGCGCTTCGGGAATCTGCGGATCGCTCTGCTCCACCTCGACAGCGGCGCCATCGAACTGCTCGGGAACATGCAGACGGGGAAGAACATCAATCCCGTATGGGCGCCCGATGGCCGTTCGCTCGCGTTCGTCTCCGACCGCACCGGGATCAACAACGTCTTCCTGTACGATATGGCCGACGGTCAGATCTATCAGCTCACCAACATGTTCACGGGGGTCCAGGGCATCACGCCTCTGTCGCCCGTGCTCACGTGGGCGCCACAAGCCGACCGCATGGCGTTCGTTTATTACGAGGACGGTCAGTACAGCGTGTACTCTCTGGAGAACCCGCGGTCGCTGCGCCGCGCGCCGTACCGTGGTCCCGCCGCGCAGCCGGTCGTGACCCTCTTGCAGGCGGAAACGCGCGACACCGTTTTGCAGGCGCCCCGCCCAGCGATGGTCACGCTCGGCGGCACGGGCTCTCCATCGAACCTGACCACTGCATCCGCGCCGGTCTCGATTTATCGCTCGGCGGCTGGATTCCGTCCCTCGGCGCTGCCACAGCCAGCCGAATCATCGGCGGCGCCTCGGCCGGTTACCGTCCGTGCCCTGCTCGACTCCGCGACGCTCGCGCTTCCCGATACGAGCGAATTCACGTTCCGGCCCTACAAGGTCCGGTTTACGGCAGACTACGTCGTGCGCCCGACGGTCGGTTACGAGCGGGACAACTTCGGACGCGGGGTGTTCGGCGGCACGGCGGTCGCGCTCTCGGACATCCTCGGCAATCACTCGGTGGTGCTCGCCGGGTCGATCAACGGACGCATCAGCGAGGCCCAGTTCCTCGGCCTCTACGTCAATCAGTCACATCGCCTGAATTGGGCGGGCGGCTTCTCGCAGGATCCGCTGTACTTCTACGGCGGCAGTGACTGGACGCGGATCGACGATCCGCGCAACCCCGGTGTTGGTGACAGCCTCCGTGTCTTCTCGGAGCGGATTCGGCGCTTCGTCATTCGCGACCTGTTCGCCGAATCGTCCTATCCCTTCAGCCGCTTCAACCGCATCGAGCTAGGCGTCCATGCGGTCAACATTGCCGAAGCGACACTGGAACTGCGGAGGTCGATCCTCGGCGATTCGCTCGTTCAGGGTGGCGGGCCGTCTGCGACGTTCGTGCAACCCTCGATCGCACACGTGCATGACAACACACTGTTCGGCTACGTCGGGCCGTTCGCGGGTTCGCGGTCGCGATTCTCCATCTCGCCAGCAATCGGCAGCTGGCAATTCACGGCGGGACTGATCGATTACCGGCGCTACCTCTTCTTCCGGCCGTTCACGATCGCCGTCCGCGGCTTCATGTTCGGACGCTTCGGGCGCGATGCCGATCGCTTCCCGGTGTTCCTCGGCAGCACCGAGTTGATTCGCGGCTATACGGCCGGGTCGTTCCGCAGCCACGAGTGCGCCGTCAACACACAGACGAGCTCGCAAACCGGCTGCTCGGACCTCGACCAGCTGATCGGTTCGAAGATCGCCGTCGGCAATGTGGAGTTGCGCTTCCCGCTGACGCGCAGTCTGGTGCTCGGCTTCCTCCCGGTGGGCTTCCCCCCTATCGAAGGAGCGTTGTTCTACGACATCGGCATGGCGTGGAATGACGCGAGCGTCATCAAGTGGCACCGCGGCGTGAGTGAGGATCCGCTGCTGGTACGGACGCCGTTGCGGAGCTGGGGTGGCTCGATCCGCGCCAACGTCTTCGGCCTGCTGATCATGCGGCTCGACTACACCAAGCCGCTGAACCGGGCGCTGAAGCACGCGTATTGGACCGTCAGTTTAGGTCCGACGTTCTAACTCCGCTTCAATAAAACAGTTGCAATGGCCTCGCGGGTTGTCTATTTTGTCCGGCGAGGCCAATTGCCTACCTCTCGCTTCCTTCTATTCGCGTCTATCGCGCTTTGGGGTTGTGGACCCCGAGCGCCGGCGGCTGGATCGTCACAACAGCAGTCGCCGCAACAGGTTAGCCAGGCCCAGATTCTCGCCCGCTCGCCTGGAGTCGCGATCCGGCTGCCGGCCAAGGGGGGCACGCCGCAGCTCTACCGGTTGCCGCGGCTCACCCCGGTCGAGGGGGTGCTGAAGGGCAAACTTCCACCCGTCGAGCGGGTCGTGGGCCTCGATGCTGAATCTGAATTCCTCTTTGTCACAACCGCCAAGCATGAGCTGCTCGGCCTCGACCTTGGCAGCGGTCGCCTGGACAGCATCGGGACGAACATCAAGCAGGCCGCCCTCGGTCCGGATGGCACGCTGTACGCCGTGGATACATCGCGACACGTTGTCTCGCTCTCTCGCAGAACCCGATTTGCCTGGCCCCAAGCGCTGACGGCGCTGCCGCGCGATCTGTTTGGCGCGGCCGATCAGCATCTGGTCGGCGTGATCCCGCAGGATCGACTGCTCGTCGCCGCAGCCGATCAGCCCCCGACCGTGCGGCCCATCGCCGCCGGTGGCGACGTCGCCGCGACGCGCTGGGGCGACCTCGTCGCCGTCGCCAGCGACTCGGGCGTGACGTTTTACGATCCGCTCGGACGTCGTGACCCGGCCTTCGTGAAGCTGGCTGACGCGCCGCGCGCGCTCGCGTTCTCGCCATCGGGCCATCGGATTTATGTCGCGCGGCGCAACACGCCCGGACTCGCCGTGGTCGATCGCTTCGAGCGCAAAGAGCTCGACGGCGTCGCGCTGCCAGGTCCGGTTGCCGCGCTGCGCCTCGACCCGCTGGGCCGGTGGCTGCTGGCCCGGCCTGCGGTCGGCGATTCGGCATGGATCGTCGATCTGCCGATCAAGCTGCACACCGGCATCGTCCCTACGGCATGGAAGTCCGATTTGCCCGCCATCTCGCCCGACGGGATGCTGATCTACCGGCGCGGCAAGGACGTGGTGTCGGCACGGCCCGACTCCCTGAGCGACGTCGGCAAAGTCACAGGCGGCGCAGCCGATCTCTGGGTGCTGACCTCGTGGCTCCCCCGCGGTGTCCCCGCGAGTACCGTGAGCTCGGCGAGCTCTGATAGCGCGGGCACCGGCGCGGAAGGGCCGTTGTACGTGCAGGTGTCCACATCGCAGAACTCGGACTGGTCCGGGCACCTCGCCGACGATCTCACACGCGCGGGACTGGCGGCGCGCGTCCTGCCGCCGCAACACCCGGATGACGGCTATCGCGTCGTCCTCGGTCCCTACGCGACGCGCGCGCAGGCGGAAGCCACAGGACGGCGCCTCGGCCGCCCCTTCTGGATCTACCAACCGGGACAGTGACCACCGTCCGGCAGTTGCCGCTGTCGCGGCTTGGGCACCTGGTTCCGCCGCTCGTGGACAACGCGGCATTGGTCGCGCTCGTGGCGGTCACGAACGATCTGCCGTGGGCGGCGAAGGCCGCGTGGGACATCGCCCGCATCGCGGCGCGCGACGGACGTCGCGTCGCGCTGGTGGATTTGTGCCTCGAGAACCCTGCCCTGCACGAGATCGTGGGGCTTCGGGCCACGGAAGGAATCGTGGACGCCTTCGAATACGGCGTCTCGCTCAACAAAGCGGCGCATGAAGTGACGGGCGTGTTCATTATCCCCGCCGGATCCGAGACGGCAAATCCGGCGGAGGTTTACGCGCATCCACGCTGGCCAAAGTTGCAGGCCGGGTTCCGCTCCGAGGGCGCGCTGCTCCTCGCGCTGCTGCCGCCAGCCGGATTGGTGCAGCTCTCGGCGGCGCCCGACGGCGTGCTCGTGCTCGCTCCCGAAGGTGTGAACGCCGAGTTTTCGATTGAGCGCGACGTGCCATTGCTCGGCGTCGTGCGCGATCGTTGGTTGCCGTCCGGCCCGCGAGTGTCACCGCCGCCGGTACTCGTACCTGTTGCGGAGGGTCCGCGCCGCGGCCTGCGGGTCGCGATGGCAGCGCTCGTGGTGGCCGCCTTGGCGGTCGGAGGATGGGCACTGCTCGCGCGAGCGCGCGAGTCGTTCGTCGCGCCGCCCGCCGCTCCGCCTGCTCCCGCTGTTCCGACTCCCTCGACAACCTCCACCAACCTTCACCCACCTCCACCGACGCCCGTCCGGCTCGATACGCTCGGCTGGACCATCCAGCTCGCGGCCTACGCCTCGGTCGACAAGGCGCTGGCGCACGCCGATCGCCTCGCGGCAGACGTAGGTGTGCCGGCGCTCGTGACGCCGGTGCCGCAGAGCGGCACCGGGCCCGTCTGGTACCGCGTGCTCGCCGGATCGTACAAGACGCGCGCAGCGGCCGGCACCGCGCGGGCGAATCTGTGGCGCCGCGGCGTCGCAGCCGAAGGAGTCGGCGATTTGCTGCTCGCCCCGTACTCCTATCACGCGCCGGCTGGCGCGTCACTCGATATGTTGCGCCGTCGCGGACTTCCGGCGGTGCGCTGGTCTAACGGCGTCATCCTGCTCGGCGCCTTCGAAGGACCCGAACAGGCTGCGTACACCCAGGCCGCACTCAGGCGCGCCGGCGTGCGCGCGAACCTCCTCCCTCGCATGGGGACACCATGAGACTGAGCAGGCTCGAGCTCTCCGGATTCAAGTCGTTTGCCGGATCGGTGGAGCTACCCTTCGAGCAAGGGGTGACGGCGATCGTCGGGCCGAACGGCTGCGGCAAGTCGAACATCTCCGACGCGGTGCGCTGGGTGCTCGGCGAGCAGTCGCCCCGCCTGCTGCGCGGCGGGAAAATGGAAGACGTGATCTTCCAGGGATCCACCGGCCGCCGGCCCGTGAACGTCGCCCAAGTGTCACTCGTCTTCGATAACTCCGACGGCAGCCTGCCGATCGCGTATCAGGAAGTCGTCGTCACGCGTCGCCTGTCGCGTTCGGGTCAGAGCGATTACCTGCTCAATCGTTCGCCGGTACGGCTCCGTGACATCCAGGACCTGCTCCGCGGCACGGGCCTTGGCGCGGACGCCGCTGTCGTCATGGAAGCGAAGATGATCGAGGCCCTCCTGTCCGAGAAAGCCGAAGAGCGGCGTGCGCTCTTCGAGGAAGCGGCGGGCATCGGGCTGTATCGCGACCGCAAGAAGAGCACGGAGCGACGCCTCGAAGAAACGGCGGCCGATCTCGCCCGGCTCGAGGACCTGATCGCCGAGGTCCAGACACAGGTCCGCAGTCTCGCGCGCCAGCGCGGCCGCGCCGAGCGCTACGGCAAGATGATCGAAGAGCGCTTCGGGATCGCGATGACGCTGGTGCGTCGGGAGATCGAGGACTTCGATCTGTCGCTCGGAGCGCTCGGGGTCCGGGCACGCGAGTTGGCCGAGCAGCTACCGGCGGCACGCGCGCGACTCGACGATGCCGAGCAGCAACGGGAAGCACGGGTCCAGGCCCGGCACACGGCCGAAGCGCGGCGCACCGAAGTCGAGCGCCGGCTGGGCGACGCGAAGCTCGAAGTGGGCCAGCTCGAGAGCGACCTCGCCCTCGCCGCGGAGCGGCTGAGCAACGCCGGCCAGCGGCGCCAGACTGCCGCTGATGAACGGTTGCAAGCTGAACGGCGCGCGGCACAGTCCCAACGCGAGCATGACGCGGCGGCCTCCGAGCGTACCGCCGCCGAGCACGATCTCACCGCCGTGCACTGCTCGCTGGGAGCACGGACCGGCGACGAGAACAACGTCCGTGGCCGTCTCACCGCGGAGCGACTCGCGGTGCGCGAGCTGGAGGAAGCGTTGCAAGGCCGTGCAGAAGCCGCACGGGCGCTCGAGATCGAGGGCGGCGCGCTGGACCGCGAGCGGAGCGAGCTGCGTGAGCAGCTGGCGCTGGCCGCCGGCGAACGCAAAGAGCGCGATGCCGCCTCGCACGACGCCGCGCGCGCTGCCGCAGCCGCCGCGCAACGCGTCACGCGCGACGCGCAAGAAGCAGTTCGGGCTGTGGAAGCATTGCAGCATGCACGTCGGCACGTCGGCACGCTGCATGAACAGGAGATGAGTGCCCGATCGGCGCGCCGCCAGGCGGAGGCGGCGTTGGCGCAGCTCGAGGCACGGCGGGACGCGCTCAACGAGCTCGAACGCGAGCACGTCGGTCTGGCACCCGCCGCGCAAGCTCTGCTGAAAGTCCGCAATCGCTTCGGCGAGGGCATGGTGGTTGGCCCGCTCGCCGATCTCGTACGCACCAGCCGGCGCGACGCCGAGCTGGCGGAGCGCTTGCTGGGCGAATGGCTCCATGCCGTCCTGGTTCGCGATGCATCCGTCATCGAGGCGATCAGCGCCTGGCATGCGGAGACGAAACCGGGACCGCTGGTGCTCCTCCCCTGCGTACCGGGGCCGCGGCTGGGCGCCGACGGCAATCCCCTCAAGGACGAGCTGCGCGTGGATGGTCCCGCCGCCGCGTGGGTCCGCGCGCTGCTGGCCGGCCACGAGGTGATCGGCGCGGGCGCGCTGCGTCGCGCGAACGGCGCGGTTTTCCTCGACAGCGGGACGACGGCTGCCGGCGGTCCCCTGCAGCGGCGCGCCGAGCTCGAAGCGCTGGAGAAAGAAGTCCGGGACGCCGCAGCGAATCGCGATCGCGCGCGTGCGACGGAAGAGTCCACGGTGAAGGAGCTCGCCGCCGCGGAGGCGGCGCTCACGGCTGCGGGACAGGGTGCCGAGCAGGCGCGCCGCGTCGAGCTCGAGGCCGGCGCGGAAAAGGGAGAAACGGATCGCGGTCTGATCCACGCTCGGCGCCAGGCCGAAGAAGCGGCCGCGCAAGTCGAGCGCCTGACCAAGCGCCTGGCTGAGGTCGAAACGCGGCTCGGCACGCTGCACGTCGAGCTGCAGGAGCGGGAGGTCGAGCGCGTGCGCCTCACCGAGCAGCTCGGCGCCGAGCGCGCCGGCCTGGCCGACCTCGAGGCGCAGCAGGAAGCGGCACGCGAGCAGCGCGTGCGCTGGCAGGTGGAAGCCGCTCAGGTCGAGGCGCGGCTCGCCGCCGCGTCAGAGCGCGCCGGGCGCGCCGACGCCGATGCAAGAACGTCGCGGGAGCAGGCTGGGGCGCGGGCTGAGGAGATCGCCCGAATCGAAGGGGAGACGGCGTCGCTCACCGCGCAGCGCGCGCAGTGGCAGGATACGCTGCAGGAGCGTCGTCTTTCCCTGACGGAGCTCGACACCGCCGCGAAGGACGCCGAAGCGCAGGTGGGTATGACCGACGCCGACCTCGGCCAGGCGGAGGGCGCGCTCGATCAGGCGCGCAAGGCGCTCGCCGCTCTCGGGGAGGACGAGCACCGGCTGCAACTCGAGCGTACCGAGATCGAAGGCCGCAAGCGTGGGCTCGTCGAACGCGTGGAAACCGAGTGGCGGAAGCCGCTGGACAAGCTGCTCGCCGAGGCCCCGGAGGTCGCCGGTGACCTCGCGTGGCTGCGGGAGGAAAACGACCGGCTGCGTGGCGCCATTGACGCCGTCGGACCCGTGAACGCGCTGGCGGTCGAGGAGCACGCCGAGGAGAACAAACGCCTCGAGTTCCTCATGACGCAGCGCGACGATCTGGTGGCCGCCCGCAACTCGCTGCAGCAAGCGGCGCGCGAAATCGATCAGACCGCCAAGACGCTGTTCCTCGAGTCGTTCGCCAAGGTCCGCGAGCACTTTCGATCCGTCTTTCAAACGCTGTTCGGCGGCGGCGAATGCGACGTGCGCCTGGCGAACGAGGACGAGCCGCTCGAGAGTGAGATCGAGATCCACGCCGCGCCGCGGGGCAAACGCACCCAGCGGATCCACTTGCTGTCTTCGGGCGAGCGCACGCTGGTCGCCGTTTCGCTGTTGTTCGCGATCTTCCTCGCCAAGCCGAGCCCGTTCTGCCTGCTCGACGAGGTCGACGCGCCGCTCGACGACGCGAACGTGGGCCGCTACGTCCGCTTGCTCGCGGAGTTCAAAGACCAGACGCAGTTCATCGTGATCACGCACAATCCCCGGACGATGCAGGCCGCGGATGCGGTCTATGGCGTCACGATGCAGGAGCCGGGGGTTTCGACGATCGTGGGCGTGCGCCTGGGTCAGATGGAACCGGTGTAGCGAAACGCCTTCCCCCTTCCCCGTTTTGATGCGGCGGTTCATCTGGCTCGTATTCCTGCCTGCTGGGTTGGCAGCGCAGCGGCCCGCGGTTTCCCCGGTTTTGCCGCGCCTCCTCAGTCGCGTCCAAGACACAACCATTTCGGTCTGGCTCTTCGCCCGTCCGACGGCATCGCTCGACGCGATCAGTGAACGCGCGACCGCGGCGGGTGCGCGCGTGCGCGTTCTCAGCCGCTGGTTGCATGCCGTCAGCGCCGATGTGCCCGCGGCCGCACTCCGCCAGCTGCCGCGGGGGAATGGGGGGGGGGGGCCGCCCGAGCCTCGTGCCCGGCATCATCACCGCGCCGGCGCAAGGACCGGGCGACACCTGCGGCGTCAGTCCGGGAGACGATCCGGTGCTGGGCCCGTCGGAGATGCCCTACCGCCAGCTCCATCTTCGGCCGCTCACCGATCAAGGGATCGATGGGACGGGCGTCCGCGTCGCACTTTTCGATACGGGCTTCGACACGGCGAACGCGGCATTCAACGGCATCACGATCACCGCACAGCACGACTTCGTCTTCAATGACGGCGTCGTAGAAGACGAGCCGGGCAAGGATTCCCCCGGCGCCCAGTCCCATGGCACGTCTACGTGGTCACTGTTCGCGGGTGACGTCCCGGGCCGGCTGCACGGCATCGCGCGGGGCGCGCATTTCCTGCTTGCCAAGACCGAGGACATCCGCAGCGAGACGCGCGTCGAGGAAGACAACTACGTGCACGCGCTCGAGTGGGCCGATTCGATCGGCGTCGACATCGTTTCGTCCAGCCTCGCGTATCTCGTCTTCGACAACGGCTTCCGCTACACGCCGTCGCAGCTGAACGGCGACGTCGCCGTCACCACCGTGGCCGCCGATATGGCCGCGCAGCGGGGGATCTTGGTCGTCACGGCCGCGGGCAACGACGGTCCTGGCTCGCGATCGATCGAGACGCCGGCTGATGGCGACTCGGTGTTGGCGATCGGCGCGGAAGATTCGTCGGGCACAATCGCGGTGTTCTCGTCGCGCGGGCCGACTGCGGACGGGCGCATCAAGCCGGATTTCACGGCACCAGGCGTTGCCGTCTGTGTCGTCACCGGTGTCGGCAAAGTTCGACGCGGGAACGGGACGTCCTTCGCCACGCCCCTGCTCGCGGCGAGCGCGGCGCTCGTGAAGCAGCTGCACCCGGCGCTGCTCCCCATGGATCTGCGCGCCGCGTTCCGGAGCACGGCCACCAAGCGCGCGGCGCCCGACACGATCTACGGCTGGGGTCGTCCCGACGTCGCCGCGGCCGCTGTCTTCCCGAGCGGCGTGACGGCAACCGCCCCCCTGCCGGGTGCCGGCGCGCTGACGACGATCTCGCCGGCGTTCGCGTGGACCGTCGGAACGGTGCCGCCTTCCGCCACGCCCGTGACGTACCGCCTCCGCGTCAGCCGTGACAGCACGCTGGCGTCGCCAACCGTCGACACGACGCTCACCGCGGAGACGGCGGCCCCGGCGCGCGCTTTCAAGAGCGGGTC
>Ga0209056_10001337_pt1 | contig 27101 bp, 31 predicted proteins | sample GraSoiAngelo_114_FD_185876 | JGI IMG/M metagenome (GOLD analysis project Ga0209056, IMG submission 185876) | Grasslands soil microbial communities from the Angelo Coastal Reserve, California, USA - 14_0903_13_40cm (SPAdes) (version 2) | ecosystem: Environmental > Terrestrial > Soil > Grasslands... | reverse complement strand
CGAGGAGCGAGACGAGGTAAAGCTCGAGCGGAGACGAAGGGACGACTGTTCCTATCACGCGGAGGGCGAGCGCGATCACAAGTACTGGCCAGAGCTTCAGGGTGAAGGTCGAAAGGCGACGCCAATCTCCACCGAATGCGATGCCTGCGAAGATCCCTGCCGCTACTCCACTAGCCAGCATGAGCGTCGTGGACCACGGGTTCGGTAGCGAGTCGGCGTCGAAGCTCGGCAAGCGTCTCGTAGTTGACCGGAGGAAGATCGCTCACCTCGAAAGCAGTCGGCCCGCGCTTGTGGATCAACTTCTCAAGTGCACGAACGATCGCCGGATCGAACTGCACGCCCTTATAGCGATTCAGTTGCTCCATCGCTCTCTCATGCCCAATCGCCTTCCGGTAGATACGATCCGAGGTCATCGCCTCGTACGCGTCGGCGATGATGATGATGCGCGAACCGAGCGGGATATCGTCACCTTTCAGGCCATCCGGGTAGCCAGACCCATCGAAATTCTCGTGATGGTGCAAGATAAGCGGCACCAAAGGCTTGAGTGATGCGGAGGGTTCAAGAATCGAGGCGCCATAGATCGGGTGACGGCGCATCAACTCTTGTTCGTCGGTGTCCAGGCGAGCGGGCTTCATGAGGATTCGATCCTCGACGCCGATCTTCCCGATGTCATGTAACAAGCCTGCCAGCTCAATCTCTTCGATTTGCCGCTCCGACAACCCCATATCACGCGCAATTGCACCCGCGATACGAGAAACACGGTCCGCGTGGCCGCGTGTAAACCCATCCTTCGCGTCAATTGCCTGTGAAAGTGCGCTTACGGTCCCGAAGAAGAGCTCACGAGTCTCGGCGTACTTCGTGAATGAGAACCTCGCAAGGTAGAGCGGCACCAGAAAGAGAAACGAGGCCCATAGGCCTACCTTCACAGCGATCTCCGCCATCAACCACCCAAGCGGGACGAGCGCCACGAGGCCTGTGAGCACATTGCTGATGCTGATCGACCAAATGCGACCGAAGGGGGTACCGGTGCGCAGGCTTGCGACGCTTACGCCGAGTACGAAATTCGTGAAGGTAAACGCTACGCCAGCAATGACTATTTGGGCGACGATTCCGAGCGGATCGTCTGCGTGCACGGCCTGGCTGATGACTCGCAAAGCAACCCACGCGGCAAATGACGCCAGAACGTAGTCGAACCTGTTGTAAAGAATCCCCCACAGCGGAACCTCCCGCCGAAGATCGCGAAGCTCGAGGGTGCCTAAGAAGGCCACCCAGCAAAGGGCGAAGGGGTTAGGGAGGCCGGAGTCGAATAGCGCGGCGATCAGCGGCGCTGTGGTCGTCGTCGCGAACATCCCACCCGGCAGGCGCACAGGGAGGTCATCGAGCGCAAAAGTGATCATCGACCAAAAGAAGACGCGACCAAGTTCGACCCCGTCGGGAATTGGTGTTGAAACGCGAATGAGGACGACAGTTCCTGCTAAAACGACGGCATAAACGAGCAGCCGAGCACGAGCGGGAATGCCGAGGGGGTCTTGCACCGGCGGAAGAATAGTCGGGAACGCGACGATCCCAGCGCGTATCCGACACGAAAAGAGAGCCTCTAGGCTCCCTTATCGCGCGCTTTCATGCGCCTCTAGAGGACGCTATTTGGTGGTTTAGACGCCGGTTACGCCAGCTCCGCCGCCCAGAACGAGTGCGGCAAGGGCCGCGATTGCTGCAATTACACGCCTCATATGTGATCCGCCCTCCCTTCGAGGAACCTCACACGTCAAGTCGGTTGGTCAGACCACTGCCTTAAAGGCACGCTTTCTTTCGATACACCCCAGAAACCGGCGGCTCGCTGCCCGGCGACGACCCGAAGCGCATGAGGGTCGGTAATCAGCCCGAGCTCCTCGGACTACCATCGCAAAGAAGTGGGGAGCGAGGTTTTGGGACTCCTGCTGCCTGTATGAAATGCCGGCGTCTGCTTCGGCCTGCTGTGTTGGGACCTCTCTACGACGACGCGCCTGCGGCAGTCTCCGAACTCGGGAGTAGCTGAGGTGACTGCGGTGATTCACCCTGGCGAGACGGAAGAGCCTGATCTCTGGGCGGCGGTCTCGCGAGACGGATTGCCGGCACCGTTGCTTGCCGCGTTGCAGCAACAAGATTGGCGAATGGTCCGAGAGCAACTGACAGCCATCCTCGATGGACAGACGACAGACGGGGCCTACGGGCGCGCGCTCATTCAAGTCGCGCTCGAACTGCCGATCGGCGTCGATCCTCTCTTTGACCGCTACCGCGCAGCCGCGGCTATTGATCATGGCGATTGGGACACATTGCGGCGATGCATTGCTAGCAACCCCATAGCTCCGGCAGAACTGCTGGGGGTAAGAGACCTGCTTTTAGCTCCCGTCGACCAGACAAGTCTTCCGGCAGCTCTTCTCAACCCGCCTCAGGTCATGTTCTTTTCGCCGTATGAGCACGAGCTGAACCAAATGTCGCGACGCTTCCGGCATTGGGCGCGAAGAATGCTTAGTTTTCAGGCAACAGAAGCCGTCTGGTCACGTCCTGACATCCCAGCAGGTCGCCATTTCCGGCATCGCCGTCTTCAAGACGCGATGTACCTCGGATTCGCTGAAGTTCAAGCCGGTCGGTTGCCGACTGCAATGGCGCAGGCGCTCGAGGCGATGCACCTCGGTGACGAGAATGAGCCGCTGCGCCTATGCGCCCCGGACCTGGAGGAATTGACTGCTTGGGCGATGGGAGACGAACGCGAACCTGCGCTTCGACTTCTTGTGGGCCTAGCGCGCCCAAGCGGGCTCTCACCGCTGGGCGCGTGGCAAGTGCTCGTGTTTCTGATGCCGCTGATCGCTGTGATGCGCGGTGATGCGTTTATGAAAGGAGCGCGACTCGTGGAGCGGATAGCGGCACGCTTGGGCTCGCCGCGCGCGCAGTTGATCGGTCAGGCATGGCGTGTGACATCGGAATATCTCGCGGGAAAGGTTGACAAACATCCCGAACTCCCCGGGCTTCGCGCGCAGGTAGATAGAGCGGGCCCGGGACTTCGAACCCTACCGCTGCTTCTGACCGCGGTGACTTCGAAGCGACCCACAGATTTTGTAATCGCCGAAGCCGCCGCTCGCCGAGTTGGAAACGTGTGGGCTCAAATCAGCGCGCTCACTTGGATTGCGGCTTTAAATCCGAGCAGCAGCGCAGCTCGCTGGCTCGCGGTACTGCTCGAGATGACAGGTTGGCGCCGCCTTGTCCTCGTACCTCCGGAGGTAGCGGCCGATGCCGCATTAGGACTCGCCTCGCTAGGGATTCGCGGACAGGCGATCGTAGAACTTGCCTCAACGGCTGGACGACCCAACGTGCTTCTTGATGTCGCGCTGCGACACGTGGACGACACAGCTGCGCCTCTAGGGTCGCGGCTCGCAGCGGCGGAGGCTCTGGGGACGCTCGGAACATCTCGAGCGGGCGAGGTCCTCGCTCGCCTCGCCCGCCGCAACGATGAACTTGGTCGGCGAGCCCGCATCGTCTCGGAAAAACGACGGAGGACTGGCCTGACCGAGCGCGAGCTTGAGGTAGTACAGCTCGCGGCAAGAGGCGGAACGAACCGTGACATCGCCGAGCGCCTGAGCCTTAGCCAGCACACCATCGCGCGTCATCTCGCGAATGCTCGCGCGAAGCTCGGCGCGGCGAACCGCACCGAGGCCGCGGCTAGGCTCGAGGAGCTCGAGGTTCGCTAGCCCGGGACCGAGCTGATCACTCCGGTGCAAGACGAAAGCCGTCTAGACCTAGAACCAAAACAACATGGCTGGCCTGATCGGGCTTTTGGTTAGACCCCCCGAAACAGGCTCTCAAACGCGGAACTGCCAAACCCCGAATCAGCTCGGCCGGACCAGCGAACTACCATCCGGGCGCAGTGGGGAGCAAGGTCGCGGGAATGCCGTCTGTCGACCTTTGGGCGCCCGTCTCCTTCGACGGCTTGCCTCCCGCTTTGCTCGAGGCCGCCGCGCGCACAGACTGGGAAGCGGTTCGCGCCGAGCTCCGCACCGTCATGGACGCGGTCACAACAGACGGCGCGTATGGGCGAGCGCTCCTTCAGTTTGTGATGACAACCGACCTCCCTACAGATCACGTGCTCGACCGATATCGCGCCTCGATCTGTATCGACTACGGAGATTGGGACGGTCTTCAGCGACACATGGCAGCAGATCCCATAGAGGCCGCCGAACTAATCGGAATACGAAACATCATTCTTGCTCCGACAGATCGGACTGACCCACCGCCGTCGGCCGCAGAGCACCAGCGAATGCTGTTCGAGATCTATGAGTGGGAATTCCAACGCGCAGTACGCCACTACAAACGTTGGGCTCACCGGATGCTTGCGTTCTATCCAGAAGTCATCTGGACTCGTCGCGATATTCCGGCAGGTCGACACCTCCGTTTCCGTCGTCTTCAAGACGCCGTTTGGCTCGCCGTCGCAGAGTCGCACGGCGGAGTGCTGTCTGTCGCCGAAGCGTGTGCTGATGAAGCGCAGCGGCTTGGCGACGAGGGCGAGCCCGGTCGCGACATTGCCCATGACCTGAAAATCCTTGTTGATTACGCACGTGGCGGACGACTTGAGGAGACTCTTCGCTTTCGCGAGCGCGTCGCTTCGCCAGCCGGCCTTTCGCCATTAGGCTCGTGGGAGACCCTTTTTCACCTGGTCCCCTTCTTCACGTTTCTGAACGATGGCTCACTTGATTGGACCGCGCGCTTGGGGCAGGAAATCGCCACTCGGCTGGGTTCGCCGCGGGCCCAGCTTCAGGCACGTAGCTGGTACGTCGCGGCGGGTCTACTTCAAGGTCGTTCGGGTGACGACGTTGGGCTGCCCGGCCTACTAGCGGAGAGTCGCCGCGCGGCCCCCGGACTGAGGGTTTTGCCGCTCTACCTTCGGGGCTTCACGAGCCACCGCTCAGAAGACTTCATCGTGGCCGAATCGGTAGCTCGCCAAGTTGGGAACGTCTGGGCTCAGGTCAGCGCGTTGACGTGGCTGGTTGCGCTCAATCCACGCCCAGTCGCCGCGCGTTGGCTTCACCGGCTTCTTGAGACGACCGGGTGGCGTCGTCCAATCCTCGTTCCACCGACAGTTGCGGCGGATGCGGCTCTCGGTCTCGCGGCGGCAGGAAGACGCGGAGTGTCGATCGTTGAGCTCGCAGCCCTCGGCGGCCGTGCGAATGTCACCGTCGAGGTTGCCATGCGCCACATCGACGACGCCGAGGCACCGGGGATCGCACGTCTAGCGGCCGTCGAAGCCCTCGGAAAGTTGGGAACTACGCACGCTCGCGAGATACTTCATCGCCTCTCGCGGAGGACCGACGGCATTGGTTCAGCCGCGCGTCACATTCTGGCGACAAGGTCCGCAGGCACCACGCTGACCGAACGCGAACTGGAGGTCCTCGATCTCGCGCGCCACGGCCTGACCAATCGCGACATCGCCGAGCGCCTGAGCCTCAGCCAGCACACCATCGCGCGTCACCTCGTGAATGCCCGCGCGAAGCTCGGCGCGGCGAACCGCACCGAGGCCGCGGCACGGCTCGAGGAGCTCGAGGTTCGCTAGCCCGAGACCGAGCTGATCACTCCGGTGCACACGAGAGCCGACCAGACGTAGAACCAAAGGAACACGGCCGGGGACGATGGACACCGCCTGCTGCCGGTACATCGCTGAAATCGGCCATCTTGCGTTGCTCATTTGCGGCGCCACTTATCGGCCGCCGCCGTGGTCAGCGTTAGATCCGCTCGTACCTCGCCACGTCGAGGACGAAGACCGTCGCGCCACCGAAGGTGACTTCGACCGGATACGGCATGTAGAACTCGCCCGGCTCCATGATCGGGGGCATCGGGTTGATGAACTGGCTGCGGGCGTGGCAGGTCTCTCGGATCGTCGCGAGCACGTCGTCAACTTGAGGCTCTTCGACCCCCGCGAGGATCGTGGCGTGCGACTGCTTCAGGAACCCACCTTGTGAGTGAAGGCGCGTAACGCGGTAGTCCTTGTCGGTTAGCGCGTCCACCAGCGCGCCAGCGTCCTCAGGATGCACGATCGCAATGACCAGTTTCATCGGGCGGCGACTATACCCCGCGCCTCTGGACACCCTCCGACATGGTCAGGCATCTTTGGTCAATTCCGGCGATGCGGACGGCGCGGACACCCCTCACGATCACGTCACCCTTCGCCCCGCGGCATCCGTCGCCGGGCCGGAGAGCCCTGGCGGCTCCTCCACATGGCGGCGGATGTCCGCGGAAACAAGGGGGTCGGAGGGCAGACGGGCAACCGCGTAACGTATCCCGCCTGCCTGACTGATGGCAAGCTGGAAGGAGACGGGGATGAAGGGGCTCACGCGGCTCGTGGCGATCTTGGCGATCGTGCTCGCTCTGCAACTCGCACAGTCATCGAAAGCGGTGGCCGACGATTCATGCACGGGCTGCGACGACCCTTGTCACGATTGCGTCGGGAACCCAAACGACATCGCCTGGGAGTGATGCGCGCGACCTGAGCCCAGCGGCGCAGTCTTTGGTCGTTTCGCTAGGCCGGAGCGCCGAGTAACTGCTCCACCTGGCGGCGGATGTCTGCTGCGATCTGGTCCTCGGACCGGTCGCCGTTCACGATGACGAACCGCCGCGGCTCCGCGGCGGCGAGCCGCAGGTAGCCCTCGCGCACCCGTTCGTAAAAGGCGGGGTCGACATCGTGAAAGCGATCCCACTGGCCCTGGCGCGCCGCGAGCCGGGCGAGCACGACATCGACCGGTGCATCGATGAGGAACGTCCGCTGCGGCATCAGATCACCGACGGCGAAGCGGGTCATCGCGCGCAGTCCTTCGAGATCGGCGCCGTGGCCATAGCCCTGGTAGGCGAGGAGCGAGTCGAAGAAGCGGTCCGCGATCACCAGATGGCCGACCGCGAGCGCCGGACGAATGACGTCGCGGACAAGCTGGGCGCGGGCAGCGGAATAGAGCAGGGCCTGCGCTTCGGGGGAAAGCGCGACATCGCGCACGTGCAGGAGCACGTCCCGAATGCGCTCGCCGGCGGGGGTGCCGCCGGGCTCGCGGGTGAGGAGCACGTCGCGACCGCGCGCGCGCAGGTCCTCGGCGAGCTTCGAGGCCTGCAGCGACTTTCCGAGTCCCTCGCCGCCTTCGAACGAAAGGAAGATGCCGGTCACCGATAGATCTGAACGCGGCGATAAGGCTCGTGCCCGGTACTGCGCGAGCTGAGGTTCGCGCGTTCGACAAGTTCGTGCTGGAGCTTGCGGACGTAGGCGTTCTGCGGCGCCAGCTCGATCTCGCCCGACTGCCCGCCCACGACCTGTTCGATCGCCTCGCGCGCCTCTTCGAGCGCTTTGTCCTCGGGTCCGCGCCGCAACTCGATGACCGAGGCGAGCGCGCTCGCGATCTGGGTCGAGGAGTTCGAGCGCGCGATGTAGATCGGGATCCCCGACGACTCGGCGTTCCGCAGGCGCGGCGTCTTACGGCGGTAATAGTTCTTGAGCGTGATCACCACGTCGGCGTCTTCGGGCTCGCGCACGATCGCCACGGGCATCCCGAGACCGCGCGCCGCGTCCTCCACGCGCGTCCACGAGAGCCCGAACGGGTAGACCTTCACCGTCTCGCGCCCGCCCTCGATGGGGAGGCGCGGCGTGCTCCGGCGCTCCACCGCCTCGGATGCGGTGCGCGTCGGCGCCGACGTCGAGACCTGCACCTGCCCGCCGGGATCGCGCTCCCTGATCTCCGGCGCCACGGGCATCCCGAGGAGGACCGCGTCGACGGTCTGCGCGACGTCGTAGTAGAGCGCGACGCGCTGGTACGCCTGGATCTCGACGAGCACCTGGAACGTGGGCGGCGCCTTGCGCTCGAGGACGCTCTTCTGCGTCCCGCGGCGGCGCGCCTCCTCGTCGGAGAGGGTGACCGTCTGGATGCCGCCGACGAGATCCGAGAGCGTTGGGTTCAGCATGAGGTTCTCGAGCGTGTTGCCGTGCGCCGTCGCGATGAGCTGAACGCCGCGCTCGGCGATCGTGCGTGCGGCCGCGGCCTCCTGCTCGGTGCCGATCTCGTCGATGACCACGACCTCGGGCATGTGGTTCTCGACCGCCTCGATCATGACCGCGTGCTGGAGCGAGGGCGTGGCGACTTGCATGCGCCGTGCGCGCCCGATGCCGGGGTGCGGGATGTCGCCGTCGCCGGCGATCTCGTTTGACGTGTCCACGATCACGACGCGCTTCCCCATCTCGTCAGCAAGGACGCGCGCGACCTCGCGCAGGAGCGTCGTCTTGCCGACGCCGGGCCGACCGAGCAGCAGGATGCTGCGGCCCGCCTCGACGACGTCGCGGATGATCTCCATCGTCCCGTACACCGCGCGGCCGACGCGCAGGGTGAGGCCCACGACCTTGCCCGCGCGGTTGCGAAGCGCGCTGATGCGATGGAGCGTCCGCTCGATCCCGGCACGGTTATCCCCTCCGAACTGCCCGATGTGGCTGATCACGTACGCCAGGTCCTCCGCTGAGACCTCCCGCCGGGCGAGCGTCTCCTCGCGCCCGGCGAACCGGGCCTCGGGCAGGCGCCCGAGGTCCATCACGATCTCGAGCAGGCCGTCGAGCCCTTCGAGCGCGCGGACGCGCTGTGCGATGTCCGGGGGAAGCCCGCGAAGGAGGGCTTCGAGCTCGTCGCTCTGTTGAACCGTCACGTCACCACCGTTGCCGCGAAACATTCGTCCGGTTCCACGAGGATAGTTGACCACTGCTGGCCACTGAGACGGGACGGGTAATGGTTCGGTCCCAATGGTCAATTCTCAGGATGCGGCCGCCAGGGACAGTCCATAGCCTCGGCCGGCATGGGTGGAGTGCGGGGTGGCGCGACAGCGAATGGTCTCTTCTCCGCGCGAGAGGCAGAGATCGTGGAGCTCATCGCGCTCGGGTTCGAAGACAAGCAGATCGCCGTCCAGCTCGGCATCTCACGGCGGACGGTCCGCACCCATCTCGAGCGTCTCTTTAGCGACCTCGAGGTCCATTCGCGCGCCGCTGCTGTCGCTCTCTGGATGACCGCCGGCCGGCCGTAGCTGTCGGTAATTCAGCCGACTTGTGCGCGCCGCGCGCGGGATGAGGATGCAAGCGCGTTCGGAGGGGTGATGGCGGAGGCGGTCACGGGCCTGGCTCTCGGATCGGAGATCCTCGTGGGCGCGATCCTGCTCGCGGCGGGGATCCTAAAGATCCGCGCGGGCGAGCCGGCGGTCGTCGCGGCGATCCGCGGCTATGAGCTGCTCCGCGGCGACCTCGAGCGCTGGGTCTCGCGCGTTCTCCCGTGGGTCGAGGTCGCTGTGGGGCTCGCGCTGATCGTCGGAATGGCGAGGGGCATCGCGGCGCTCGGCGCGGGGGTGCTGCTTTCCGGATTCCAGCTCGCGATGGCGTACTCGCTCTCGAGGGGCAGGAGCCATCCGTGCGGTTGCGGCAGCGGTCGGCGTCCGTCGGTCGTGTCATGGGCCCTCGTCTCTCGGAACCTGGTCCTCGTCGGGGCGATGGCCCTCGCCGAGCTCGTGCGGACCGGTCCCGCGCTCACGATCTCGGCGACCGATGCGCTGGTCGCCGTGTGGAGCGCGACCGCCTTGGTGACCGCCGGGCTGCGGATCCGCGCACGCGCCCGGGCTGCAAACGCGTTCTCGAGTGCTGTCACCACGAGCGGAGCATGAAAAGGAGGCACGGCGATGACTGATATCTCGCGACGAAAGGTGCTCGCGATCATCGCGGCCGGCGTGGGGAGTGTCGCGGCAAAGGCCAGCGGCCTGATGCCCGAGATCGCGATGGCTCGGAACGCGGACGCTCCAGCGGCCCAAGGCGTGACGCCCGAAGGGAACCTCGCGATCGAAGAGCTCGATCGCGATGGGATCGCGCAGCTGATCGCCGAGGGGCAACTTAACGCTGACACGCGTGCGCTCTGGCAGCTCCTAGAAAAGGACGGCCTGCGCCCGCAGCCGCAGCTCGCGTATGGCGCGCGCGCACATCTTCGGACCGATCCGAAGCTCCGCGGTCACTTCGTCGCAGTGCCCTTCTCGAACGGCGCAGGCCAGTCGGCGACGGTCTATGGGGGCGTTGACGCATATGGAGAGCGCAAGCTCTTCGCGACCAGATGGCACGATGTCGATAGGTCGACCGTCGATGTCTTCGACGTCAAGGCGGGCCGTGCGAGCCGCCGCTCGCGGGTCACGATCGGGGCGAGCGAAGCCGTCATCGAGCTCGTCGATGGCACTCGGCGCACGGTAAGAATGCCGGCGCGCCGCGGGCCCGGTCTCGCCGCGCCGTCGGCGGATTGCTCGGTCGACGGGGTATGGTGCGCGTTGGCCTGTGAGACGGCCGTTGGCCTCGCGTGCTGGGCAGAGTCATTGGTCGTCTGCGCGGGTATCGCGCCGCTCTGCCCTCCGTGCGGCGTGGTCTGCGCCGTGGTCACGGTCATCATGTGCGGGGTCGTGACGACGGTGTCGTGCTACTACGTATGCCACCCCTGCGGTTAGGAGGGTGCGAGAGTTGATCGATCCGATCTGGGCGGCGGCGTTTGTCGGACTCTTGTTCATCGCGGCGCGGCTACTGCAGCGCGCAAGCCGCGCACCGGTGTGGCTGGCGACGATCACACCCGCGATCTCGCTCGGCTGGACCGTTGCCGCGGTCGTGGTCGCGATCGCCATCGTTGCCGCGCTGGACCTGAGTGGAAGTCTCGGCCCAACCCTGCGCGCGCCCGAGACGCCGATCCTCGTCATCCTGGCGATCCTCGTTCTCCAGGTGGCCACGCTTCTCTCGGCCGCGGTGATCGTTCGCCGGCAACGCCGGGCGCCGCACTAGCGCGGCCGCAGCTCCATCACGAAGAGCGCGGGCCAGCCGAGCGACTGGGCGGCGCGCGGGAACCGTGCGACGAGCGTCTCGTCGACGGCGCGCTCCAGGAGGGCGCGTATCTCGAGTCTCGCGTCGACCGCCCCCATCACATAGTCGGAGAGCGTCGCCTGGTATGAGCGTGGGCGAACGTCGTTTCCGCTCTCATCGCGGAAGCTCGCGCTCCGCCCGCGAAGAAACATCGACGGATGCATCGCGGTCACCACGATGAGTCCGTCGGCGCGAGCGACACGCGCGAGCTCGCGAAAGAACGACGCGAGCTCCCTGACTGGGACGTGTTCGAGCACCATCGCCGAGAGAACGCGGTCGAACGAGCGATCGGCGAAGGGAAGCGGACGCAGCACATCGTGCGTGACGAACCGGATGCCCTCCGTGCCCGGCTTCGCGCGCGCCTTCGCGAGCATCTCGTCCGAGAAATCGACGGCCGTCACCCGTGCGCCCGCGGCCGCGAGGCGAATGGCGTGGCGTCCCGTTCCCGCGCCGACGTCGAGCAGCTCGCGATCGCGAACCTCTCCGAACGCGCGGTCGACCTCCGGCTGCTCGAGCGCAAGCATCCAGTTGCCCATCGTGTCGTAGGTCGCCGCCCAGAGGTCGTAGCCCTCGCGCGTGGGTAGGACGCGGTGCTCGCCGCTCATCTGACCACCGCCGGCGCGAAGGCACGCTCCTCGACGCGCATGGCGAGCTCCTTGGTGAAGAGCATCGAGGTCGCACTCTCGCGAAACCCCTCCGCGAGCAGCGCGCGCCCGACGTGCTCCTCGTACGAGCGCACCGGCGAGGTCACCGGGCGCCCGGCCGGGAACCGGCGCGCGGTCGCCCGTAAAAGGTCGCGCGCGAGGTCGACGTCGCCATCGCTTGTGCGGACCTTGCACACGTGTGGGTGGCGCTCCATGCCGGAGAAACCAAGCGCGAACGCGCGGAGCTTCGATTCCTCGCCCTCGATGAGAGCGGACTCGCGCCGCATCGCGAGCGGATTCCCGCCGATCAGGTGCGGGGGGTCGTACGCGCCGCCCCGGCGGCTGACGTCGAAGTCGGAGAACGAGAGCTGCTCGGCACGCTGGACGGCGTGCGGCGTGGTCATCGTGTAGAACCGGTAGAGATCGTGCGCGTCACGGCCGGCGGCTTCGCGCGCCGTCACCTCGCGCGAGGGATGCGCGGCTGGCGTACGCGTCGCGATGAACCAGGTCTCGCGCGTGTAGGAATAAAAGCCCGCCTGAAAGAACGTCTCGCGCGCGAGCGCCTCGTCGGGTACCGCCGCGAAGATCCGCTGCATCCCAGCGCGCGCCGCAGCGCCGCTGATCCCCGAGAGGAGGCGGAACGCGCTGTCCGCGCCCCCGGCCTCGGAGAGCGCCGCGAGAATGAGGACGACCCACTCCGGCCGGCGCCCGTCGTACACGAGCGCGGCCGAACGAAGCTGTCCGCGTGACTCCTCGAGGAATACGCGCAGCCTGCCTTGCACGCCGATGAGCCCGGGAAGGAGCCGCGTCCAGCTCGCGACCGCGCCCGCGGCGAGCGGCGCGGGGAGGGCTGAAGCCATGATTCCGGCCGGATCGTGCAGCGTCTCGGCCAGGAGCGCTGAGACCCGGCGCAGGTCGAGCGGCGTCGCCGCTCTCGCCGGCATCAGCTCTTACCGAGCGACAGGAAGTACCTGTGGAAACGTTCGTCGTGAGTGAGCTCGGGATGGAAGCTCGTCGCGAGCAGCCGTCCCTGCCTCGCGGCCACGACGGAGCTCCCCGTCCGCGCGAGCACCTCAACGCCGGGACCGACGCGCGTGATCACCGGAGCGCGTATGAACACCGCGTGAAATGGATCGGCTCCCAAGACCGGCACGTCGAGGTCCGCTTCGAAACTGTCGACCTGACGGCCGAAGGCGTTGCGCTCGACGGTCACATCCATGAGCGAGGCGAGCGGGTGCGGGTGCCCGGGCACGTCCTTCGCGATGAAGATCGCGCCCGCGCACGTGCCCCACACCGGCATGCCCTCGGCGGCGCGATCGCGCAGCTTCTCGATGATCCCGTACTGCTGTGCGAGCTTTCCGATCGTCGTGCTCTCGCCCCCCGGGATGATGAGCGCGTCGATCTCGTCGAGCTGTTCCGGGCGGCGCACGTCGACCGCTTCCACGCCGAGCCGATCGAGCGTGGCGAGATGCTCCGCGAAGTCGCCCTGGAGACCGAGAACACCGGCGCGCGCGGTCAGCGTCCGGCGATCACCAACCGCGGGGTGCAAGTCGTTCTTGTGCCGGGATCGACTCAAGCGAGAGGCCGCGCATCGCCTCGCCGAGTCCGCGCGATACGTCGGCGACGAGCTTGGCGTCGCGGAAGTGCGTCGTCGCCTCGACGATCGCCTTCGCGCGTCGCGCCGGATCGGCCGACTTGAAGATTCCCGAGCCGACGAAGTTCCCCTCTGCGCCGAGCTGCATCATCAGCGCCGCGTCCGCGGGCGTCGCGATCCCGCCGGCGCAGAAGAGCACGACCGGCAGCTTCCCGTCCGTCGCGACCTGCTGGATGAGCTCGAGCGGCACGCGGTACTCCTCAGCCTTCGCCTCGAGCTTCGCCATGAGACCCAGATCGGAGAGCTCGCGGATGCCCTCGGTGATCGCGCGGATGTGAGTGACCGCCTCGACGATGTTCCCGGTGCCCGCCTCGCCTTTGCTTCGGATCATCGCTGCGCCCTCGTTGATGCGACGCAGCGCCTCGCCGAGCTCGCGCGCGCCGCAGACGAAGGGGACCTTGAACGCGTGCTTGTCGACGTGGTGCTTGAGGTCCGCCGGCGTCAGGACCTCGCTCTCGTCGATATAGTCGACGCCGATGGCCTCGAGAACCTGCGCCTCGACGAAGTGACCGATGCGGCATTTGGCCATCACCGGGATCGTGACCGCGTCCATGATGCGGTGGATGATGTCGGGGTCGCTCATCCGCGCGACTCCGCCCGCAGCGCGGATGTCCGCGGGTACGCGCTCGAGCGCCATGACCGCGACGGCGCCGGCTTCCTCCGCGATCTTCGCGTGCTCGGGCGTGACGACGTCCATGATCACCCCGCCCTTGAGCATCTGAGCGAGGCCGGTTTTGAGGGTCCAGGTGCCCTTCGAACCGTTCTTGTCGGGAGTGGACTGAGAGGCCATCGGAACGTCAATCGTACCGCGCAGACCCTAGAATCGGAACATGGGCGTAGTCGACGCGAATGTCCTTGTGCTCAATCTGGACTTCCAACCGCTCAACGTGTGCAACGTCCGCCGGGCGGTCGTTCTCCTCGCCAAGGAGAAGGCCAGTGTGGTCGAGCAGAACGGCCACCTCATCACCAGCGAGCGGCTGTCGTTCCAATCGCCCTCCGTCATCCGTCTCGTCTACCACGTGAAGCGGCCCCGACCGGTCGTGAAGATGACGCGCAAGGAAGTGCTCGCCCGCGACGATCACGCCTGCCAGTACTGCGGCCGCCGTGGTCACGACCTCACCCTCGATCACGTGATGCCGCGCCATCGCGGCGGCCAGCACGTGTGGGAGAACGTCGTCGCGGCGTGCAAGCAGTGCAACCACCGAAAGGGCGGGCGCACGATCGCTGAGGCGCGGATGACGCTGCTCCGGCTGCCGGTCCGCCCGCCCGCGACGCCGCAGTACCTCTACGCATCGTACGTGCGCGCCGGCGAGCGCACGTGGTCCAAGTTCATCGGCCTGGGCGAGAGCGCCGCCGCGTCCTAACCGCGATCGTGGCATCCCGCTTGCGGCGGGGGCCGAGAGGCGGAGCACGACTGTGAAGATCCTGTTCACCAAGCGCGCGTACGCGCGCGTCGGCGGGTCGGAGAGCCTGGCTTACCAGTTCGCAACGCGGCTCGCCGCGCGAGGACACGACGTGCGCGTGGTGTGCGCGCAAGCCTTCGACGATCGCCGTGTGTTCGGCGACCAGGGCGTCGAGGTCGTCCAGGTGAAGCCACGCGGGGGCTTCCTCGGTCTCGCCGCCGACGCGACGACGCTCGTCGACCTCATGCGCACCGACGTGCTCGAGTGGTACGCCGAGGATCGCGAGCTCATCCACAACATCGGCCGCGAGTACCTCGACAGCTCGCTCGAGGTGGCGGGATCGCTCGCGATCCCAATCGTCCTCACGCCCCTCGCGCATCCAGGTCAGTTCCACGGCGGCGACACCCCGAGCGACTTCGCGCGCTACCGACGCGCGGACGCGCTCACGACAATGACCGACTGGGAGCGGGGCTGGTTCGCCGAGAACGGCATCGATCCGGCGCGGATCGTGACGACAGGGATGGGCCCGAACGCGGCGCGCTCGCACGACGGGGCGGCCTTCCGTGCGGCCCACGGCATTCCCCCTGACGCGCCGCTCGTCCTCTACATCGGACGCAAAGAGCGGTACAAGGGCTACATCCACCTGCTCGACGCGGCCGAGCTCGTCTGGCGGCGGCATCCCGATGCGCGCTTCGTCTTCATCGGTATCCCCGGGTTTTACTCGAGCTTCTTCGACGAGTTCGCGCGCTACGCGGATGAGCGGATCGTCGACATCGAGCGCGCGACCGGCGCCGAGAAGTCCGCGGCTCTCGACGCGTGCGACGTCTTCGCGATGCCGTCGCTCCACGAGACTTTCGGCATCGGCTACCTCGAGGCCTGGCTGCACGAGCGGCCGGTCGTGGGTGGCGACATCCCGCCCCTTCGCGACGTCATCGCCGACGGCGAGGACGGGTTTTGCGTGCGCCAGCGAGTGAATGACGTCGCGCGCGCGATCATGCGGCTCCTGGACGACCCGGCCTTGCGCCTCACGATGGGCCGGGCCGGCGCGGCGAAGCTCCGCGAGCGCTGGGACTGGGACCAGGTCATCGCGCGGGTCGAGGACGCGTACGCACGAGCGCTCGCTAACGCGCATTCCGACGTGGACGAGGCGCTCGCCTAGTCTCGCGACGCGATGCGCATCGTCATCGCGAAGAAGCTGCTTTCGAGCGTCGGTGGCTCCGAGGCGCAGGCGCGTGCTCTCGCGAGAGCGCTGCACGAGCGCCACCACCAGGTGACCCTGGTCGGGCTGCGCCCGGCCTGGCACCGACCGGGGATCCCAGCGGAGGTCTACGCCGCGCCGTCCGGCCCGGTCGAGGTGTTCGTCGACGGCGTGCGCTACCTCTTCATTCCGGCGCGCTTCGGGTGGCCGGGCTCGGCGATCGACGGGATCTTTCCGACGTCGCTCGTTGACAAAGAACAGCTCGGCCACGCGCTCGCCGGGGCCGAGGTGGTCCACTCCATCGCTCGCGAGTGGGCGATACCGCTAGAGCAGGCCGCGCGCGCGGCCGGTGCGGCATTCGTCGAAACACCGCTCGTCCATCCGGGCCAGCGCCTCTCCGGCCACAGCACGGCGGAGCTCTCTCGCTATCGCCGCGACGACGGGATCCTCGCGCTCACCAACTGGGAAGCCGACTGGTACCGCCTACGCGGCGTCGACCACGTTCACGTCACGGGGATCGGTCCGATCATCTCGTGGCTTCCCGAGGTACCGATGGACCCGGCGACGGTCCTCTTCGTCGGGCGCAAAGAAAGGTACAAGGGCTATCACGCGTTACGCGATGCGGCGAAGATCGTGTGGCGCTCGCGCCCCGAGGTCCGCTTCGTCGCGATCGGCCAGGATCCGTGGACCGCGCGATTCCTTCCACGATGGCGCGACGAGCGCTGGGTCGATCGCGGGGTCGTGACCGAGGAGGAAAAGGCTGAGGCCTACGCGCGCGCCACGATCTTCGCGATGCCGTCGGTCCACGAGACGTTCGGGCATACCTATCTCGAGGCCTGGTACGCGTGGCGGCCGGTCATCGCCGGCGACATCCCGCCGCTCCGCGAAGTGGTCCGCGACCGCGTCGATGGGCTCATCGTCGCGCAGGATCCCGACGCGATCGCGCGTGCCGTGCTGGCGTTGCTCGGCGATCCGGTGCGCGCGCGACGCATGGGCGAGTCCGGGCGTTTCCGACTGCAGGAGAAGTGGACCTGGGAGCTCGTCGCCGAGCGAACCGAGCGCGCGTACGAGGCGGCGCGAAAGCGGCTCAGCGAACCGCCGGAGGATCAGACCCCAGAGAACTGACTCGGGTCCTTGGCCCAGGCGAACATCCGCTCGGGCTCAATCCTGAGGAGAACGCCCTGCCCCTTGGCGCGCAGGGCGTGCCACCACTTCTCCCGCTCGGGGATCTCGAGCTCTTCGAACTCGGGCGCGCCGGGCGAGATGATCTCGGCTCGCCCATGAACGATCACAGCGATCACGTTGAGTTCGAAATGGGTGAGGCTGGTCGCGGGACGGCTTCGGACGTGCCGCACCCGCATCGAGTACTCCGCCGTCGGGATGTGGAACTTCGTCCGGTGGAAAACGGCGCCGACAGGTGAAGCGCGAGGCTCTCCCTTCGCCGTCACGGTCGCGATCGCCACCGCCCTCGGGCGCTCCTCGAAATAGCTTGTGAGCTGACGCGCTGTCAGCGCGTGGTCGGGCAGCTCGAATGTCTCCCGCATGAATCGTCCAGCTGAATCGACGCTGCGATCGAGGAGAGCCTGAAGGTCCGCGAGGTCCTGTTCGGTGTGCCGGACCACGCCAGCAATGGTGCGCCCGCGTGCTATGCGATGGCGTCCAGGATGCGCCGCGTTCCCACTGGAAGGTCCGGGGCGAGACGGTAGAAAGACCAGATACCACGCTTGGTGACCTCGACGAGGCCGGCGTCGCGCAGCTTGGCCATGTGATGCGATACCGTCGGCTGCGAGAGATCGAAGGTGGCGGTGAAGTCGCAGATACAGACCGGCTCCTTGGCGTCGCGCAGGGCCAACGCGATTTGGAGGCGGGTCGGGTCGGCGAGCGCTTTTAGGATCTCGCTCGTCTGTTCGATTTTCTCCGGGCGCGCCTTGATCGTCGGGGGGCAGCACACCCCACGCTCGCGCTCCGGCAGGACCATCAACTTGTCCACCGCGACAGTCTCCCAGACCCATTGACGAACGTCAATGGATTCGCTTAACTTCCCATCGACGATCGTCTATGCGTCGGAGGTTCAACCCGTGAGCGAGATCCAGGACGCGGTTCGGGAGCGGTACGCGGCGAAGGCGCTTCAGATGGCACCACGAAGAGTCGGCGGATCACAGGCCCTGAGCTGCAGCCTCAGCGCCGCGGACCTCGAGGTGCGACGCGCGGAGTGGAAGGAGCTCGACAAGGCGGCTCTGGTCAGCCGGGAGGACCGCGCCGGCACCGTGACCTCGACGTACCGGGCGTCGGCCGAGGTGCGAACCGAACTGGAGAGGCTCGTCGCTGCGGAGCGCGTTTGCTGCGCCACCGCCAGGTGGGAGCTGCACGACGACGGCGAGCGATTGCACGTGACGGTCGCTTCGGAGAGTGGCGCCTGCTGCGAAGACGATTGCGGCGGCGGCGAGTACAGCGCAAGCGAGCTCGCATCGGTCGGCATCAATGCGACGTCCAGCCTGGGCTGCGGCAATCCGATGCTCCTAGCCGACCTCCGTCCGGGCGAGCGTGTGCTCGACCTGGGGAGCGGCGCCGGCCTGGACGTCCTGCTCTCCGCGCGGCGCGTGGCGCCGGACGGTCACGCCTACGGCGTGGACATGACCGACGAGATGCTCGCGGTGGCACGCGCGAACCAGGCCAAGGCGGGCGTCGCCAACGCGACGTTCCTCAAGGGCACGATCGAGCAGATCCCACTTTCCGACGGCACGGTCGACGTGGTCATCTCGAACTGCGTGATCAACCTCGCGGCCGACAAGCGCGCCGTGCTTCGTGAAGCACATCGCGTGCTGAGGCGGGGCGGTCGCTTCGCGGTCGCCGACATGGTCGCGCTCGCGGAGCTTCCGAACGAGGTGAAACGCTCGCTCGATCAGTGGGCGGGCTGCGTCGCTGGGACCATCTCGATTGACCTATACACGGCCGCGCTTCGCGACGCGGGTTTCAAAGCGATAGATGTCGAGGTCACGCGCGAGGTCCGCCTCGACGGGGTCGACGGCGCGATCGCGAGCGCCTACATCCGCGCGCGGAAGGAATGACCTCCTAGAATCCGCTCGAGACGTTGCGAGATGTGATCGGGCAGCGTCGCCTGCTCGCCCGCTTAGGCGAGAGGGCGGTCCAGGGTGACGTGGCCCATGCGTACGAGCTAAGCGGCCCGCGGTCGATCGGCAAGCGAACGGTGGCGATACGCCTCGCGCAGACGCTGCTCTGCACGAGCGAGCCAGGCGTCGCCGGCGGCTGCGGGACCTGTCTTGCCTGCCGCAAGATCGACCACGAGACGCACCCCGACGTCCGCGTGATCACTCGCCAGGTGGACCTCGAGCGCGACCCGGACAAGAAGTTCATCGCGATCGAGCAGATCCGCGAGATGCAGCAGGACTTGGCGCTCCGGCCGCTCGAAGGACGCTGGCGGGTCGTCATCGTCGACGACGCCGCCGACCTCTCCGAGCACGCCGAGGTCGCTTTGCTCAAGACGCTCGAGGAGCCGCCCCGCCACGCCGTGCTCCTTCTCCTGACACCGACGCCAGCGCGCCTCCTCGAGACGATCCGTTCGCGCCTCCTGCCACTGCCGCTTCGGCTCGTCGCCACGGCGGAAATCGCGGAGGGGCTCGCGAGGCGCTTCGGCGCAGAAGCGCGTAAGCACGCCGCGACCGCGGCCGGACGCCCCGGCGTTGCTATCGCGCTCGCCGCGGACGAGGCCGCCCGCAAGGCGCGGCGAGCGCTTGAGAACGAGTTTTATCGCCTTGTCGGGAGCGGCCTCACCGACCGCTTCGCATGGGCGGTCGATCTCGCTGAGTCCGAGCGCGACACGCAAAAGCGCAACGAGGCCATCGAACTGCGCCTGGGGGAATGGGGTGAGCTCGCCCGCGATGCCGCGGTGGCGGCGCACGGCGCCGAGCGCGCGCTGCGCCCGGATCGCGCGAGCGAGTCGGCACGGCTGGCGGACACCGTCGGCCGGCGCGAGCTCGTCGATCTCGCGCTCGCGATGGATCGCTGGAGGAGAGATGTCGTGGAGTCGAACGTGAACGCGCGGATGCTGCTGGAGCTCTTCGTGCTGCGGCTTCCGTACACCGCCGCACTAGCCGGGACGCACGCATGATCGTCCCGCGGACGGTCATTGGTGCGCGGTTCATGAAGGCCGGGCGCATGTACTTCTTCGAGACGGCCGGCGTGAACGACGTCGCGCTCGGGGAGTTCGTCATCGTGCGAACCGAGCTGGGCGAGGACGCGGCGCGCGTCGCGATCCTGCCCACGGATTCGCCGCTGGTCCTCGTGGACCCGCCGCTCGGAAAGGTCGTGCGCAAGGCGACCGGCGCCGATCTCTTCTCGATGAACAAGCACAAGCGCATGGAGGAGGACGCCACGCGCACGGCCGCCGAAATGGTCCGGACCCGCCGGGTCCCCATCAAGATCCTCGGGGCGGACTGGCAGTTCGACGGATCGAGCGTGGTCTTCTTCTTTTCGAGCGACGAGCGAGTCGACCTCACCGAGCTGAACGCGGCGTTCGCGGCGCACTTCGGCGCGCGCATCGAGTTCCGCAAGATGGGCGCTCGCGACGAGACGAAGGTGATGACCGGCGTGGGCACGTGCGGCCGGGAGCTCTGCTGCTCGTCCTGGCTCGATAAGTTCTCGAATATCTCGATCCGGATGGCCAAAGAGCAGGACCTCCCCCTGAACCAGCCGAAGCTCACCGGCGTGTGCGGGCGTCTCAAGTGCTGCCTGATCTACGAGCTTGAGACGTATCAAGAGGTGAAGGGCAAGCTCCCGAAGGTCGGCGACACCTTCCACATCCCGTCGTGCGAGGGCGGCCAGTGCGGCACGTCGGGCTGCGCGATGACGCAGAGCGTCAACGTGCCGAAGGAATCGATCGTCGTCGGGATGGTCGACGGCAGCCGCAAGACGCTCACCGCCTCCGATCTGGGCGTGTCGTTCGCGGCGATCCCGGCGCACACCAAAGGCGTGGGCAGCTACGGCAGCGACGAGGTCCCGCGCCAGGAGCGTCCGACCCCCGTGACCCAGGGCGGCGATCAGCCACGGAAGCGCCGCCGGCGTCGCGGCAAGCGTCGCGGCGGGAGGCGCTCGGGACCTTAGCCGGCGGTGCGCGCGCGGTAGAGATCGCGCGTGAGCTCCGCCTGGCCGGCGTGCTCGGACGCGTGCGCGACCGCGTGAACCAGCATGTCGCGGACGGTGCGCTTACCGGATGGCGTGTCGCGCTCGTCGCCCAGGCGCCCCGGGTCGAAGCCGTTCAGCGCATCGTCGATCCGCCGCTTCACCTCGTCGGCGCGCACGCGGAGCCCCTCCGCCGAGCCCTTCGCGGCGAACTCGGCATCACGCGACCGGACGACCGTCTTGGCGGCGACCTGACGCACCACGTGATCCTCCGCGGCGCCAAGCGCGTGCGTCGCGAGCACGAGTAGGGAATTCGCCGCTGGCGCGTCCGGTTTCCAGTTGACGGCGTCCTCATCGAGCCCATCGAGCGCCTTCACGATTCGGTCCAGCTCGCGCTTGATCCGCCCCCGGAACGCTTCGACCTCGGGAGCAGCCATCAGCGGACCCGGCGCACCACGAAGTCGGCGGCCTCCCGCAGCGCGTCGCGCTCCGTACGCGCGGGCAGCCGGTCGAGGGCGCGCAGCGCCGCGTCGTGAAAGGCCAGCGCGCGCTGGCGCGCACGTTCTGGCCCGCTCGACGCGCGGATCTCAGCGAGCAGGGCGCGCATGTCATCGGCCGACTTGGCGGGGGCGAGGATGCGGATCTCGAGCTCGCCGCCGGTGCCGTCGCGCTCCTCCGCCGCATAGATCATCGGTAGCGTGGGCATGCCTTCTAGGAGATCGCGACCGACCGTCTTGCCGAAATCCTGCTCGTCGCCCACAAGATCGAGCACGTCGTCGGTGATCTGGAAGGCCATCCCGAGGTTCGTGCCGAACGCGCCGAGCGCGGCCACGTGCTCCGGCTCGGCGTCGGCAAGGAGCGCCGCTCCCTGCGCGCACGCGGCGTAGAGCGAGGCCGTCTTCAGCTCGATCCGCTCGAGGTACGCGGCCTCGGTCGGAAGGCCGCGTGTCGCCGTGATCTCACCGAGCTCGCCGTCGCAGAGCGCGAAGACGGTCTGCGCGACGATCGCGATCACCTCGGGCTTGGGGAGCACGGCCGCGAGCGCATACGCCTTCGCGAACAGGTAGTCGCCGACGATCAACGCGATGTCGTCGTTCCACTTCGCGTTCACGGTCTGGACGTTCCGGCGCAGCTCGGCGCGGTCGACCACGTCGTCGTGGACCAGCGACGCGGTGTGGACGAGCTCGAGCGACTCGGCGAGGTTGAGCACGACCTCGCGGTCCCGTCCGGGACCGAACCGCGACGAGAGGAAGACGAGCGTGGGGCGGAGGAGCTTCCCCGGCGTGGTGAAGAGATGAGCAACGGCTTCACGAAACACCGGATGTGCTCCGCTGCCCACGTCGCGAAGCCGACGCTCGAGCTCGCGCAGCTCCCCATCTACCGGCGCATAAAAGGTCGCGCCCGTCGCCGCCCGCACGATGCGGAGTCTAGGGACGAATTCGCGCCCTGCTGCCTACGGCTTTCGCGTCGGTGTCGGTCGCGGTGGCTGGGTCGGGAACGGCGGCTGCGTCGCGTTCGGAGGTCCGGTCGGCCCGCCCGGAGAGGGCGACGGCGACTCGCTCGGCTTCGGCACGAACCCGCAGATCGTCCAGAAGAAGCGTCCGTAACTGAACCGACCGGAGACCGCGCCCGACGCCCACGCGTTGTACGCGCCCTGCCAGTCGGCGAAGGGCGCGACGAGGCGGATACCGCACGAGGTGTAGAAGTTGCGGTCGTCCGTCGTCGGCTCGGTGCCCTGCACGAAGTGCTCGGTGAACTTGAAAGTCCCGGGGCAGTTCGGTCCCGGAAGCAGACCCGAGCCGTTGCCGCCCAGGAGCACCGGATTCACGCACACGGTCTTGTCGACGATCCCGTCGGGGCGTGGATACCAGTCCGGCGGCAGCGCGCCGACGACGGTCTTCATGTAGTCGCGCCACAGCACGCCGGGGCCCAGGGCCGACGAGATCCCGCGCATCTCGGAGTTATCCGAGTTGCCCATCCAGATCGCGGTGAGCCGCTGCGGCGTGAAGCCGATCGCCAGCACGTCCTGGAGGTTGTCGGTCGTCCCGGTCTTGAGGGCGGCCGGCCGGCCGATCGAGGTCCAGGGTCCGAACACGAAGGAGCCCTGCGGGTTCGTGTTGTCCTTGAGGATGTCGTCCATGATCCAGGCGTAACGCTGGTCGAGGACGCGCCGGCCCTCGGGTTTGCTGAAGTCCTTCACGACTTTGCCCGACGGGTCGACGATCTTGAGGATGAAGGTGGGCTCGACGCGGACGCCCAGATTCGCGATGACCTGGTATGCGCTCGCCATGTCGATGAGCCGCATCTCGCCGGCACCGATACCGAAGGAGAGCCCGATCTGCGATCGGTCCCAGTCGCGGTTGATGCCGAGCTGGTGGACCGTGTCGATGATCGCGTCAACCCCAACGGTGCGCGTGACCTGAAGCGCCGGGAGGTTCAGAGATTCGCGGAGCGCCTGGCGCATGGTGAGCGGCCCGTGCTGCTCCTTCGTCGCGTCCATGGGCGCATAGGGTTTGCCGGCCCCATCCGGCATCGTGAACTGGATGTCGAAAAGCTGCGTCGCGGGCGTCATGCCCGCCTTCAGCATCCCGGTGAGATAGGTGAAAAGCTTGAACGTGGAGCCAGGCTGCCGGTACGCGATGCCCGCGTGGTCGTAGTCGCCCTGCACCTGCGGGGTGTGCTTGTAGTAGTCATAGCTGCCGACGTACGCGAGGATCTCCCCGGTCGTGGGATCGAGGGTGATCAGGGCCGCGTTGTTGACGTTGTTGCCCTTGAGTCCGTCGACGTGGTCGCGGACCTCTTTCTCCGCGAGCTGCTGCATGTTCCAGTCGAGCGAGCTGTAGACGTTGTAGCCGCCGCGGTACGCCGCCTTCTCGCCGAGGACCTGAACGAGCTGCTCGCGCAGCCGGAACGTGAAGTGCGGCGCGTAGAGCGAGGTCGTCGCCGGCTTCACCACGATCGCCTCGTCCTTCGCCGCCGCGGCCTCGGATTCCGTCGCGTATCCGTTGTCCACCATCGCGTCGAGGACCAGCGCCCGGCGCGCCTTCGCGCCCACCATGTTCTGGATCGGGTCGAATTCCGACGGAGCTTGCGGGAGGCCCGCGAGAAGCGCCATCTGGCCCAGGGTCAGCTGACTCAGGTCGGCCACGCCGAAGTACGTCGCGGCCGCGGCCTTCAGGCCATAGGCCTGGTTCCCGTAGTAGATCTGGTTGAAATACATCTCGAGGATCTGCTTCTTGCTGAACGTGCGCGTCGCCTCGAGCGCGAGGATCGCCTCCTTGATCTTTCGCGTGAAGGTCGGGTCATCTCCGAGGAGGCGAGTCTTGATGAGCTGCTGGGTGATCGTCGAACCGCCCTGCGTGATGCGGCCGCTCGCGCTATTTGCCTGGAACGCTCGGACGATGCCGCCGACGTCGACGCCGGGGTTCGACCAGAACGTCTTGTCCTCGATCGAGATCGTCGCGTCCTGCATCCTCTTCGGCACGGCGTCGATCGCGATCAGATCGCGCCGCTCGTCGGCGAGCGTGTAGAGCAGGTGCTCCCCGGTGCGGTCGTAGAGATGTGTGGTGAGAGGGATCGGGACGGTCGCGAGGTCGTGCGCCGCCGGCAGGTCCGCGGCGAAGTAGCCGAGCGTCGCGATGACGGCGAAGCCGACGAAGCCCCCTCCGGCGAGCAGCACCGCGCTCAAGATGCCCGCGAACGTGCCGACCGGACGCACCGCACTGACGCGGCGCGACATCCGCCCGCCCGTACGGTGCGGGAAGCGATAGGCGCGGTACGCCCGACCGGGCGCGATCCCCTGATGGGCCATTCGGCTGATTAACGCTCGAAGAGCAGGGTTCGTGCCATTAGCCGAAAAAGGGCTCGTTTAGCGGCGTGGTGACCGTGAGCGCAAGCGAGCGGTCAGCGCGGGCCACCCGGTGGCGGGGCTCGCCTCGAGCGACCGCCGGAGCGTGCGCTGTGCTTCGCGTGCGTCCCCCTCCCATGCTTCGATCAGCTGCCGGTCCTCGTCCCGGAGGGAGTTCGCCGGGCCGCGCCGCTCCATCGCCGCCTCGGCGTCCGGGATCCGCGCATAGAGCGTCGTGACGGCCCCCGCGATGGGTTTCGCCTCACGCTCGATCGTCTCGCGGTGACGGGCGAACTCACCGTTCTCGAGCACGACGGCCTGGCGGGTCTGGTCGAACATCGTCATGAGCTCGAGATTCGCGGCGAGCTCGCGGTCGACCGCGGCGACCGCCTCGGTGAGAGCCTCGCGCCGCCGGGGATCGACAGGAAGCGGACGTGCGAGCCAGCCCATCGCGGCCACCCCCGCGGCGGCGATCGCAACGATCAGGCCGATGAACGGCATGCGGGAATCGTCGCACGTCGCACTGTACGCATCGTGCGTGGAAGTTTGATACATCTGATGTATGATGCGCGGGATGCTCCGAGCCCGCGAGCGGACGACCGTCAGCCCGTACTTCCCCGTCGGCGGACCGGTGCCGGCCGCGGATCTGGTCGGCCGCGAGGCATACCTGCGCCGGCTGGTCGACCGCCTCGAGGACGGCAACCACGTGCTCGTGGCAGGCCCGCGGCGGATCGGAAAGACGTCGATCATCCTCGAGGCGCTCCGCCGCCTGAAGCGGCGCGGCGCTCACACCGCATACGTCGACTGTCTCGGCGCGACCGACATCCGCGGCCTCGGCGAGCGCCTCGCCGACGCGGTTTTGCAGAACCTCTCCGGTGTCGAACGGAGCTTCGAACAGGCCAAGGCCATCGCTTCGGGGATGCACCCCACGGTGAAAGTCAAATACGAGCACGTTGAGCTCGCGCTCCAGCTGGCCCGTGAGACCAACGCGCAGCGTTTCTTCGAAGGCGCTCTCGACCTGCCTCACGCACTCGCGAAACGGACGGGCAAGCGAGTGGTCGTGGTCTTCGACGAGTTCCAGGCGGCGGGCCGTCTCGGGCCGCGGGTCTTCGACGTCATGCGCACGCGCTTCCAGGCCCAGCGCGGCGTGAGCTACGCGTTCCTCGGCTCGGAGCAAGGGATCCTCGAAGAGCTTTTCAGCGAAAAAGGCCATGCCTTCTATCGCTTCGCAGTCCCGCTCGATCTGACCGATGCCGGCGGCCATCGCTTCGGCATCGATCCGGACGACTGGCTCGATTACTTAAAGGCGAAGTTCGCCGCAAAGAAGCTCGGTATCGACGATGCGAGCGTCGACCGGCTTCTCGACGCCACGGGCGGACACCCGCAGGACACGATGCAGGTCTGCGCCGCCCTTTACTACCTCATGCGCGACAGCGGTGCGCGAACCGTCACGCCGGACTTCCTCGAGGTCGCCTACGAACAGGCCATGCGCGAGCTGGAGCGGCCGTTCGCGCTCCACTGGTCCGAGCTGGGATCGCACAAATACCTACAGCAGGTCGCGAAGCGGATCGCGCATCGCGCGGTGCTCTACGCCGCGGACAGCGACGGTGGACCGGTGCCGCGTCCCGAGGTCCTCCGAGCGCTCGCCGCGCTGCAGGAGCGCGGTCTCGCGGTCCGCCTCGGCCGAGGCCGCTACGACTTCGTCGAGCCGATGTTCGGCGAGTACGTCCGCCGCCTGGACGAGGGGCTGCTAGCGACGGCTATCGTTCCGACACGATGACTCTGCGACCACCGCTCGATCTGCGCCGCGGGCTGAAGGTGCGCTTCGGTCACGATGGTCGGATCGGCGAGCTCGTGCGGCCATCGCCGAATAGAGAGGAATGGCTGGTGAAAGATCGGTTCGGACGCTTCTGGGTGAGCACCAACCGGTTGGAGCTCGCAGACGAAGAGACTGCGGCGCACTAGAGGCGAGGGGGCTCCCGCCCCCTCGAACCACCGCCCTTAGACCGTAGCGCCGCGCCGGCCGCTCATCGCACGCCAGATCAAGAGCACGATGATCGCGCCGATGACCGAGCCGATAATGCCCGCCGCCGAGAGCGTTAGCGTGCCGCCGAAGACGAGCGCCGCCAGCGTCCCGCCGACGAACGAGCCGACGATGCCGAGGACCATCGTGCCGAGCCAGCCCATCGGGTCGGGCCCCGGAACGAGCCAGCGCGCGATGAAGCCCGCGATCAAACCGATTATCAGGAAGCCGATGAGACCAAAGACGTCCATGCAGTTACCTCCGCGTTAGTCGCGGGT
>Ga0209056_10001336_pt1 | contig 27114 bp, 26 predicted proteins | sample GraSoiAngelo_114_FD_185876 | JGI IMG/M metagenome (GOLD analysis project Ga0209056, IMG submission 185876) | Grasslands soil microbial communities from the Angelo Coastal Reserve, California, USA - 14_0903_13_40cm (SPAdes) (version 2) | ecosystem: Environmental > Terrestrial > Soil > Grasslands... | reverse complement strand
CTCGGGCTCGGGCGCGCACTCGGCGAAACGATGGCGGTCACGATGCTCATCGGAAACCGGCACGACATCGCGCTGTCGCTGTTGCAACCCGCGTATACGATGGCGGCGGCCATCGCGAATGAATTCAGCGAAGCCACCACGGGGATGTACCAGTCCGCCCTGATGGAGGTCGGTCTCATTCTGTTCGTGTTGACGGTCGCCGTGAACGCCGTCGCCCGGATCCTGATCTGGCGCGTCGCGCGCGGGGCCGCGGTGGGGAGCAAGGCCCTGTGACCGGGCGCGCGTTGCGCCGCCACATCACGAGCCGCGTCATGACGGTCCTGGTCATCGCGCTGTCGTTCACCGCCGTGCTCGCACTGGTGCTCATTCTCGGAAACCTGGTCCTGAAGGGCGCCTCATCGATCGACTGGGCCTTCTTTACCAAGAGCCCGGTGCCGGCCGGTCAGTCCGGGGGCGGTGTGGCGAACGCCATCGTCGGGACCGGGATCATCGTCGGCGTCGCCGCCCTCATCGGCGTACCACTCGGCGTCGGCGCCGGCATATATCTCGCGGAGTACGGATCGGGGCGCCTTGGATTTCTGGTCCGATTCGTCGCCGACGTGCTCAATGGGACGCCGTCGATCGTCATCGGCATCGTCGGCTGGACGTTCATCGTCAAGCCGAGCGGCCACTTCTCGGCACTCGCAGGCAGCGTCGCGCTGGCGATTCTGATGATTCCCATGCTGGCGCGGACGACGGAAGAAATGGTGCGTCTCGTGCCGCACTCGCTGCGCGAAGCCGCGCTGGCGCTCGGCTATCCCCGCTGGCGCACCTCCCTCAAGATCGTGGCGCGCACCGCGCTCGGCGGGATCGTGACGGGCTGCCTCGTGGGCATCGCCCGAATCGCCGGCGAGACCGCCCCGCTCCTCTTCACGGCGCTCGGAAACCTCAACTTCTCCGTGCACGTCACGCAGCCGATGCAAGCGTTGTCGCTGCAGATCTACGTATACGCCACCGGCCCCTTCGAGGACTGGCACCGTCTCGCGTGGGCATCCGCGCTGGTACTCATGGGCCTCGTGCTCATCATCTCTCTCCTGGCCCGTTGGGTGACGCGGCAACGTTATGGTAGCATCCGCTAACACGCGGCTCCAGCTCGAGACGGCGCACCTCACCGCGCTGTTCGGACAGCATCGCGCCGTGCGCGACGTGTCGTTCCTCTTTCCCGCGCATACCGTCACGGCGATCATCGGGCCGTCGGGGTGCGGCAAGAGCACCCTGCTCCGCTGCCTGAACCGCATGCACGAGCTGACCCCGGGGGCCAGCGTGACGGGCGAGGTGCTGCTCGATGACGTGAACATCTACGCCGGCGACGTCAGTCCGATCGAGCTGCGGCGCCGCGTCGGCATGGTGTTTCAGCGGCCCACGCCATTCCCAACGATGTCGATCTACGACAACGTGGCGGCGGGGCTGCGGGTGAATGGGCGCCGCCCCCGCGCCGAGATGGACGACGCGGTCGCCCGCGCTCTGCAGCAGGCGGCGCTGTGGGACGAAGTCAAGGACCGGCTGCACGCGAGCGCGCTCGACCTCTCCGGCGGCCAGCAACAGCGCCTCTGCATCGCGCGCGCGGTCGCGCCGCAGCCCGAGATTCTGCTGCTCGACGAGCCCACCGCCTCGCTCGATCCGGCCGGCACGCAGCGCATCGAGGAGCTGTGCCATGCGCTCAAGCGGCTCTACACGATCGTGATCGTGACGCACAACATGCAGCAGGCTGCGCGCGTGTCCGACTACACGGCGTTCATGTATCTCGGCAGCCTGATCGAGGTGGGGCGGACCGACGAGCTCTTCACGAAGCCCAAGGTCGAGCAGACGGAAGCGTATATCACGGGACGGTTCGGATGAAAACGACATCGGAACGAGGGAAAGCTGGAACGATGGAACGAAAAAGCGTGAACGTTCCATCCGTCCATCATTCCATCGTTCCAGCCGTCCTCGAATCCCGCACCTACAGCTTTTGGTACGGCCCGACGCAGGCGCTGCACGACATCTCGTGCGCGATTCCCACGAACGCGATCACCGCGCTCATCGGTCCGTCGGGCTGCGGCAAGACGACCTTCCTGCGTTCGATCAACCGCATGCACGACCTCACGCCGGGCGTGCGCCACAGCGGCGACATCCAGCTCGACGGGGAGTCGATTTTCGCTCCCGGAACTGACGTGGTCGCGCTGCGGCAGCGCGTCGGGATGGTGTTTCAACGGCCCAATCCCTTCCCCAAACCTGTGTACGACAACGTCGCCTACGGACCGCGCCTGAACGTACTCGCGCCGCCGCGCGAGCTGCCCGACCGCGTCGAGCGCGCGCTGCGCCAGGCCGCGCTGTGGGACGAAGTGAAGGACCGGCTCCGCGAGCCCGGAACGGCGCTGTCCGGCGGCCAGCAACAGCGCCTCTGCATCGCGCGCGCGCTGGCGAACGAGCCCGAAATGCTGCTGCTGGACGAGCCCTGCTCCGCGCTCGATCCGATCGCGACGCAGCGCATCGAAGAGCTCCTCGTGGAGCTGAAACAGACCTACACGATCGTCATCGTAACCCATAACATGCAGCAGGCAGCCCGCGTGTCGGACTACACGGGCTTCTTCTACGTCGGACATCTCGTCGAGTTCGGCACGACACAACAGGTCTTCACCCGACCCACCGACGAGCGGACCGAAGCCTACATCACAGGAAGGTTTGGATGAACGCGCAAGCCACGAGTCATCGCCATTTTCACGACGAGCTCTCCGCACTCAAAGTCGCGTTGCTCAACATGTCGGGTGAAGCGCAGGCGGCGCTCGGCGCGGCGGTCGAGGCCGTGTTGCAGCGGGACGGGGAAAAAGCGAGTCAGGTCATCCTGGGTGACCGAGAGATCGATCACCTCGAGCTGGAGGTCGAGGAGACGGTGATTCGGCTCCTGGCCACCCAGCAGCCGATGGCCCGCGACCTCCGCTTTCTCACGGCCGCGATGAAGATCTCCAACGACCTGGAGCGCGTCGGCGATCACGCGGTCAACATCGCGCAATCGGCCGAGCGCCTGCTCGCCAGCCGGCCGATCGTCCCCGAGCCGGAGCTGCTCGAGATGGCGCGGCAGGCGCGCACGATGCTCGCGGACGCGCTGGATGCGTTCGTGCGCGGCGACGCGCAGGCGGGCCGCGCCATCTGCCGCCGCGACGACAGCGTGGACGCGCTCCACGCGTCGATGTTCCGGATCCTGCTCACGCACATGATGGAAGACCCGCACATCATCGGGACGGCGATGGAGCTGTTCCTGGTGAGCCGGAACCTCGAGCGCGTCGCCGACCTAGCCACCAACATCGCCGAGGATGTGGTGTTCCTGGTCGAGGGCAAGTCGATCAAACACCATGCTGAAGATGGGGCCTGATGCGCCAGGACAGGTGCCTGGTGTCAGGTCTCAGGGCAGGACACCTCTGACACCAGACACCTGACACCAATCAATGCCCACGATCCTGTTTTTATGCGTACGCAATTCCGCGCGCAGCCAGATCGCCGAGGGTTTGGCTCGAGCGATGGCGCCCCAGGGCTATCACTTCCTGAGCGCGGGCTCCGATCCGGGAACGGTCAACCCGCTCGCGGTTCAGGCACTCGCCGAACAGCAGATCGACATCTCGACGCAGCGCGCCAAGGGCCTGGCGAGCATCCGCCTCGACGCTGTGGACACGATTGTGACGCTCTGTGCGGAGGAGATCTGCCCGGTCGTGCCAGGTCAGGTCCGTCACCTGCACTGGCCGCTGCCCGACCCGAAAGAGCTGGCGAGCTTCCGTGCGGTGCGGGATGAGCTGCGCCGGCGCCTGCCGGCGCTGTGGGATCAGTTCGAGCGGTAGCGGTAGTACTGAGCGGGCTGTGTCGGACGACGTCGCAGCACCTCATCCGAGGCGAACACGCGCACGAGCACCAGACCCGCGATGAAGCCGCCGACGTGCGCGAAGAACGCGACGCCGCCCTTCTCGATCTCGCTGAGGCTGCCGAGCCCGCCGAGCAGCTGCAGCGCCGCCCAATAGCCGAGCATGACCCAGGCGGGCAGAGCGACGGTCGTGATGTAGATCGGCAGAATGATCAGCGTGTGCACGCGCACCTTTGGGTAGAGCAGCAAATACGCGCCGAGGACGCCGCTGATCGCGCCCGAGGCGCCCACCATGGGCACGACGGAATGGGGACTGACGAACGTTTGCGTGGCCGCGGCCGCGATGCCGCACAGGAGATAGAAGACGAGAAACTTTCCGTGCCCCGTCGCGTCTTCGATGTTGTTTCCAAAGACCCACAGAAAGAGCATGTTGCCGATCAGGTGGAACCAGCCGCCGTGCATGAACATCGACGTAATCACCGTCCAGTACTTCGGCACGGCGTCGACCATACAGATCATGCCTGGGGCGAGGGCCACCCCGCTCCCCGGCTTGGCGGTCTGAAGGATCTCGCCGGGGATTAGCCCCAGGTCGCAGACCGACCGGGCCAGTGGTCCTTGCGCCCCGGCTCCCTGTACAAGAATGAACGCGAGGACGTTCGCGAGGATGATGGCGACGGTGATGACGGCGGGCCGCTCCGTGGGGTTCTCGTCTTTGTACGGAAACATGAGGCAGAATCTAGGCGGTTAAGCGCCAAACCGCCTGCCTTATTGGCAGCGAAAACGGGCACGATGCTTGCCCTCTGCGACCCGCAGCATCTGGTCCGCATCAAATCCCTATCAGGAGCTGAAAGTATGGCTGAGAAGATCATCGGTATTGACCTCGGGACGACCAACTCCGTTGTCGCCGTGATGGAAGGTGGCGATCCCGTCGTCATCCCCAACGCCGAAGGCGGGCGCACAACCCCGTCGGTGGTCGCCTTCACGAAGGACGGTGAACGGCTCGTTGGGCAGGTCGCCAAGCGGCAGGCCGTGACCAACCCGCAGAACACGATCTTCTCGATCAAACGGTTCATGGGACGGCGCTTCGAAGAGGTCAGCGAAGAGATCAAGCGCGTGCCCTACAAGGTGCTCCGCGGCCAGAACGGACTGGCCGCCGTGGAGGTCAGCGGCAAGCAGTACGCGCCACCCGAGATCTCGGCCATGATCCTCCAGAAGATGCGGCAGACGGCGGAAGACTACCTCGGCCACAAGGTCGAGAAGGCGGTCATCACAGTCCCCGCGTACTTCAACGACTCGCAGCGCCAGGCGACCAAGGACGCCGGCAAGATCGCGGGGCTCGACGTGGTCCGGATCATCAACGAGCCGACCGCTTCCGCCCTGGCCTACGGTCTCGATAAGAAGAAGGAAGAGAAGGTTGCGGTCTACGACCTTGGCGGCGGTACGTACGACATCTCGATTCTCGAGCTCGCCGAGGGCGTGTTCGAGGTCAAGAGCACGAATGGGGATACCCACCTCGGCGGCGATGATTTCGACGCGCGTGTCATGGAATGGCTGGTCGGCGAGTTCAAGCGCGACCAGGGCATCGACCTGTCGAAGGATCCGATGGCGTTGCAGCGGCTGAAGGAAGCCGCCGAAAAGGCCAAGATGGAGCTGTCGACGGTGATGCAGACGGAGATCAATCTGCCGTTCATCACGGCGGACCAATCCGGCCCCAAACATCTGAACCTGACGCTCACGCGCGCCAAGCTCGAGCAGCTGGTGGACGATCTGGTGAAGCGGACCATGCCGCCGATGCAGCAGGCGTTGACGGATGCCGGGCTGAAGCCGGGCGACATCGACGAAGTCATCCTGGTCGGTGGCCAAACGCGCATGCCGAAGGTCCAGGAGATAGTGAAGAGCTTCTTCGGCAAGGAGCCGCACAAGGGCGTGAACCCCGACGAGGTCGTGGCGATTGGGGCCGCGATTCAGGGTGGCGTACTCGCCGGCGAAGTGAAGGACGTACTGCTGCTCGACGTCACGCCGCTGTCGCTCGGCATCGAGACGCTGGGCGGCGTGACGACGGTGCTGATTCCGCGGAACACGACCATTCCGACCAAGAAGTCGGAAGTGTTCTCGACGGCGGAGGACAATCAGACGACGGTGGAGATCCACGTGCTGCAGGGCGAGCGCCAGATGGCGCAGGACAATCGCACCATCGGTAAGTTCCAGCTCACCGGGATTCCGCCGGCTCCGCGCGGCATCCCGCAGGTCGAGGTGACGTTCGATATCGATGCCAACGGCATCCTGCACGTTTCCGCCAAGGACAAGGCGACGGGCAAGGAGCAGAAGATCCGGATCGAAGCGTCGTCCGGACTCGCCGACAAGGACATCGACAAGATGGTCAAGGACGCCGAAGCGCACGCGGCGGAGGACAAGAAGCGGCGCGATGTCATCGAGCAGCGTAACCGCCTCGATAACATGGTGTACCAAGTGACCAAGGAGTCCAAGGACTGGGTCGAGAAGCTCGAGGCCGGACTCAAGTCCCGGCTGGACGCGGCGATTCAGGCGGCGCAGCAGGCGCTGCGCAGCGGTAATGCTGACGAAATCAGCAAAGCGCTCGACGAGCTGCAGCAGGCATATTCAGCGGCAGGGGCGTCGCTGTACGCCGCGTCGCGTGGCGCTGGCGCTGCCGAAGGGGCGGCGGAAGGCGGCGAAGGGGCGGCGAAGGGCGGCGAAGCGAAGAAGGACGAGAAGGTCGTGGACGCCGATTACGAGATCATGGACGACGATAAATCGAAGAAGTCTTAAAAGGGGGAACGGATGTCGGTGAAGACGCGAGACTGGTTGAAATTCGGCACCCTGGTGGCCATGGCGTTTGCCCTCGGTCTGGCATTCGCCTCGGCGTTCCGGCTCCCGTCGCGCGGAGAAGCGGCGGTGCGCTCGGTGCTGCAGGATACGAGCCGGCCGTTGCCGCAGGCCAAAGCGGCCGTGGATCTGGGCGACGCATTCGCCTCCGTTGCCGAGCATGTGAAGCCGGCGGTGGTATTCATCAAGTCGGAACGGCGCGAGCGCGTGTCGAACCGCCGCCTGCCGCCCGGGTTTGACGATTTCTTCCAGATCCCCCGCCGCCCCCAGATCGAGCAGGGCTCGGGGTCCGGCTTCATCGTCTCGCAGGACGGCTACATCCTCACCAATAACCACGTCGTCCAGGGCATGGACCGCGTGACGGTGCGGCTGCTCGACAACAGGGAGTTCACTGCCCGTACCATCGGGACCGACCCGTTGACGGACGTTGCGGTCATCAAGATCCCCGCCACCGGTCTTACGACCGTCCACCTCGGCAATGCCGACTCGACACGCATCGGCGAGTGGGTGCTGGCGATCGGCAACCCGCTGGGCGAGGCCTTCACGTTCACTGTCACAGCGGGGATCGTGAGCGCCAAGGGGAGGGTCCTCTCGGCGCTGAACTCGAGCCGCTACGCGATTCAGGATTTCATTCAGACCGACGCCGCGATCAATCCCGGCAACTCGGGAGGACCGCTGGTCAACGTGCGTGGCGAGGTCATCGGCATCAATTCGGCCATCGCCAGTGAGACCGGATTCTATGCCGGCTACGGGTTTGCAATCCCGATCAACCTCGCCCGCACCGTCATGACACAGTTGATCTCGACGGGCCGCGTGGAGCGCGCCGTCATCGGCGTCTCGATCCGGCCGATTACGCCCGAGGACGCGGAAGACGTCAAGTTGAACGAGATCCGTGGCGTAGTCGTGAACGAGTTCACACCGCCGGACGATTCGCCCGCCAAACGCGCGGGCATTCTGGAGGGCGACGTCATCACCGCGGTGGACGGTCAGCCCATCGAGTCGATTGCGCAGCTGATGCAGCGCATCGGCTTCAAGAAGCCGGGCGACGTCGTGCAGATCACCGTCGTCCGCAAGGGCGGCGTTCGGAAGACGCTGCCGGTCCGCCTGACCGCTGCACCCTCGAGCCAACCCGAGGAAGTGTCCAGCAACCAAGATGGCGGCAGCGTCCGCGACTCCGGCCCGATGGACAAGACGCTGGGAATCTCGGTCGAGCCGCTGTCGCAGGAGAACGTGCGGGACCAGGACTTGCGTCAGGTGATGCGCTCAGGAGGCGGCCTGATCGTCTCTCAGGTATCGCCCGATGGACCTGCCTATCAGCGTCTCGCGGACGCGAGCGAGGGGAATCCGGACATCATTTTGAAGGTCAACGGAATCCAGACGGGGTCGCGCGCGGAGCTGCGTCAAGCGCTGGCGGGCGTGAAGCATGGCGACATCGTCACCTTGACGGTGCTCTACAGCACTCCGGACGGATGGCTGCAGCGCGTCGTCCGGCTGCGCGCGAACTAGCGTCCAGTCTGTGGCTGACGGCGCTCCGCCAGCATCACCACGGCGGTTGCCGCCAGCCAGACGACGAACAACGCCTGGCCGTAGTACATGATCGGCGAAAACTCGCTGATCACGACGGCCACGGCGCCGTCCACCAGCGCCACTCCCCACGCCATCCACGCCAGCCATTTCGGCCAGATCGCGCCGTTCCGTATTGTCCAGCCGAATGTGTAGGCCACGAGCCCCAGCATGAACGTCGCGAGCCGTTCCGCCGCGAGTCCCATCGGATGGAGCATGTCGTAGACGAACACCGCGTGCGTGCCGGTCAACCCCGTATCGGATGTGGTGTAGGCGTGGGCGAGCTGCCAGCCTGCGCCCACCATGAACAGGATATTGAGCGACCACACCGCGAACGCGAACGCCCCGATCAACGCGCCCGCACGAGCCGGTGTCGAACCCGCGGTATCGTGATGACGAAGGCCCACGCCGACCAAGCCGGCGTACATAAACGCGAGGCCGAACAGCAGCGCCCAGTGCATCAGACGCCAGCCGCCCGTCTGCGCGATGGTGGCGAGCTGCGCGGCACCGTCGCCGGACAGGACCGGATGCATGAGACCGGCGCCCCCAAACAGCAGCGCGCCGACGAGCAGGCAGAGCCCGTAGAAGAGCGGACGCCGGGTCACGATCATGGGGCCCTAATCTAGCACGCACTCGGCCCGACGATATATTGGGCCGCCATGGACTTGAATCGCATTCTCCGCGAAGGCTTCATCGCCGGCTGCATCGGCGCCGCCGTCGTCGCCGCCTGGTTCCTCGTCGTCGATTCGATCAACGGACAGCCGCTCTTTACGCCCGCCATGCTCGGCAGCGCGGTGTTTTGGGGCGCGCACGATCCCAGCGCGGTCGTGATCGAACCCGCCCGCATCTTCGGCTACACGATGATTCACGTGAGCGCCTTCGTCGTGGTCGGCTGTATCGCGGCCGCGCTGGCCGCGGAAGTCGAATACGCCCCTTCCACGCTCTTCCTCGTCATCGTCGGATTCTGTTTCTTCGAGGTGGGCTTCTATATCCTGGTCGCGCTGCTGGCCAAACCGCTGCTGGGCTACCTCGCCTGGTGGAGCGTGGCGATCGGCAACGGCCTGGCGGCGCTTGGCATGGGCTATTTTTTGTGGCGGGAGCATCCCCGGATTGGCGAGGAGCTCCGGCGACATCCGCTCGGAGAGACTGAAGACGGAGAATAACGTGCGGCGTGGGGCGTGCGGCGTATGCACGAAACCATCATATCTGCGCCGCACGCCACACGGCTAACGCCGCACGTCGTAGGCGTCCTCCGGCACGTTCGTTTCAGCATCCGCTCGTTGGTCCCAGACTGAGTATCGGAACCAGATGACGGTCATCACGATCCACAGCATCAACCCGCCCAGCACCCACATCAACAGCCCGCCGATCTGCTGATCCTCGAGCGCGGACAACCCGCCCACGCGCGGTGCGGCGGCGTAGAACGGGTATAGACCAGAGTCCGAGAGCGTAATCAGCGCCCCGGTGATCGACATCGGGATGCCCAAGAGGAACAGGTAGAGCATCTGCAACAGGTGCGGAATCCGCGGCAGCTCGGGAACCGGCGAGAGCACCGGCCACCACATCAGCACGGCGGTCGTGAGAAAAACGAGGTGCTGGGCGATGTGGAGGTTGTGGTGGCGGAGCGCGGCTTCGTAGAGCGCGGGCACGTGCCAGATCACAATCGGGCCCGAGAAAAGCAGCGCCGCCGCCAGCGGCCGAGTGACGACCCGACCCAACGCCATCACCCAGCGCGGGCGCAGCAACGGCCGGATGACATGCGCCGGCGTGCCGTAGAGCAAGAGCGGGGGAAAGACGAGCGTCAGCAGCAGATGCTGCCCCATGTGCGCGCTGAAGAGGTAGGTATCGGAGAGGTTATGCAACGGCCCATTCAAGGCAAGAAAGAGCACGACCAGCGCCCCGAGAAAACTTGCAACGTGCCGTCGTGCCGACGCGAGACCGCCTAGAAAGACGTAAAGCCCGCCCAGAAGGGCCAGCCCTGCCACCACGCTCGGGTGTAGATCCCAACGATTCCAGGCTGGAACTGCCTGCGGATTGATCAATGTCCAATGATCATTGATCATTGATCATTGATCATTGGACATTGATTATTGGACATGCTTTAGCTCCGTAGCCGCACCGCTCCATAAAAGATGAACAGCAGGCTGACCGCCACCGCGAGCGCCAGGATCAGCGGCCCGCCGAACAGGAACGCGAAGAACCGATTGTCGAACTTGAGGTGCATGTAGAACATCACCACCAACGCAAACTTCACCGCCGACAGCACGAGCAACACGGGCACGAGTACGGTCTGGAACGCCGGCACATAGAAGACGCCCACCTCGATCAGCGTGATCATCACGAGGATCGCCGCGACTCGCAGATATGTGCCCGTCGTCGCGTGAGCTCCCGCCGCCCCCACCTGTTCGCTCATTCCCGTCGCCTCATTGAATCAGGTAGACGACCGTGAAGATCACGATCCACACGACATCCACGAAGTGCCAGTACAGCCCCGTGATCTCGACCGTGAGCGCATTGCCGGGCCCGAGCTTCCCGCGCAAGGCCTGGATCCACAGGGTCAAGAGCCAAATCACGCCCACCGTTACGTGCGCGCCGTGTGTCCCCGTCAGCACATAGAACGTCGAGCCGAACAGATTCGTCGTGAGCCCGAGGCCTTCGTGCACGAAGTGACTGAACTCCCAGAACTGCCCGCCCAGGAAGACCAGGCCGAGTAACGCCGTCATGAGCAGCCACAGCTTGCCCTGTTTCATGTCGCCGCGCTGGACCGCCGCCAGGGCCAGCACCATGGCGAGACTCGACATGAGCAGGTCGAACGTGCTGAACGACGTGAACGGGATATTTAGAATCTCGTGCGGATACGGCCCGACGAGGCTTCGTCCTTTGTAGACCAGATAGGTCGAAATGAGCGAGCCGAAGAGCAGGCATTCCGAGCCGATGAAGGCCCAGAACGCCATTTTTCTATTATCCAGCCCCATGCTCGTCTTAATCATCAAGTCTCAAAGGGTTCGAAGGCCCAGCGGTAGATCCCCACCATCACGACGGCCGCCCCGGCGAGCACGATGGGGATCAGGTGTGACAGCGCGCCGATCGCCATGACCGGCAACCCGAGTGCGGTGATCATCGGCCACCACGAGCCCCTGGGCACGTGGATCGGTGCCGGCGGCCGCTCGGGCAGCGCGGCCATCGGCGCGTGCCGCTCGGTTTGCCACAGCGGCATACGGCTCTCGACGGTCGGGATCACGGTGAAGTTGTAAACCGGCGGCGGTGAGGGAATCGCCCACTCGAGGGTCGCGCCTCCCCAGGGATTGTTCGACGCGTCCACGGGCCGCCGGCGCGTGCGCAGCAGATTCCAGAAGAAGATCAGGGTGGCGATCCCGATCAGAAACGCGCCGATCGTGGAAAGTTGGTTGAATCCGGCGACGCCAAGCTCCGAGGAGTAGGTGTAAATGCGGCGCGGCATGCCGAGCAGGCCGGAAAAGTGCATCGGGAAGAACGCGAGGTTCATCCCGATCAGCGTGAGCCAGAAATGCACCTGGCCCAGCCGCTCCGACAGCAATCGGCCTGTCATCTTGGGCCACCAGTAGTACATCCCTGAGAACAGCCCGAGGACCGTGCCGCCGAACAAGACGTAATGGATGTGGGCGACCACGTAATAGGTGTCGGTTTGCTGCAGATCCGATGGCGCCGAGGCGTGGGTCACGCCGGACAGACCGCCGATGATGAACATGGCGATGAAGCCGACGGCAAACAGCAGCGACGTGGTGAAACGAATCTGCCCGCCCCAGAGCGTGCCGATCCAGTTGAAGATCTTCACGCCGGTGGGGATGGCGATGAGCATGGTCGTGCCGGCGAACACCGAATCGGCGATCGGGCCCAGCCCGGTGGAAAACATGTGGTGGCTCCACACGCTCCACCCCAGGAACGCGATCACCACGCCCGAGTACACGACGACGGTGTAACCGAAGAGCGGCTTCTTGGAGAACGTCGGTAAGACCTCCGACACGATCCCCATGGCCGGCAGAATGAGGATGTAGACCTCGGGATGGCCGAACATCCAGAACAGGTGCTGCCACAGAATCGGGTCGCCGCCGCCCGACGGCAGGAAGAAATGCGTGCCGAAGAAGCGGTCGAACATCAGCAGGACCAGTGCGACCGTAATCACCGGAAACGCGGTGATGACGAGGAACTGGGTGATGAGCGTCATCCACGTAAACGGCGGCAGGCGCAGCATCCGCATTCCCGGCGCGCGCATGTTGAGGATCGTCACGACGAAGTTGAAGCCGGCGGCCAGTGATGCGATCCCGAGGATCTGCAGGCCCAGCAGCCAGAAGTCGACATTCGGTCCGGGCGAGTACTGCCGCGACGTCAGGTTGGCGTACCCGAACCAGCCGGCGTCGGGCGCGACGGACAACCGGTCCGCGCCGAACAATGGCCCGGCGATGAAGCTCGCATTCAGGAACAGACCGCCCAGCAGGAACACCCAGTAGCTGAACGCATTCAGCCGGGGGAACGCGACGTCGCGCGCGCCGATCTGGAGCGGGATGATGTAGTTGAAGAACGCGGCCGAGAGCGGCATCAGCGCGAGAAACACCATCGTGGTGCCGTGCATCGTGAACAGCTGATTGAACGTCTCGGCGCTCACACCGAGGCCGCCATCGGGCCGCACCAGCTGCGCGCGGATGATGAGCGCCTCCAACCCACCGATCAGGAAAAACCCGAACGCCGTCCAGAAATACAGCAGCCCGATGCGCTTGTGATCGGTGGTGGTGAGCCAGCTCTTCATTTCAGGCTCTGGAGATAGGCGATCAGGTTATCGAGATCCTGCGGCGACAGATTCTGGGGCGGCATCAGCGCCCCGGGCTTGAGCGACGGCGCATTCATGATCCAGCGGTGCAGTGTCTCCGTCGTATTGGGGAACAACGCGCCCGCGATCGTGGCCCGGCTACCCACGTGGCTGAGATCGGGACCGACCTTCCCCTGCGCCACGCCGGCAATTGTATGGCAGCCGATGCAGGCGCTGCGCCGGAAGACCCGCTGGCCGGTTTCGGCGGGTGAGCCCTTCGCGGGCGTCGCCGGCGCCGCGCGCTGCTGGTCCACCCACCGCTGGAACGCGGAGTCCGACTGCACGACGACTCTCAGCCGCATGTTGGCATGCGAGGCGCCGCAGAACTCCGCGCACTGGCCCCAGTACTCGCCGCTCGAGTCGGCGCGGAAGGCGATGCGATTGGTGCGTCCCTGGATGAGATCGCGCTTGCCGCCCAGCCGCGGCACCCAGAAGCTGTGGATCACGTCCGCCGAGGTCATCTCGACCTGAATCGGCGTCCCCACGGGAAGGTGCAGCTCATTGTAGGCGCTGATGTTCAGCGTGGGGTAGCGGTACTCCCACCACCACTGGTGACCGATGACCTCAACGCGCAGCGCCCCCTCGGGGGCGTGGCCCGCGGCCCTAAAAATCTCGCGCATCGTGGGGATGGCGATGAAAACGAGAATCAGCGCCGGCGCGAGCGTCCAGCCGATCTCGAGCGCGGTGTGGCCGTGCACGGGCTTGGGCGCGGCAGCCCCGGGGCGCGCGCGGAAGCGCGCGATCGCGATCAGTAACAGCGTCTCGACGATTACAAAGACGCCGACCGCCCACCAGAAGATGTTCGTGTACAGGCCGTCGAGATCGCTGCTGAAATCGGATCGGGGCGCGAACACCGACTGCGGGAACGGCCCGCTGCACGCGGTCAGGAGGAGCAGGAGGAGGGCGAGTACTAACGGCACGGCGTCAAAGTAGATGGAGCCCCGGAGCCCGTCAACGCGACCGCCCGAGGCATTATACATTTCTCTTGGGATACGCGACCGTGGCGGAATTGGCAGACGCGCCAGCCTTAGGAGCTGGTGGGGCAACCCGTGGGGGTTCGAGTCCCTCCGGTCGCACTCAAAAACAAAGCGCGGACATGCAAAGACTAGGCAACAGACGCACCGCGGACCACAGCCTTGTAGTCTACCGGACAACCCGCCCCCCTATGCCTACTGGTTAGATTATTTCGTCACATGCCTGACATTCTGGTCAAGAAGACTCGTGCCGAACCCGGTGAGGCGTCGCTTGAGGTGACGATTCCACCGGACAACGTGAAGGCGGCCGAGGAGCGCGCCACGAAGGTCTATCAGCAGCGCGCCCGGTTACCCGGCTTCCGGCAGGGCAAGGCGCCGGCCGCCGTGGTACGAAAAAAGTTCGCCGACGACATCCGTCAGGAGACGCTGCGCGAGCTCGTCCAAGAGAGCTGGCGCGTCGCGCAGAAGCAGGAAGAGCTGAAGCCGATCGCTGACCCGCACATCCACAACTTGAAGTGGGAAGACGGGGCGCCGGTCACCTTCGAGTTTCACGTCGAGCTGAAGCCCGAGCTCAAGCTCCAGCGCCTCGGCGGGTTCCGGCTGACGCGGACCGTGCCCGCTGTGTCGGCCGCGCAGGTCGACGCCCAGTTGCATGGTATGCGCGAGCAACGGGCGCCGTGGACGCCGGTGGCGGGCGAAAAGCCGAAGCTCAAGGATCTCGTCGACGTCACCATCGCGACGCGCGAGAACGGCGAAGCGAAGGATCCTCAGCCTTACCAGTTCGTGCTCGGCGAAGGCCGCGCGATTCCCGAGGTCGAAGAGCGCATCATGAACCTGACGCCGGGCGAATCAGTCGATGCGACGGTGCGCTTCCCCGACGACTTCGCCGAGGAAGCGAAGCGGGGGCAAACGCGCGACATCCACCTGACGCTGCGAGAGGTCAAGCGGCAGGAGCTGGCCGCGCTGGACGACGCCTTCGCCCGCGAGATGGGCGATTTCGAGTCGCTCGACGCGCTGCGCGCGGCGGTCACCGCCGACCTCGGCAAGGAAGCCGAGCGGGAGGCGGACGCCAAAGTGCGTGCCGAGCTGCTGGAGCAGATCGTGCAGGCGAACAACGTCGTCGCCCCCCGCGCGCTGGTGGAGCGCGTGCTGGGGATGTACGCCCAGGCGTACGAGATTCCCGAGGAGCGCTGGGAGCAGTTCGCCAAGGAGTTCCGGACCGTCGCCGAGTTGCAGGTCCGACGCGACCTGGTGCTCGACAACGTCGTCGAGTCGCAGAATCTGCGCGCCACCGAGGCCGAGCTGGATGCGCGGATCCAGCAGCTCGCCGAGCGGCGCAACATGCCCGCGGCGCAGCTGTATGCGTCGCTGGAAAAGGCCAAGCGGCTCCGTGATGTCGCACGGAGCATCACCGAGGAGAAGGTGTTCGCCTATCTCCTGTCGCAATCCACCGTGGAGCCAGCGTGACGACGAGCGAGAGCCACATCTATCCGCCCTACATCATCGAGCGCTCGAGCCGTGGCGAGCGTACCTACGACATCTTCAGCCGGCTGCTGATGGACCGCATCGTGTTCCTGGGCACGTCCATCACCGACGATGTCGCCAACATCATCATCGCCCAGCTCCTGTTTCTCGATGCGGACAACCCGGAACGGGACATCTACTTGTACGTGAATTCCCCCGGTGGCCTCGTGTCGTCGGGCATGGCGATCTACGACACGATGCAGTTCCTGCGTGCGCCGGTGAACACGATCTGTATGGGCATGGCCGCTTCGATGGGCTCCTTCCTGCTGACCGCCGGCCGCAAGGGGAAGCGCTCCGCATTGCCGCACGCCAGGATCATGATGCACCAGCCTTCCGGCGGCACGCAGGGTACCGCGTCGGACATCGAGATTCAGGCACGGGAAATCCTGTTCCTGCGGCGCAAGCTGAACGAGCTGTATGCCAAGCATACCGGCAAAACGGTCGAATCAATCGAAAAAGACATGGACCGCGACCGCTTCATGTCGGCGGAAGAGGCCAAAGAGTACGGTTTGATCGATCACGTCATCTCGAACTTCGAGGAAATCAAGGAAGACGGGAAGGCGAAGAAGTGATCCCTTGCGCCGCTAGAAGCCCCTTCCCATACTAGGATAGCGATGTCTCACGACAAGCATCTCCGCTGCTCGTTTTGCGGCAAATCCAAGGACTCGGTCCGGAAATTCATTTCCGGGCCCTCTGTCTACATTTGCAATGAGTGCATCGCGCTCTGCAACGAGATTCTGGCCGAGGACGAAGAACGCGAAGTCGCCGAAGCGATCACGCAGGTCCCCACGCCCGCGGAAATCAAGGACGTGCTGGACCAATACGTGATCGGGCAGGACCGGGCCAAGAAGACCCTCGCCGTCGCCGTCTACAACCACTACAAGCGGATCAACTCCCACTCGGGCCGCGATAACGAAGTCGAGCTCGACAAGAGCAACATCCTCCTGATCGGCCCGACGGGGGTCGGCAAGACGCTCCTGGCGCAGACGTTGGCCCGCATTCTCGACGTGCCGTTCACGATCGCCGACGCCACCACGCTCACCGAAGCCGGCTACGTCGGTGAGGACGTCGAAAACATCCTCGTGCGCCTGCTGCAAGCCGCCGATTTCAACGTATCCGAGGCCGAGCGGGGCATCGTCTATATCGACGAGATCGACAAGATCGCGCGTAAGTCAGAAAACCCCAGCATCACGCGTGACGTCTCGGGCGAAGGTGTGCAGCAGGCGCTGCTCAAGATTCTCGAGGGCACGGTTGCGAGCGTGCCGCCGCAGGGCGGCCGCAAGCATCCGCAGCAGGAATACATCCAGGTCAACACCAAGGACATTCTCTTTATCTGCGGCGGTGCGTTCGACGGGCTCGAGAAGATCATCGAATCGCGCACCGGCCGGCGGCAGATCGGCTTCACGAAGGAAGAGGTGGCCGAGGGCGTCGCCGCCAAGCTGAAAAAGAACCCGTTCGTCGACGTCGAGCCGGACGATCTGCTCCGGTACGGCCTGATCCCCGAGCTGGTCGGCCGCCTTCCGGTGACCGTGCCGCTCGACGCGCTGGACGAAGACGCGCTCATCCGCATCCTGACCGAACCGAAGAACGCGCTCGCCAAGCAGTACCAGAAGCTGTTCGATCTCGAGGACGTGCGCCTGACGCTCGAGAAGGACGCGCTGAAGGCGATCGCGGCGAAGGCGATGAAGCGCGGCACCGGCGCCAGAGGACTGCGCGCCATTCTCGAAGAAATGATGACGGAGATCATGTTCGAGCTGCCGAGCCGCGATGACGTGCGCGAGGTAGCCATCACCGCCGAATGCGTCACGTCCGGCCGCGCGCCGCTGCTCGTCACCGAGCGTCCCCGCCAGAAGAAAGAAGCCTGACGGACCCCAAGTACATCGGCTCATTCCCTCGAGCCGATACGCAGCTCGATCCCCCGCTCCCCGAAGTCGCGTTCCTCGGCAGGTCCAACGTCGGCAAGTCGAGTTTGCTCAACGCGCTCGTGGGGCGCCGGATCGCGAAGACGTCCGGGACGCCGGGGAAGACCCGCGCCCTGAACGTCTTCCTGATCGACGACTCCCACTACTTTCTCGACTTGCCAGGGTATGGATACGCGCGCGCCGGCCAGACACAGCGTACCGCGTTCCGGGCCCTCGTGAAGTACGCGTTGCAGCGCGAAAGGCTGAAGGGCGTCGTGTGGCTCCTGGACATCCGGCATCCGCCGTCCAGCGACGACCGGGCCATGCAGGACGTCTTAGTAGAAGGCGAAACGCACGTGCTCGCCGCGCTCACCAAGGGCGATAAGCTTTCAACCGCCCAGCGACGCACCCGCGAGCACCAGCTGCGCGAGGACCTGGAACTGCCCGAGGATCAAGTGGTCGTCACGAGCGCGAAGACAGGCGAGGGGATCGCAGACTTGAAGGAAGCGATTGCGGGACTGATTTCCGGAGTGACGCAGTGATCCTAGCACTGCTGCTCTGTCTCGTTGCCCAGGATACCGTACCCACCGGTTACGGCACCCTCCGCCGCGACGACGTCGTCATGCAGCTGGCGACGGGCACGATCGAGATCCAGGTCCTGCCGCTCGACGAGCAGGTGATCCGCCTGCTGGCGCCCGACACCTATCGCTCCCTCACGCGGCTCGCGCAGAGTCGCGCCGCCGAGATCGCGGACGCCGCGGCGCGCGGCGCGACGGCGAACCCGACCCTGGTGATGGTGACGTTTCTGGGCGTCGTGCCGCAAGCGCGATTCAATCCCGACGAACTCACCATCACGAGCCGCGGCCGGCTGTTTCGCCCGATCGGGATCGTGCCGCTCTCACCCACCTGGAGCGCATTTCAACTCGACGCGCGGCAGCAGGCGGCGGCGATCTACCTGTTCGAGCCCGGCATCAGCGTCCGCGAGCAGCTCACCGTCAGCTACCAGGGCTTGTCCAGCGACTGGAGCCACGCGGTGCGGCTGCTCGATCAGGAACGCGCGCGGGTCAAGGCTCGCGCGTTGGTGGGACCCCGGTAGTCCGCACGCCCGCCGAATCCACACATACGACGTGCATGCCCTGCGCCGCCGTCAGCGCACGGTCGCAGCCCAGCGTCAGAAACGCAGCCGCCCAGGCGTTCGCCGTCAGCGCGTCGGACGCCAGCACGGTGACGGAACGCGCGCTGCCGCGCGGCGCATTGCGCTGCGACGCGGTCCGCACCGACCCGCCCTGCAGATCGACGACCGCGAGCGTGCGCAACGTATTGTCGGGATCCGGAATCCCCACCGCCCGGTGCGTGGGACGCGCGGCCGGGCCGACCCAGAAGTACTGGCCGCCGACGTCGAGCAGCGCACTGTCGACCGCCGTGGCGAGCGCCAGCACGGCGCGATCGAGCGCGTACCCGGGCGCGACGCTGTCGGCCGCGAGCGCGACCCCGGTCCGGCGGCGAATCTCGCGGCGCACGGAATCGATGGCGGCGATCGCGATCCGCCGTTGGCGCAGCGAGTCCACGTGCTCGACGGAGTCGCGCGCCGCGTCGAGAGCGCGCGCGACGCGCGTGCTGTCCACTCCCCACGCGGCCGCGGACATCATCGTCCCCATCACCGGCCAGACGCGCGCGACCCCGGGGCGCGCTTCGGTGCCGCACGCCGCGAGGGCCAGGGACAGTACAAGATTGATTCTCAAGATTTATAGTTGAATATAGATGGCCATGGATCCGCTGCGATCACCAGCGCTGCTGTACGTGACGATTGCCGTCGCCCTGATTTTGCTGGGCTCGGGGCTCGTGTTGTGGCGCCTGCGGCAACGGCTGCTGCGCTCCGAGCACGAGCGGCGCCGCGCCGCAGAGGAGCTGAATCGCCGGCTGTCGGAGCTCTTTTCGCTCCAGGAGCTGTCGTACGTCCTGTCCGACTCGCTCGAGCTGGACCGCATCGTCGAGCAGGTGGTCCGCTACGCGGTCCGCTTTCTCGACGCCCGGGGCGCGCTGCTGGCGCTGGTCGGGGACACCCCGAGCGACCGGCTCCAGGTCGCTGCCGCCGAGGGAACGCTCGCGTCGCTCCGCGGCCAAAAGATCCAGGCAGACGATTCCGGACTGATCGCCCGCTCCACGGCCCGGGAGCACCTCGAGCTGATCCGGAATTCCGGCGCCGAGCCCACGGAGATCGTGAAGGGGTTCGAGGCCGCCGCGGCCGCGGCCGTGCCGCTGCGGTCGCATGGCATCGTGATCGGCACCCTCATCATCACCGACCCCCGCGAGGGCGCCTTCGTCCCCGAAGACATCCGGCTCCTCTCGACCCTGGCGACCCACGCCGCCGTCGTCATCGCGAACGCCCGGTTCTTCGAGATGGTACGGCGGGCCAAGGAGCAGTGGGAGACGGCCTTCGACGCCTTGAGCGAGGGCATCGCGGTCGTGGACGACGAGGGGCGCGTGCGCCGCTCCAATCGCGCGCTCGCCAGCCTGCTCGGCACGCCGCTCCAGAACGTGGTCGGCACCCCGCTCGGCGAGGCGCTGCTCGGCAAACCGCACGCGCTGCACGATCTGCTCGCCGCTACGCGCCGCGGCGACCGCCCCGCCCCGCTGGTGGCGCGCTCCGAGCGGCTCAAGCGTGCCGTCCGCGTGAACGCCGCGCGCATTCCCGGCGCCGCCACCGAGCAGAGCATCGTCGTGATGGTCGAGGACGTGACCGAACAGCAGGCGCTGGAGACCCAACTCGTGCAAAGCGAGAAGCTCGCCGCGGTCGGCCAGCTCGTCTCCGGCGTCGCTCACGAGCTCAATAACCCGCTGACCTCCATTGCCGGGCTGTCGGAGTTTCTGCTCGAGCAGAAAGAGCTTGGCAAGAAAGATCGGGGACACCTGCAGGTGATTCAGGAACAGGCCGAGCGCGCGGGTCGTATCGTGCGCAACCTGCTCACGTTCGCCCGCAAGGGCTCGGCGGAGCGCGTGCCCGTGGACCTGAACGAGGTGATTCGCCGGACGCTGTCGCTCACGGGGTACGACCTGAAGCTCAAGGACATCACGGTGGAGCGGGAGCTGAGTGGCGCCCTGCCGGACGTGTTCGGCGATCGGCACGGATTGCAGCAGGTGGTCCTCAATCTCGTGACCAACGCCGCGCAGGCGGTGGCGGAAAACCCGCGCGAGCGTCCGCGCGAAATCACCGTGTCGACGTGGTTCGATGGGCAGGTGCATCTGCGCGTCGCGGACACGGGGCCCGGCATTCCCGACGAGGTCGTGCAAAGCGTGTTCACGCCGTTCTTCACCACCAAGGAGCCCGGCAAAGGAACGGGCCTGGGCCTGTCGATCACCTACTCGATTGTCGAGAGCCACGGCGGGCAAATCGTCCTGGAGCCGCGCGGCCCACGCGGTGGTGCCGCGTTTCGCGTGGATCTACCGCCGGCCCCGGCGGACGCGGTGCGCCCGGAGCTCACCCCCGTCCGCGGCACCCCAACCGTTACGGCGTCCCCGACTGTGAAACGCACGATCCTGCTGGTGGACGCCGATCCCGCGGTACAGCGGACGATCAAGGCGCTCTTCGCGCGCGACGGCCACGACGTGGAGGTCGCGGGCGATCCGCAGCACGCGCTCGATCTCGCGCTGCGCGGCGGCTTCGATCTCGTCATCACCGATGCGCGCGCGATGGCGCCGGGGAAACGCGGGACCCTGCTGGCCGAGGAGTTGGTGTCGCGGATGCCGGCGTTGCGGGATCGCATCATCGTCGCGACGGGCGACGTACGGCCGACGACGGAAGAGACGCTGGCGCGTCTCGGTGTGCGCTACGTGCGCAAGCCTTTCAACCTGCGCGATCTGCGCGTCGAAGCCGCGCGCTTGTGGGAGGCGACGGCGCTGTCGTAGGCCTCCGACGGCCACCCGAATGTCCCGAGATTCACCGCCCCACCCGGCGCGAACCGCACGCCCTCGCGCAGCAACAAGGCACGCTGCAGCACCGCGCTGTGATCCTGGCCGGAAAACGAAATGCGGCCCGCGGCGTTGATGACGCGCCACCACGGTACATCGTTGTCTTCGGGAAGTGCGGAGAGGGCCCACCCAACCGTGCGCGCAGCGCCGGGCCGTCCCGCCAGCCGCGCGATGATGCCGTACGTCGCCACCCGTCCCTTGGGGATGTGACGGACCACGCGGTAGATCCGATGATAGAATGGATTCACGGGGAGCCCTGGTATTAGCTTACTCGCAGGACGTCTTCCAGCAAGCCCGCGTCACCACCCCCCACTATTGACAAAATGTCGTCCATTGCTCTCCGCTCGCGCGGCCAGACGAACCGCCCCGCCGCGTCCCGGGCGCGCAGCCACTCGGCGCGATCGTGCTCGGCCGAGAGCGTGACCGTCGCCGCGGGTGCGACGAACGCAGCGAACACCGGAATCAGCGCCAGCTCGTCGCTCTTGTGCTGGTAAAACGCTTCCGTGCGGCTGAGGTTGTAGAATTTCTGCGGCACGAGGCCCGTTTCCTCGCGCAGCTCGCGCAGCGACGCCTGCACCGGCGTCTCGCCGGGCTCGATCGTGCCGTGCACCGTCTCCCAGGATCCCGGATTGCGGCCCTGCGGACCGCGGCGCAGTGCGAGCACCTCGAGACTGGCTCCCGCGCCGCGCAACGCGTATGTGTCCACGAAGGACACCCGAACGGCGGTCAGCGGCGTCTGCCGAGGACGGCTTCGAGCCGCGCGGAGAGTGCGCGCGCGCGGAATGGCTTGGTGAGAAAATCGTCGGCACCGAGCTCGAAGACGCGCACTTCATTGTCTTCGTCCCCCTTCGCGGTCAGCACGATGACCGGGATGTTCGCGGTCGCGGGACGCGAACGCAGGTGCGACAGCACGCCATAACCGTCGAGGCCCGGGAGATTGAGGTCGAGCACGATGATGTCCGGACCCACGCGATCGACCTGATCGAGGGCCTGCACCCCGTCGCGCGCCTCCGTCACGATGTAGCCATCCCGCTCGAGCAAGTCGCGCATCACTTTGCGCAGGCTGTCCTCGTCGTCGACGAGCAGGACCTTGGAGGCCGGCTGGCCGTGCGCGCCTGAGCGACGCGCCGGCGGTGCGGACTCCTCGAGCAGGTCGAAGATTGTGGACACGGGCGCGGCGGGCTCGAGGGAAACGCCAACCGTCTTCGCGGCGGCAGGGCGCTGCGGAGCCTCGGCCTCGGCGGGAATGTCCACCACGCGCGTAAGCTCATCGAGCGTAGACTCGCCGCGCGTCACGTGAGCCAGACCCGACTCCCACAGCGATTTCATCCCGCCGCGCTGCGCCGCCTCCGCGATCCGGTCCGCCGCTTCCCCGGCGGCGATCAGCCGCTCGAGCTCGGGCGTCATCGTGAGGATCTCGAGGATCGAGAAGCGGCCCCGATAGCCCGTCATCGCGCAGTCGGGACAGCCCGCCGCGCGGTACAGCGGCGTCCCCTTGGGGATCCAGCGCCGCAGCCGCTCGGGCGGCGCCTCCATCCAGACTTCTTTGCACGTCAGGCAGAGCTTGCGCATCAGACGCTGCGCCACGACCCCGCGCAGCGATGCGGCGATCTTGTAGGACTCGACGCCGATGTCCACGAGCCGGGTGACGGCGTTGGCGGCGTCGTTGGTGTGCAGCGTGGAAAGGACGAGGTGTCCCGTGAGGGAGGCCTGCACGGCGATCTGTGCGGTCTCCTTATCCCGGATTTCGCCGACGAGCACGACGTTGGGGTCCTGGCGCAAGATCGACCGCAGGGCGGCGGCGAACGTCAGCCCCGCTTTCTCCTGCACCTGCACCTGCACGATCCCCTGCATCCGGTACTCGACCGGGTCTTCGACGGTGACGATGTTGACGCCTTCGCTCTTGATCTGGTTGATCGCGGAGTAGAGCGTCGTCGTCTTGCCGGATCCGGTCGGCCCCGTCACGAGCATGATGCCCTCGTGGTTCTCGAGCAGCCGCTTGATCGCTTCCGCTTCACCGGGGTTGAGACCGAGCGTGTCGAGCGATTTGACCGTGGCGCGGGAATCGAGGATGCGGATCACGACTTTTTCGCCGAGCTGCGCCGGCAGCGTCGAGACACGCAGGTCGATCGGCTGGCCGTTCACCGCAACGCGCGCGCGGCCGTCCTGGGGCCGCAGACGATCGGCGATGTCGAGGGAGGACATGATCTTGATGCGGGAAATCAGCGGGAGCCCGGCCTGGCGCGGAATCTTCATGACCTGCCGCAGGACGCCGTCGATGCGATAGCGCACGGCGACGCCGCCTTCTTCGGGCTCGACGTGGATATCGCTCGCGCGTGACAGAATCCCTTCGGAGATGATCATATCCACCAGGCGCACGACGGGCTTTTGGCTGGCGTCCGCCTCGGAGATGTTGAGCTCCTCCGGCGGCGCATCGGTGAGCGTCGTCAGGACTTCCTGGTCGCCCATCCCCTCGAGCAGCTTGTCGATCGCCTTCTCCGCCCTGTACATCTCGTCGAGCTTCTCGCTGATCTTGGAAGGCGCGAGCAGGAACAGCCGGATCTCGCGCGCGGTCGCGAAGGCGAGCGCCTTTTCGGCGTCGAGATCGAATGGGTTCGCCGTTCCCAGCTCGAGAAACGAATCCGTCAGGCGCAATGGCAGAACGTGATAGCGGCGGGCGAGCTGCTCGGGCACGCCGTCCCGCGCTGTGAGATCGATCTTGGAAGGGTCAGCGACCTTCAGGCGGAAGCGCTGACACAACTTCTCGATGATCTGGGCGTCGGTCGCGATCTTCTCGGCGACCACGCAGTCCCACAGCGTCCGGCCGGACTCCGACTTCCCCCGGAGCTCCAGCAGGCGCTCGGGCGTCAGGCCCTCAATGGATTGGGCCAGCCATTCGTCGGGGAATGCGGTTACGGGCATGCGGCTGCCTCCAAGCTAGTCCCGGAGGCTCCAGGCGCCTAGACGTCTCGTTTTTTCACAGGATGTCCCAAAAATCACGGGTGACGTCGAAGGCGACGTGCACGAGTCGCGTCTCGAGACCGTACCCTGCTTCGAGCCGGAACAGCCCCAGCCATTCCGCGCCAAGCCCCACGGTCACGCGGCTGCCCGGCGTCGCGCGCCACGGCGTGAGGGCAACGGGCTCGGCGGCCCACCCCCATGCCGCGTACGGTGCGAGGGTGATGGAGCCCGGCGTGCGCGCGGGTCCCGCCCGGAGACGGATGAATGGGACAGGGGTGCGCCACTCGATGTGCAGCAGCGCGGCGCGACGACCGCCCCAATCCCGGAACCCGTCTCCCAGCAGCGTACCGCGCCCGCCGAGGACGAACGCCCGATGCGCGGGGAGATCCCGGCTCGCCAGCCCGACCTGCAGCCGGGTCAAGATCCGGCTGGGTCCCAGGGGAATCAGCAAGTGGCCGCTGGCACTGGCGCGCGTGTAGTGCTCGCCAAATTCCAGCGTCGCTTCCCCCGCTACATCACGGCGAACGGCGAACCCTTCGCTGCGGCGTCGCAGCGTCAGGGCGGCGGTGGTGTAGTCGCCGTCTGTCACCGCGGGGTTCGGACGATAGCGCCCGGTCGCCGGCGTAGCCCGAACCGCGAGTGATGCGACGCGCTCGCGGGCGGCGACGAAATGCCATTCACCGCGCGCGCCGATCGCAACGCGCACCCCGAACCGCACTCCGGTCGCGCGATAGTAGTCGCCGTCGTCGTCCCCGAATTCCTGCGCGGCGAGCGAGTTGAGCATCGGCGCGATCACCGGCGCGTCCGCGATGTCGCGCACCTGTCGATACGCCGCCAGCTCGAGACCATCGGCAGAGGTCAGCGCGAAGATCCCCTTGCCCGCACCATCGGCAAACCCGTAACTGCCCAGCGCCCGGAATTCGAAGCCGTCGTCCGGCGTGCGCCACACCACGCCCGCACCCGCGGCGAGGCCCTCGACGCGATTGACGTGCACCAGGTCGCTCAGCGACCGCGCGCCGAGGCGCTGCCGCTTCAGCCCGGTCAGTGCGCGGCGCCCCGCGATGCGGCTGACCTCGGTGCGGACCTGTTGCAGATCGTTTTCGCGCACCGGCTCGGCGACGTCCTGGATCGCGGCGCTGAGCGGTCCCGGCCACGGGAACGAATCGCGCGCGGGCTTCGGCAGCGCGGTGATCTCTTCCCCGCGGAACCAGTTGGTCGCCAGCCCGATGTTGAACACGTAGCCGTCGATCTCCCAGCGTCCCCGAATGATGCCGCGCGCCGGGATGTCGAGCCACGTGGCGCGGCGGCGGATCTCGATCTCCTGGCGATAGGGCAGCCAGAACCGGCCATCGAGCAGCGCATTGTCCAGCACGATGCTGACGTCTTCGAGCTGCGGGTCGAGATACGCCTTGGGCGTGAAGTTGAACGCCATGCGCACCAGCTCGGCGGACTCGACGTCCACGAACAGCGTGCCGACGATCGCGGCGTCGGTGAAACGCTTGGGCCGCACGCGGAGCGCGACAACGCGCACCGCGCGCTGCGAGAGCACGATGGCCGACGTGTCGCCGAGCGCGAAGTCGTACACGTCCATGCCACCCGGGGCGAGGGGATGGGGAACGTCGCGCACCTCGTCGCCCTCGCCGAGCCGGATCGCCGTGCCGAAATTGTTCTGAATGATGCCGAGATGATCGCGGTGGTAATTGATGTCCGTGGGGAGCTCGGCGCGGTCGCGCCAGCCGACGATCCGCTGCTTGCTCAGCTGCGGCGCCTTCCAGTACACTTCCAGCTCCAGCTGGTCCGCTTTGACGAGCCGCGGCGGCTCGGTGAGCCCTTCGCCGAACTGGCCGAGGAAGAAGAGAAACCCGTGAGCCTGAGCCTTGTAATCGCGCAGGGCAGTATCGACCGCGGCACGCGCACGCCGCTCGATGGCGCGGCGCGCCAGCGCCAGGGCGGAATCGCTGTTCCAGTCCTGGGCGGACCCACGCGCAGGCACGATCAGCAGCAGGAGCGCAACGGACCAGCGCATCGCGGCGAAATCTAGAACATGGACCCACGCGACGCATTCCTGGAGCGCGCCAAAGGCGGCGGCATCGTGCCGGTGATCCGCGAAGTGGTCACCGACGCCGATACGCCCGTGGCCGCGTTCGCGAAGGTCGCGCGGCCGCCGTTTGCGTTTCTGCTCGAATCGCTGGTCGGCGGCGAGCGCTGGGCCCGCTACACCTTCCTCGGCACCGAGCCGCGCGAAGCGTGGCGCTATCGCGGCCAGCGCGTCGAGCGCTGGACGCCGGCCGCCGGATGGGCGGAGGCGGGCCAGACGCCCGACCCGATCGCCCACCTCGCCGACCGGATGCGCGCGCTGCCGAGCGTGGCCGTGCCGGGATTGCCGCGGTTCATGGGCGGCGCGGTCGGGTATCTCGGCTACGATCTCGTCCGCAGCATCGAGCGCTTGCCCGCGAGTCCCGCCGACACGCTCGGCGTTCCCGACGCGGTCGTGATGATCGCGGACTCACTCGTGATCCTCGACAATGTGTTCGGGCGGGCGATCGTCGTGGCGAACGTCGAGGTGCCGCCGAAGGCGTCGCCCGCGCAGCGGCTGCGGCTCTATGACGCGGCGCAGGAGCGTCTCGATGCGCTGATCGGGCGGCTCGGCGATACGCATCACCT
>Ga0209056_10001332_pt1 | contig 27139 bp, 28 predicted proteins | sample GraSoiAngelo_114_FD_185876 | JGI IMG/M metagenome (GOLD analysis project Ga0209056, IMG submission 185876) | Grasslands soil microbial communities from the Angelo Coastal Reserve, California, USA - 14_0903_13_40cm (SPAdes) (version 2) | ecosystem: Environmental > Terrestrial > Soil > Grasslands... | reverse complement strand
CGCCCAAGGTCAGCTTCACGTACGGGTATGTCTTATCGTCCCGGAGGAGGATGTTGAAGCGGGGCTGGCGCTGCTTGATTAAATGGTTCTCGAGTGCAAGCGCCTCCTTGTTGTTGGCTACAACGATGTAGTCAACATCCACCGCCTCCCGCAGCAGAGTTCCGGTCTTCGCATCCGCCACGCGGCCTTCGTGAAAATAGGAGCTGACTCGGTGGCGCAGGCTCTTAGCCTTGCCCACGTAGATCACCTCCCCTTCGGCGTTCTTATACAGGTACACGCCGGGTGAAGCGGGAATTGACCGGATTTTCGCCTGGAAATCCATTCTGGAACGTTGGTGTTTCGAACTTCTCCAATTTTAGTGGATGATCTCTGGTCCGGCTGTGGCTCGGCTCGAGAGCGGCATTGCAAGCGCGTGTTTCGAGATTGACCGCCCTAGAGTCTGCGGAATTGCTTAAATCGTATAAATTTTCCTCGATTCTTTCAGCTTCCATGCATCGCGAAAAACCGCGAAGTCATCTTAAGCCTTGGCCGGTGAGTAAGTTACAGTGCAGCTTTCGGTACATTCGGGTTGGCATATCTCGTGCTCAATCAGCGAGTGGCTGAACAAGCCGCCCGTACAATCACACGGGAGTTGAAATCAGGTTTTTCGATCCAAAACGCCCCAGCGTAGTGGATCCCCAGGCACAGAATTCATAAGTTACTGTTGCCCAGGTTTTAGAAATTCAAGCGAGGAAGGAGTCCTCCACACATGAATCGCGCTTCTTTAGTCATTGCACTGGCAGCAAGCATGGCGGCGACGGTCGGCTGCGCCAGCAAGAACTATGTTCGTCAACAGACCACGCCAATTATCAACAAGACCAATGAGCTCGACGACTTGGCCGCTCAGAACAGCAAAGCGATCAAGGACGTTGACGCCCGCGCCCAGGCTGGCATTACCGATGTGAACACGCGTGCGGCCGCTGCCGATCAGAAGGCACAGACCGCTGGCCAGCAAGCTGCGCAGGCACAAACGTCAGCGGACAACGCGGTCCACCGGGTTGACGTGCTGACCGATGCCGTCGCCAATTTGGATAACTACAAAATCGTCACTGAAGCCGCCGTTCACTTTGGCTTCGATAAGGACTTTTTGACCAAACAAGCCAAGGAAGACCTCGACAAGCTGGCCGAGACCGTCCCCAACACTAAGGGCTACATCATCACGGTAGAGGGCGGGACCGACTCGGTGGGGCCAGCAGACTACAACTACGGCTTGAGCGAACGCCGGGCTAGCTCCGTGATTCAGTATCTCGGCTCGAAATACAACATCCCGGCCCACAAGATTTACGTGATCGGGCTGGGCAAGGATAAACCGGTCGAAGAAAACAAGACTCGGGAAGGCCGCGCAGCTAACCGCCGCGTGAATGTGCGCCTGATGACAAACACCACCGGCGCAACTCCGCAACAGCCGAGTGCGAACCCGGCTCCGCCTTCGATGTAAAGGATTTTCCCTCCTCCCCGGAGGACTTCGCCAACAGGCCGTTCCATGAAAGTGGGACGGCCTTTTTTTAGCTCCCGAGTCAATAGCTGCAAGGCGGCGCCAGACTGAGCCCAGGGCGCCAGCCTGGGTAAAATCCGCCGCCATCAACCCCTGAACGGGGGCGAAAGACTAATTCCTAGACCGACCGGTTTAGAATAGTGCTATGCGATATCGGTTCGCAATAATCGGAATATCTGCGACTGCGCTCTCCCTTGCCATACCCGTTCGTGCGCAGAATGAGCCCCAGCAAGACCAGTCTGAGTCGAGAGCTAAGGCGGCCGAGATGAGTTCCAGTAAGGACACTCGCATTGACCTCAGTCCTCCCGCCAACGACCAGAAAAACCATCCCATGAGTGGCGCCGCGGTTTCCGATGCCGAGGATGCCGCCTCCGATGTGCAGGAGCTGCATCCCTGGGACCCGCACAAAGCGGCTAAGGACATCGAGGTTGGCGATTTCTACTTTAAGAAGAAGAACTATCGCGCGGCACTGGAGCGGTACAAAGAGGCGCTCGTGTACAAGCCCAACGACGCCCTCGCGGAGTTCCATTTGGCAGAGTGTTTCGATAAGACCGGAAACTCCAATGAAGCGATCACGCATTACCAGGAATATCTGAAGATCCTTCCGCACGGACCGTATGCCGCTGACGCGGAAAAAGCGCTGCAGAAATTGAAAGCAAGTGGAGTGAAGCAAAACACTGCCGTCAATTGATGAAGACCACTGCCATTCCTAGAAATGCCGCGTCAGTTCCGAAAATTGATTCACTACTAAGAGTCTGCTGGGCGGCTGCGGATCAGCCAATTCTTCGTGCTCTAACACCCAAGTTTCATCGCGCGGCACGAAAACTGCATTCAAGCCTGCCCTGAGTGCCGGATTGATGTCCGATTTGGGGCTATTGCCAACCATCCACGTGGCCTCTGATACCAAGTGGTGTCGCTTTACCAGCGCCTGATACTCAGGCACATGTTTCTCGGCGACGATCTCCAGCGCAGAAAAATATGCTTTTAATCCCGATCGTTCCACTTTTGCGGACTGTTCGCGGAAATCACCTTTGGTCACAAGGATCAACTCATGACGATCAGTAAGGTACCGCAAAGTATCCGGTATCTGCGGCAGGATTTGCACCGGCTGTTCTGCAATTGTCCTGGCAAATCCGTGAATGGTTTCGTGCAATGCAGGCGTCAAAGGTTCGACAGACAACCGCTCGAATGTTTTCACTAGTGCATGTGTGAAGCTATGCAATCCATAGCCGTGACTGACAATACATTCACGTTCCACGTCATTCAGAATTTCACGTACTTCCTCGGCCGATCGCTCGCGATGGTTCAGGAACGAAATGAATTCGGCGATCGCGCGCTCGAAGTACACGTTGTTCTCCCACAATGTGTCATCAGCATCAATAAGAAGGGTTTGACGCATGAGCGAAGCTCAGAATCTATGATACTCAGCAGTTCATGTTGTCGCCCAGGAACCACAGCTGAAAAGAGTCGGTAAAGCGTTTACTGCTAGAATCCGTGGACGATGAAAAATTGGGAGGCTGTGGGATTCATAGTTGCAACGATTTCTCTTTTTTCTACGGCTCAAACCAGTCATCAGAGGGGCGCGTCGCATACCAGCGGTCAGTCGGTTGCGGCGCGCATGGAGGTTGTTCCTGATCTTGAACCTCGCCTGGCAAGGTTTCGCCAGGTGCACATGCCATTCGACGCGTCCGGGTTGACGGTGCGCGAACAGAAGATGGTTGCGAAGCTGGTGGACGCCTGCCGCTATCTCGACGACATTTACTGGCGGCAGGTTGATCCCGATGGGCTGCAACTCTATCAATCGCTCGGAGGCAAGACGAGCAAGCAGGATGTCAATCTTCGCCGCTATTTGTGGATCAACGGTTCGCGTTTCGATCTCCTTGACGGTCAAAGGCCGTTCGTTGGGGCGACACCGATGCCACTTGGCCGCGGTTTCTATCCGCAGGGATTGACCCGCGATCAGATCGAACAATACGTAAAGCTGCATCCAGAAAAACGTGCGGAACTCTACAGCCCCACTTCGGTCGTTCGCTGGCACGGAAGCGATTTGGACGGCTTGCCATACCACATCGCCTATCGCTCTTTTCTTGAGCCTGCCGCCCGCGACCTGCGGGAGGCCGCCGATCTCAGTCCAGACAAAGCCTTTGCAAATTTCTTGCGGCTCCGCTCCGACGCACTCCTTAGTGACGATTACTTCAAGAGTGACATCGCCTGGATGCAGTTGAAAGATCCGAAAGTTGACATCATCTTCGCGCCGTACGAAACCTATGCCGATACATTGCTCGGCGTGAAGGCGAGCTATGGCGGTTCGATTCTGATTCGCAACCAGGCGCAAAGCGCCAAGCTCGATACCTTCAGGAAGTACGTGGCTGATATCCAAGATTCCTTGCCGCTTCCCGCCCCAGATCGTCCTTCAAAACATGGGTTGGAAACGCCAATGGAAGTTATGGACTCGCCCTTCCGCACCGGCGATCTTGGGCACGGATATCAGGCGGTGGCCGATAATCTGCCGAACGATCCGAGGATCCACGAACAGCAGGGAAGCAAGAAACTCTTCTTCAAGAACTTCATGGACGCGCGAGTGAACTATGTCATTCTGCCGCTTGCGCGATATATGATGCCGACGCACCAAGCCAACATGGTTTCAGGGGAAGGATACTTGCTCGGCACGATCATGCACGAAATCTGCCACGGCCTGGGGCCGGCGTTTGCACACAATGCTTCCGGAGAGAAAGTGGACATTCGCGCAGCCATCGGGCCAATCTTTGGAGGTCTGGAGGAAGCGAAGGCCGATGTGGTCGGCATGTTCAGCCTGAAGTGGCTGGTGGACCACGGCGTGTTAGCGAAAGAGAAGTTAAACGAATACTACGCTTCGTATATCGCCGGAAACTTCCGCACTCTGCGTTTTGGCGCTTTTGAAGCTCACGGCCAGGCCGAGATGATGGAGTTTAACTACTACGTCGAGCAAGGTGCAGTGCGGCGCGGTGCATCCGGAAAATATTCGGTGGATTTCGAGAAGATGCCCGATGTCATTGCCGGCTTAGCGAAAGAATTGCTCACGATGGAAGCCACCGGCGACCGCGCCAAGGCCGAGGCCTGGTTCAAGAAGTACGACGTAATTCCGCCCGAGCTGCAGAAGTCACTGGATAGGGCCAAGGAACTGCCAGTCGATATTGATCCGCTGGTTACGTTTCCGAGGAAAGTGGAGTAGCCAATTCGCTCTAAAGTCAGTGAATAATTCTGTTTTTTTACAACAGACTAGATGATAGACTAGTTGTATGAAGACAGTGGGAGCATTTGAAGCAAAGACACGCCTGAATGAGCTGCTGAGGCAGGTTTCTGAGGGAGAAACCATTCGGATCACGCGTCGAGGCGTTCCGATCGCAAAATTGGTCCCTGCCGATGATGGAGAACGCAGGGATCTCAAGCAACTGGTTCGGGACATCCGTGACATTCGGAAGGGTGCGAGTCTTGGGGGGTTAAGCATACGCGAGCTAATCAATGAAGGCCGGCGCTACTAAGCGGCTGGTATTGGATGCGTCTGTCGCTGTGGCATGGTGTTTTCCTGATGAGGCCACACCTTATACAGAGGGCGTGCTCGATTTACTGGCCTCTGGAACTGAGGCCCTCACGACAGCCATTTGGCCGTTTGAAGTGGCCAATGCGCTCCTTGAAGGTGAGAGCCGCAAGCGCATCTCGGTGGCACAGGTCACTACTGTGTTGCATCGGATTTCTGGCCTTCCCATTTTGGTGGACACTATCCGCATCGAGATAGCATTCAGCCAGATCCTCTCGGTTGCTCGTCAAGAACAGCTTACTGAATATGATGCGGGTTACCTGGAACTTGCGCTACGTGAGGGATTACCGCTGGCGACGCTCGATAACGAATTAAAGCGGGCGGCACGGACCAGCGGGATTAGTCTGGTCACCATCTGAACTGGCACCGAGAACAAAGGGTTGAATTCTTACTCCGCAAACTCCACGCGCGGTGCCACTGCAATAATTCCCGCCCTGTATCCCATCTCCAGCAATCTGCGGATCGCTTCCTTCCCATCCTCGCCATAATCCAGGGTGCGTTCGTTGACGTACATACCGACGAAGCGATCAGCCAGTTGCGGATCCAGATCACGGGCAAACTGCATCGCGTAGGCGAGTGCTTCCTCACGATGATCGAGCGCGTATTGGATACTGTAGCGCAGCGCCGCAGAAATACTCGAGATCAGCTCGCGGCCCAGACTGCGACGAATTGCGTTTCCGCCTAATGGAAGAGGCAGCCCGGTGTTCTGTGCCCACCATTTTCCAAGGTCAAGAATTCTATATAGTCCAGAGCGGTCGTAGGTGAGCTGACCTTCGTGGATAATCAGTCCGGCCTCGTACTGTCCTGCCACCACCCGGGGAATGATCTGGTCAAAAGGAACAACTTCGGTTTCAATCTCCGGACCAAAGATTTTCAGCGCGAGATAGGCAGTCGTGAGTTTTCCAGGAACTGCAATTTTCTTCGCTTTGATCTCGCTTTCCGAATACGCCCGTGGCGCAACGATCATCGGACCGTAGCCTTCTCCCACGCTGCCCCCGCAAGTCATCAGCGCATATTTTTCCTGCAAATACGGATAAGCATGGAACGAGATGGCGGTCACGTCGTACATGCCATCGCCTTCAATCGCTTTTTGATTGAGGCTTTGAATATCGGAGAGAGTGTGTGTGAATCGCAGGCCGGGAACACTGACTCGGTTGGTCGCCAGGCCGTAGAACATGAAGGCATCATCGGAGTCAGGACTATGGGCGATCGCAATCTCGCGAGTTGAAGCAGCCGTGAGCGTTGACACTTAACTTCTCCAGGGAGAAACGAGATCAGGCTTGCGGAACGAAACGCCGCCAGGTGGTTGCAATTCCAGCCGCGAACATAACTTTCATTACTTCGGCAAAGATGAACCAGTAAAGGCCAAATGCAATGGCCCGGCTCAGCGAATGAGTCAGAGCGAAGAGCCAGGAAATGCCGCATGTGAATAGCAGCAACTCGGCAGCAACTGCGGCTGAAGCAGCATTCGTGAAAGTCCGCTTCCCACGTTCGAAAATGTATCCGGCAAGCGCGGCAACAAACGGATAGGCGATCAGGTAACCAGCGCTCGGACCGGCAAAGCGCAGAATGCCAGGCGCGCCCACGGGAGCAAATACTGGTAATCCAGCTGCGCCTTCAGCCAAATACAGCGCCAGCGCGATAAAGCCGCGACGGCTGCCCAGCGACAATCCCACCAGAAGCACGGCGAAATTTTGCATGCTCAAGGGCACAGGGGTTCCGGGGATGGGAAGCGAAAAGCGCGCGCACACCGTAACGAACAAACTCGCCGCGACGACGATTGCAATCTGCAACGTGGCTTCCGCTGATTTGCTGCGGCTAACCGCAACCCCAGTCATTGGTGCTGACATTCTTCCTCTTTTCAGGTCAATTCTTTCGGCCTAATTTTTACTCTCAGCGTCCGGTTCGTGCCCTGGCCCGGAACCCCGATTTTCCGCCTTCCGCAAGCGATCGCGTACCTGCACGTACGCTGACAAAGCGGCCCATAACACGGCCCCGGCGGCAATTGCGACTGTCAGAAACCACCAGAACATCCGCACGATGGTTCAGGATATCAGAACGGCACCGAGCATTAAGCACTCAGCGAAGCCTGGCTACCAATAGCCCGTGAAGCCCATGCCTTGTTACTGTACGAGTTCCATAGTTAACGTTGCGCCGCCCATCGAGGCGAGCACCCCATCCATCTTAATCGCCCTGTGCGATTCCTTGGCAATCCAGATGGTTTGTTTGTCGCCGCTGCCGTCGTCTGAGGTGAGTTCCAACTTGTAGGCGTCAAACGTGCCAGCGGGCACGGCCACGTTTTCTGATCCCAGAACTTTGAGTGCCATTAACTTTTCTTTCTGCGATTGCACATCAAAGTTACGGAAGCTAGTGGTGTAGCCATCGGCCAACGGCAAGCAGGCAATGGACTGAAGGCTTCCGGCGCCGTTTGCGAAGAGCGGCCCGCCCAAGTCCGCAGAAACCGGCTTTTCTTGGCCGTTCATGCTCATGCTGCCGCTGACTTTACGGTCAGTGAAATCGAGATTGATCGAAACCGGCCCTTGCTGCACCTGTCGCTTAAGCATCACAAGGGTTGCCTTGTCGAGGGTGGCGCGGTCGGAGCCCTCGCCCATCGGGCTCTCGGTCTTGTCGACAACGCTCCATGCTCCATTTTCTTCTTGGATTGTGGTTGAGATGGTCAGTGGAATCTGCTGTCCGCCTCCGGCAATTGTCGCTTTGTATTTATAGGCGCCGGGCGCAAGATCCATCCCGAGTTTCGGGAGGCCGACCGTGGTGGGGTCGAGTTTCTTTGCCAGCACAACAGTTTTCGGGTCCACATTGATCTCGGCAAGACGCTTTGCCGCTTCCGGGGAACCGCCTTCTTGATACCGTCCGCCGAGATGCTCAGCCAGAAATTTTTCTGACGACATGAACAGCGCGAGATTGTTCACAGGACGCGCAAAGCCGTGGCCCTCATCAGGCGCCAGCAAGTATTCAACCGGGAAGCCTCGATCGCGCAACGCCATGACGATCTGTTCCGCTTCGCGGCGGTTCACGCGAGGATCGTTTGCGCCTTGTGCTACCAGCAGCGGCGTCCTGATCTTGTCGGCACGGGTGAGAGGAGAACGCTCGATCAGCCACCTCTTCCCCTCGGGTGTGCTTGGGTCACCCATTCGCGCATACAGCACTTTTCGAATACTCTCCCAATAAGGCGGAATCGCGTCCAGCAGAGTCATAAGATTGGAAGGCCCGACGATGTCCACAGCGGTGGCATATAGATCAGGAGTAAAAGTAATACCTGCCAGGGTGGCATAGCCGCCGTACGATCCGCCCAAAATGCCGACGCGCTTGGGATCAGTGATTCCTTCGGAAACAAGGTACTTCACGCCCCAGGTGATGTCGTCCTGCATCTTTCCGCCCCACTCATGATTGCCGGCGTCGAGAAATTTCTTGCCATAACCAGTGGAACCGCGAAAGTTCGGCATCAGCACCGCGTAGCCACGGTTTGCGAAGAATTGGGCCAGTGTATTGTAGCCCCAGTCGTCGCGTCCCCAAGGTCCGCCGTGAGGCAACGCCAGCGTCGGAAGATTTTTGGCTGCAACCCCCTTGGGCAACACCAAATATGCTGGAATTTCCAGCCCATCGGAGGACTTGTAAGAGACCGGCTTCATCTCGGTCAGGTACTCACGCGGCAGTTTTTCCCGAATCTTGAATTGCGGAGTGAGTGTGCGGGTCTTGCGATTGAAAAGATAAGTCTGGCCCGGCTCGGTGGCGCTTACGATGTTAACGAGCCAAAAGCTCTCATCACGCGTTCGCGAAACCACCATGACTTCATTCTTCGGATATTGGAACTTGCGCTCGATCCAGTGGACGTCATCGCCGAACGCTTTTTCCTTGTAATAAGTCTTTGCGCGAGCTGCGATGTACCAGGTCTCGACTAGTTCGTCCGTCGCTTCGGAGAACAGCGCTCCGCCAAAATCAACTTTGCCCAACGGGTCCGATTCCACCGTCTCCGTTTTTCCGGTCTGCGGGTCCATCAATGCCAGTGAGACTAGGTTCGCGTCCTTGTTGGTTTCAATGTAAATGTGCTCATTCCCCGGCTTAAATTGCAGTGGCCCGCAGCTCTCGAAAACGTTGCACGAATAAATTTTGGTGAACTTGTCCGCATCTACGCGCAGAAATTCGGTCTCGCCGCTTTCCGCCGAGCGGGTCGCCACGCGCAGGTTTCCGGCAAGATCAAACACCCAGCCAGTGATTCGGTCGGTGTTCTTGCGAACCAGCGTTTTTTCGCGGTGGAAATGGCGAGCTTATAAAGATCGTGCCAGGCTTTATCGCGATCATTCAGCCCCATGTAAACGATGTCGGGATTGCTTTTGGGCAGATCGAAGATTTCAACACGCACACCCTTGAGTCCGGTGAGATCGCGCGAGGGCGGCGCATCTGCGCCCGCGGCAGGCTTGGCGGCAGGGTCAACTGCATAGATATTGAAGTTCTCGTCGCCGTCATTGTCTTTCACGTAAAGAATGTTTTTGCTGTCGCGGGTCCAGAAGTACCCCGCGATCGGCCGTTTGGTCTCCGTGGTGAGCAGCCGTGCCGCGCTGAAAGGCTGGTCCACGCCCTTCACGTAGATGTTGCGTGTGTCCTTCCAGGGCTTCAGGAACGAAATGTATTTGCCATCAGGGGAGAGTTGGGCCGATGCGATCTCCGGATTGCCGAAGAAGAGATCGCGGTCAATGATCGGAGGCAGACCGTTCGAGGCCTGAGGAGCAAGCCTTTTCTCCTGTGCGGCGGCGACGATGGCGAGAGCGAACAGCAGGAGAATTATCTTTTTCATAGGAATTTCCTTAGTGGTTTTTTGATTGCGCCTTGCCCGACATCAGCCGCTCAATCTCGTCGGCGGTTTGCGGCAGCGACTCCGTCAGCCGAATCAGTTTGCCACCATTGTCCACGTAGAACATGTCCTCGATCCGCACGCCAAGCTTCTCTTCCGGAATGTAAATCCCAGGCTCGATCGTGAATACCATGCCTGGACCCAGCGGAACCGAATAATCGCCTTCATCATGGACATTTAATCCCACGTAATGGCTGAGCCCGTGAATGAAGTATTTGCCCAGAGGCTCACCATGCGAGTCCTTGCCATGTGTGTTGATGTACTGATAAGCCACCTCATACAAGGAGTCAGGCTGGCTTCTTCGCAAAGACGACTTGCCCGACTGAAAAGCCGCCATGGCAGCCTTCTGCGCCCCGAGAACGATGTCGTAGATCTGGCGTTGACGAGCGCTGAACCTGCCTGAGATTGGCATGGTGCGTGTGATGTCCGACGCGTACATCGAATACTCGCCGGCAGCATCAATCAAGATCAGGTCGCCGGCCTGCATTGTTTGCGAGTCGTCCGAATAGTGCAGGACGGTAGAATTCAATCCCGATCCCACAATCGGCGCATATGCTGGACGCTCACAGCTGCGCTTGCCCCACTCATATTGCATGAGTGCGGAGATCTCTCGCTCTGTCGTGCCAGGGTGAATCGCACGAATCGCTGCAAAATGCGCAGCGATAGAAGCATTGGTTGCCTTGCGTACCAGCTCAATCTCACCCGCATCTTTCACTGTGCGTAAAGAGGCAAGCAGCGGACGAATATCCCGGTACTCCGTCCCCACGGGAAATGCGTTTGCGTTCTTCAGCCAGCTCAAAGGCTCAGTTGAGTTTGACCTCTCTCCGGATGCAGGCACGTCCGTATAAATTCTGGCGTTTCTCGGTGGCGGCGAAACGGGTAGCAGCTTGACCAGTTCGGTGCGCAGATTGTCGAGCGCGTCGACGCGATCGACGCCGGTAATCTGGATCGCTTTGGGATCGTCGGGTCCGAGCTTTGGCCCCGTCCAGCGTTCCTGCGAATAGTTGCGGTTCGGCAGGAACAGAATCTCTGCATAAGTTCGAGCTGGTGTATTGCCCTGCGCTTCCTCCACAGACACGACCAGAAGCGCCGCGCCCGGCTCCGTCCACCCAGTCAAATAATAGAAATTGTCGTCCGGGCGATATCCATAAAGATCATTTGGCCCTTCCGCTTCGGGTGGCGCGAAGAGGAGCGCGAAGCCTCCATCGAGTTTCGCCGCGAGTTTTTCGCGCCGGGCATGGTAATCGGAATTAGGCTGGCGGTCAAGAGCAGTTGAGGATTGGAACGCGGCAAAACAAAAAATGGTCAGGTACAGGATCTTGCGCATGGACTCGGTGTTATTTTCCTGAGATAGATTTGGTGGCAGCAAGGAATGCGTCCACGTTGCTCTTGTCAACCATCGCCGATCCAGTATCTACGAAGGCCGGCACCTGTGCAAAGCTATCGTGGGCCCAGTCGGCGCCCAGATTCTTTAGCCCTGAGTGGTGCAGGTCATCCAGCATCTTAAGTCCGACAAATGCCATGGTGTAGGGCTTCTGAGAAATCGTGGCCGCGATTACGCCCTTCTCTATCCACTCCAGCGTCTCCGGGTCGGTGTCCATAGCAATGATCGTCCTGCCCTTAATTCCGTTGCTGTTCAACACATTGGCAACCTCTTTGCCCGACAAAGCTTCGAGGCATACAAATGCATCAATGTGTTGCTTCTTGTCAACCGACAAGATTTGAGTCGCGCTATCAAACGCAATGCGCGGGTCTCCCTTGATGTCCACGACTCCCGCAATCCTAATATCAGGATGATATTGGAGTGCGTCCTTGTATCCGCGGAAGCGCTCATTCAGATTTGGCTGGGAAGGCATGGTGAATACGACCACGTTCCCTTTACCCTTAAGCTCCTGAATCAGGCGCTGTCCCCCCATTAGTCCAGCCTGGTAATTGTTGGTGCCAACGAAAAACAGACGCCTGCTCGCGGGGGCATCAGAATCGATCGTGATGACCGGGATACCGGCGTCAATCGCACGGTAAATTCCGTCTTCCACTGTATTCGGATCGGCAACCGAGATAAGAATGCCTGCGGGCCTCTTCTCGATGGCCCGGAGCAATTCTTCACGTTCGGCGGCGGGATCATAAGTATCAGGTCCGGCGAAGGTGTAGCTGATGCCCAACTGCTGGGCCGCTTGCGAGAATCCTGCTCCAGCACTTTGCCAGTATGGGATCTTGACGTTGACGGCAATCAGCACATAGCTCTCGCCGCTGTGACTGCCTCCACAACTTGTTATGGGAATCACTAGAACGACGAGAAGAGAACAGACGGCGCAGATACGGCGGTTCATGGAATCCCCCTTTGGAGAGGCCCAGCGAAGCGACTGGAATTCTAACTCCGTTCGTGGCGAAATGAAAGGAAGAGAAGGGCGACTACACTCCAACCGGGAAAGGTTTGGTATGGTTCTCTGCGCCCAGCGACAGCCCGGAGAAGCGCCCTTGCAGCAGCGACATCAACCCAGTGTACCAGTAGCCGACCACGAATAGCATGAGGAACGGAACGGTCAGATAATTCTCGTTTTGCAGCGCGTAATAAACCGTAAGCGCGAAATAAGTCCCAATCAATAGCTCGATCCACGGCACCCAGCCCAGGCGCCTGCGGTATTTCGTGCCCTGGAGCCTGTCCTTCTTCGATTCCACGCGATACTTCGGGGTTCGGGCGAAGGCACTTTGTTTGCCGATTAGTGCTTCGAGCACGGCGCGCGTATTCGTTACCGTGAGTCCGATCCCAAGCGCCATCAAGAACGGCAAATACAAAAACGTGCGCGGCCACGTGCGCGGAAAAAGTTCGCGCTGCGAAACCAGGTAGAAACTTGAAATAGAGAACGTCGAGGCCAGAAAGAGCGGGATATCTATATACAGCATCTGGAACCAGCCCTGGTAAAAGCGGATCACCATCGCCGGCAGCAGCAGGACTGACAAAATCACCATAAGCGGATAGCTCAGATTTGCGGTCAGGTGATACCACGCCTCGAGTTTCACGCGGAACGGCTGATCGCTCTTGAGCACGCGCGGAAGGATTTTTTTGCCGGTCTGAATCAGGCCCTTGGCCCAGCGCGCCTGCTGGGTTTTGAATGCGGTCATTTCTACAGGCAGTTCAGCCGGACACTCAACGTCCTGGCGATAGATAAATTTCCAGCCTTTGAGTTGCGCACGATAAGAAAGATCGGTGTCTTCGGTCAGCGTGTCGTGTTCCCAACCGCCGGCATCGTCGATGGCCCGTCGCCGCCATAAGCCCGCAGTCCCATTGAAGTTGAAAAATACGTCGTGACGCGCGCGACTCGAGTGCTCGAGCACGAAGTGGCCGTCAAGCAAGATGGCCTCGACCTCGGTGAGAAAGGAATAATTGCGATTGATATGGGTCCAGCGGGTTTGCACCATGCCGATCTTGGGATCGGTAAAATGGTGAATGGTACGCAGCAGAAAATCTGTCGGCGGAACAAAGTCGGCATCGAAAATGGCGACGAACTCGCCCTGCGCCGATTTCAAGCCCTCGTGCAATGCACCAGCCTTGAATCCCGCGCGATTCGTCCGGTGATGGTAAGTGATCGGGTATCCCTGTGCAGCGTAGTGCTCGACCAGGCCGCGCGCCACGTCAACGGTCTCATCGGTCGAATCATCGAGTAACTGGATGTCCAGCTTCTCGCGAGGATAATCCAGTCGGCAGACCGCCTGCAGCAGGCGATCCACAACAAATTGCTCGTTGAAAATTGGCAGCTGCACCGTGACTCGAGGCAGATCGGCAAAGATTTCTGTCGGCTCCGTGGTCCTGTTTTTCTTCTTCTTGTAATAGAGATAAACCAGCGTGTACCGATGCAATCCGTAGGAAGCCAGCAGAATCAGAACTATGAAGTAGGGGATAAGCAGCGCCATATCAAATGCATTGGCGCGATACAAGCCCTTGAAAGTGGTGTCAAAGAAATGCTGATGAAGGTATTGCGAGATGCTGCGCTGGGCAAGAAAAACGCCGGGCATCGGCAGGGGTAAGAGCATATGTGAAAAGGCCTGCCCGGACTTAAGACAGGCCCGCTTTGAAGCCCTTATTGTAGACGACCTAGAAGTAATAGGTTGCCTGTTGCCTTACGCAGCCCGGTCGGCCGCGCGTACCAGCAGCGCAGGTTGGTCCCGGAATCGTTTTGCCGCGAAGATCGTCAGGACCACGAAGAGCGCCAGCAGAGCCAATTGAGCAACTGCAAATGGCGCTTCCTTCTGCGTAGGTGCCACGGCCTTGAGCGCGGGAACCTTCTCAAAGAGCTGCACGACTAGGACAAAACAATTGAAATACAGCGCCACAGACGCGCAAATGACGTACGTCTTGCGCCACGCTCCGGCAAGGTGAAGCGGATAGCGCGCGACAATAGCAATTGCCAGCGCCACTAGCGACAGAATGGCGACTTTGTGCGAGGGCAGCAGGTGATCGAACGGGAATCCGAATCCAGTAACGCTGGTCAGCACCGTCGTGGTCAGGAATAACCCGGTCGACCGGTCGAGCTGTTTGTTCTTAAGCAGCCCGTACATGACACCCAGTCCAGAAGCAATTCCGATCAAGCTGATCAGCACGTGAATCAGAATGTAGGTTTGTAAGCTCATGCCAAAGACCATGGCGAGAGTCCTTTCTTGCACCCACGCGTTCGGAGTGGACTGATGGTACGCCGCCGAGGACTAAATGCCAAGGGTTTCGCAATCGTGGTTCCACGTCTCGAAAGTCGCGAGACGTGGGGCCCGATTCTTGTCGTCCTAGATCGTGATTTGGAGATCAATCCGCAGGCGGGGGCAGCTTCAGGACAACGCTCTTGCGCTCTCCTGCTTCAACCGTGACGGTTTCGCCTTGACCGTCGTGTGCGGAAACAAAGTCCTGGTCCGTGATATCACCGGGCGCATCGTCAAGTGCGAAGACCTGGTATTCACCGGCGTTCAATCCGCGCAGGCTGAAATATCCGCGTTGGTCTGTTTGCACCTGCTGGTAAATATCGTGACGCTTGCGGCGGGTCGCGTCTGGAATACAGACGACCTGCATGTCGGGAATCGGTTTGCCTTCATCGTCAACCGCGGTGCCTTCGATGGCTGAGCCCTTGGCGCTTCCCACGATGTCCAGGAACGACGCGCCGCCCGTAATGGACAAGCCAGAATCGCCGACTTCCTTTCCATCGACATTCACCTCTTTCACAATGTAATCGCGTAGCAAGGCGGAATTGGAGGTGACCACGACGTGGTAATTGCCGGGCTGGGCATTCGGAACAACGAACGATCCGTCCGCCTGCATTCGCGCCATCAGCGGACCATCCGATTGCTTGCGGTCGTCGGGATCAATCATGATCTGCACTTGTCTCCAGTCCATTTTTCTCCCGTCGTCCATGCGAAATCGGCCATGCATCTCGACGGACGATTCGGTGGTGAGTTGAACGCCATCAATGTCGGCGTCACGAACTTCGATAGTCTGGCTAGCGCGCACGTGATTCAAATGCTCTGAACTGATCCGTGCGTTGTAGGAACCTGGCAGCACACCCTGGATCTCGAACGAACCATCCGCCTCGATTGCTGCGCCGTGAGAGCTGTTCTGACCATCCGTTCGTTCCAGCACGATGGTGGCGGAGCCCTGACCGTTTACCTGAAGCATTCGGCGTGGTGCCGTTGCCGTTGGCTGGGCTGTCGGTTTCAGCCCGAAAACCCGGCCCTTGACGTTGAATATCCGGCTCGAAATCAGATTAAAGCTCGCCGTAGCTTCGTCTCCGGCGTGGACGTCAATGGTAGCGGCCTGGCTCCGATCAAGATTGCCGGGGTAATAAGTCGGCGCATAAACTTTTTCCTGCGAAGGCCTGCTGCCGGACGCGATCATTTCAGCTTGAGGTTGCGCAATGACCAGAAACTTGCCTTCCGGGAGACCGGCAATCCGATATTCGCCGAGATCGTTGGTGGTGGCATTGACATTCGACTCCATATCGCGGCCTGACGCTGATACCGCGCTAACGCCAATTCCCGGCACAGCATCGCCGTCTTCATCCACGATTTTCCCTTTTATGACGCCCGCCGGACGCATGCGAAAGAGCAGTTCCTGCAATTCCTGTCCAGCAGCGAGCGACAACAAGGTGGAAGAATAGAGTCGAGACCTGCGCGTCGAAGATAGGAAGCCATTGTGCTCAAGAATGACTCGGTATTCTCCAGGTTGGATTCCTACTATTTGAAAACGGCCATCGGAGTCAGTCGTGGCAGAGTGCCAGTTGCGGTCATCCTGCCTGAAGACAGTTGATCCTTCGCTCGGCGCCAATTGTACCGCGACCTTCCGCAGGGGCGTACCCGCCGACTCCTGTACAACTTGTCCAGCGACCGACGAAAGAGCCTGCCTGGGGGCGAGAGTACTCTGTGCGGCCAGCGTTTTGCCGACCAGCAGAAGCATGAGAAACAAGCTGCGTGGCATATGAAATTGGACGCGGAACTTGGAAGATTGGTTCCCTGGGGTGGAGTCAATCCCCACGAGCCAGTATCAGAGACGTCTGTTTTGCCATCCAGCCCAGGTTAGTCCGAAAGAGATAGGTCACATTCACCCGGCTTCCGGGGCCCCTTTGCGTCAGCACCGCAGCCAGGTCGTCTGTGGTATGAATCGGGGCAACGTCCATTTCCGTGATGACATTGCCCATGTGAAGACCTGCCGACGCGGCGGAACTGTTCTCGGCAACTTCAAGAATCTTCACGCCTGCCATGCCGCTCTCAGACCAGTTTTCGCCGGCAACGCCCAGCACCCCAGCTTTCGAGGCCGAGGAACCGCCAGCAGGCGAATGCTCCGGAGGAGCTTTGGCGGCCTTGCCGGGACTCTTGTCGGGCTGGATCGGATTTGAAGGCGTGGTCGCCCATTCTGGAGGCGGAAAAGGAAATTGCTAGTTACGGGAGCCCAGGGTCACGTGTACGACCCGGAAGCAAGTGCGTCGTCGCGATCGAACCACAGCACACCCGCCAACCTTGTGCCCGGAAACACCGAACTGCTGCGCAGATACGAGCGCCCCAGCGTGACTGTTTGCCCTCTCTGGGCAAGTTCGTCTGCGTGGGCCAGCCATCGTGCCTGCGCGTCGTAATCTGCTGGGGCGTTTGTCGAGGCTGAATCGTCTTTTCCGGTCATCTTGTCTTTTGCTCGGCCGAAGCCCGGTTCCGACGCCGCTCACCACTTGTCCTAGCGCGCTATGTCCGCCAATCTTCTGCACTTCCTGGTCCGACTTCATAGCTAGATCTTTATCTTTCGGCGTGTTCTGGTGCAGAGTGAAGTTCGCCGGAATCAGGTTTACGGCGTCCGGCGACCGGTTGTCCACGTACACGGCGACCTGGTTCAATTTGCCATTGTCTTTCAGCCTCAGAGTGACGGTGACGCCGCCAATGTTGATTTGCTCTATGGATTCGCCGCCGTAGTAATACACGTGGAGCGAATCCTCGGCCGCAGCCAACCGCGCCAACAGAAAGAGAAAGCAGACAAGTCCTCGACGCATGCAGAGATCCCAGAGAGGATTCGTGCTGGGGGAAGGTGCTCATTATGTCACTGCGAGAGGAAATTGCAATGGCGCCGGTGTGGAGAAGCCTACTTCAGGTTGATCGCTGGCCAGCGCCACCCCGGCTGCCATCTTCCCAGCGTGGGCGAAACGAACGTGATTGAGGAGGCGCGGCGGGCGATGGGAGGGAACTTTGCCCAAAGCACGAGTTCTTCGTGAGGCCTAAAACTAATGCGCCGGGTGAAGTTGTAAAGGTTGAAATTCGTTTGCTGACCGCCGACGAAGCCGGTGGTCGAGACGTATTTCGCGCCAGTATTGTCCTCCACGTAAAGCTCCCCGAAATCGCGATCCACCGGAACCTAGAATCTTCTTGGATTGACCACTCGCTCCCGGAGGTTCAAAGAGGAGCAGATTGCCGTGGTCACCCGCGCGAACGCGAAACGAGACTTCCAGTTCATCGAACCGGGCAGTCGCACTCAGCAGTTGGATTTCTAGACCCTTGCCGCCCTCGCGATCCCATGTCTGGATATGGCGGGGAGAAACATTGAATTCATAAGAGTCGCCGGCTCCTTTTTTGGCCGGTTTCGTAATCTCGGCGGTTGTTGTATCTGGACTATTGGCGGACTCGCGGGAAATGGCCACTTCGCCGATGACGACAGGACAAGAGTCGCAATCAAGACCAGCAGCGTCCACCTCACCAAGCCCTGCCTGTGGCGGAGAAGGTCCAGAATGCCTTCCCGGGCCACTGGTGCATGGGCTGGCTGTGAAGGCGGCGCCGCGCTTCGCGGCGTCGCCGAGTACCGCCCAAGCCCCCTGCACCTGTTTGAATTTGTCCTCCGCGTCGGCACGAAGCTTGGTCAGGTGTTCGGGAACGCGGTCAGGGTGGTACTCGCGGGCCATCTTCAAATAAGCCGAACGGATTTGCTCGGCGCTGGCTGATTCGGAAACTTCAAGAATTTCGTAGCAGGACTTCATTGAGATCGAAGTTTATGGTAGGCCATTGTAAGGCGAAAGAACGCGTCAGCCAACCACACCAAAGCGGAAGATAACCCAAACGCTAACAGTGACTTATCTCATAACTTGGCACGAAGTTGGGAATCGGGCGTGGCTCCGATCTCGAACCGTGCCCAGAATGGTTTTGTCTTGTCCCGCAGTGAGGGAGACCCACAAATAATTCCTTGACGACTGCCGGGTTTCCTTGTAATTTAAAGCGTTCCGAAGGCCTAAGACACCGGATTTCTGACGACCTCCGCTCGACCGGGCTTGATCAATCGAACAGAGAAACTTTCGGCCCCTTCGGAGCATCTATACAAGTAACCGAGCTTTTTCCTTAAGAACTCATCTGTTTTCAGTTAGTTACGGTACGGCTCGCGGTTAGTTGCCGCCTGAAGAGTTCTGAAAAGGGACGCTCGTAGCCGAGAAGCTTCTTCCCGGAGAGAAAGGAACACAAACCTCATGCGCTCTGATCGTGTTTTTGATGCTTTACATACGTTACGGAACCGGTATATGCTCTGTCAGCTTGCCTCCAAGGCTACGCGTAAGTTTCACAAGCCTAATACCAGAATCCAGGAAACAATGAATGAAGTGCTGGATCGGATTGCAAGCTCCGAGCGCCAGACTGTGTTGTCTGAGCCGGAACATTTTGTTGAGGCACAACGGCGGGCTGCCTAAGTAGCAGCCCAGCCTTCCTGCCTCGCGGTACCCGAATCTCCCTGAAATACCCTCCCTATTCCGAATCTCCTCGCAGGTGAGCTAATGACCATTGCTGAACTCAAAGAAAAAAACATAACCGAATTGACCAAGATTGCCCGCACGCTCGATCTCCCCGGCGCCAGCGGCATGCGCAAGCAGGACCTGATTTTCAAAATTCTCCAGGCACAGAGCGAAAAAGAAGGCCACATTTTCGCGGAAGGCGTGCTGGAAATCCTGCCTGACGGTTATGGATTTCTCCGGTCGCCCGATTACAACTATCTACCCGGGCCCGACGATATTTACGTCTCGCCTTCGCAAATCCGCAAATTCGACCTGAAGACAGGCGACACAATTAGCGGCCAAGTCCGGCCGCCGCATGAAGGCGAGAAGTATTTCGCGCTAGTCAAGATCGAGGCCGTTAACTTCGAGTCGCCGGACGAGGCGCGCAACAAGATTCTGTTTGACAACCTGACCCCGCTGTATCCCCAAGAGCGGATCAAGCTGGAAACCGTGCGCGAAAACGTCAGCGCGCGTGTGATGGACTTGCTCACGCCTCTTGGCAAAGGACAGCGTGGATTAATCGTTTCGCCGCCACGAGCCGGCAAAACCATGCTGCTGCAAAACGTGGCCAATTCGATCACCACCAATCATCCGGAAGTTGTGCTCATGGTGCTGCTGATTGATGAGCGTCCGGAAGAAGTAACTGACATGCAACGCTCGGTGAAGGGCGAAGTGATTTCTTCGACCTTCGACGAGCCAGCAGCGCGTCACGTGCAGGTCGCAGAAATGGTCATCGAAAAGGCCAAGCGGCTAGTTGAGCACAAGCGCGATGTTGTGATTCTGCTCGACTCGATTACCCGTCTAGCCCGCGCCTACAACACGATTGTCCCGCCCAGCGGTAAAGTTCTTTCCGGCGGCGTGGACTCCAACGCTCTGCAGCGTCCGAAGCGTTTCTTCGGTTCCGCGCGGAACATCGAAGAAGGCGGCTCGCTGACCATCATTGCCACCGCGCTCATCGACACTGGTTCCCGCATGGACGATGTCATCTTCGAAGAATTCAAAGGAACGGGCAACAGTGAAATCATTCTCGACCGCAAGCTGGTGGACAAGCGCACCTTTCCCGCGATTGATATTCAACGTTCCGGCACCCGAAAAGAAGAGTTGCTCATTCCGAAGGATGATCTCCAGCGCATTTGGGTGTTACGCAAAGTGCTGAACCCGCTGTCGCCGGTCGAAGCCATGGAACTGCTTATCGAACGCCTGGCCAAAACGACAGCCAATGGCGAGTTTCTGGCTAAGATGAGCCAGTTGTAAATCCCTTAGCTTGCTTGTGTAGTTCCGGTCGAAGATCAGAGTCTGCTTATTGAGACTTTGAATTCGCGCAAAATTACATTGCCAATCCTATGCCGTGTGCAACCTCGACTCGAACCGCGACGCGTGACGCGGGCAAGAAGATAATTTTGACCATATTGGCGTCTCTGAGTTCGTGGTAGCGCTCCCAGGGCACGCGAATTTTGCATCCGTTAATGCGCACATAGCAGAACAATTTCTTCGGCCTCCAAACCCTCTGCGGCGCCGCAACCACTACTTCGGCGAATCGGAGCCAGATGCCACGGACGCAAACTTTTACCTCGGCGTTTGCGAACTTCTCAATGCCCAAGCGGACGAATCTTTAGCGCACCTGCAGATCGCGGCTAAGTCGGCACCACCTTCACTGGCTCAGCAAGCTCATTTTTATCTCGCGAAAGCCTACGTGCAAACTCGAGATCTGGCGTCAGCAGAGAAGGAGATGTCCGCAGCGGCGGCTATTGTTGGCCAATTTACGGCCTCTGCGCGCTCAGACCTCGCAAGCGTGCAGGCGTTGCGCGCCAAAGAAAACCGATAGCCTGCAAGTTAGGTGGAATTTTCGATTATGCGACTTCTTCGAAAGCATCGAGGAATCTTCGATTTTGCTCCGGAGTTCCGACGCTGATGCGGATCGCAGTGGGCGCTCCCCACAATCCGAGAGGCTGAACAACTACTCCGTGGGCCTGAAGGCGCTCGGCAAATCTGGCCGCATCTTCTCCCAACTCGCAATAAACAAAATTTGCCCAGGTCGGCGGAACCGAGTAACCCAACTCATTCAAGTTCGCGATTAGCACTTCGGATTGTTCGGAATTGTTCTCAATTGCCCTACTAATGTGTTCTTGATCGCGCAGCGCCGCGAGGGCTGCTGCCTGAGCCACCGAAGAAACCGAAAAAATCGAACGCACCTGGGCGAAGACAGAAATAAGCCGCGCTGGCCCAATTCCGTAGCCGACGCGCAATCCCGCCAGCCCATGCGCTTTCGAAAAAGTTTTAAGCAGAATGAGATTCCGATCTGCCCGAACATGGTCAAGTGCACGCGAGTACGTCACGCCGCGCCTCTCCGCAAAATCAGCGGCGAAATCGCCATACGCTTCATCGAGGACGACCAGCACATGCCCTGGAATCTTTCCAATGAATCGATCTATTTCGTCCGCGGTGGCAACGGTTCCTGTGGGATTGTTCGGATTGGAGATGAACACAATTCGTGTGTTCGCATCAATCGCTTTGGCAATGGCGTCGAGATCGTAGGCATTGTCGCACGTCGGAACTTCGACAAATCTCCCTTCGGTGACCTGGGTTGCAAGCTTGTACACGATGAACGAGCAAGCGCTCGTAACGGCCTCCAATCCGGGGCCGAGCAGTACCCGCGCGATCATGCACAGCAGTTCTGTTGCTCCGGCGGTGACCAGGACTTGCTCCGCGTTGACGCCGTGGAAGCCAGCAATTTCTTGGTGCAGATCAAGTGCATGAATTTCGGGATAGCGATGGATGTTCGAAATTGCCGCTTCAAGTGCCTTTAGCGCAAGCGGAGATGGGCCGAAGGGATTCTCATTGAGATTCAGTGCGATTGGCTTTGTCGAACCGTGCGACTGATTGAGCGGCTTGGATTGGTTCCTTTCCACCAGCTTGCGGATGTGGGATGGAATGCACTGGCTGAAGTCGTTCATTGACGGTTATGGATTCTATTCCTGATAGACCTTTTCGTAGAGACGTAGCTTGCTGCGTCTGGAAGGGCTCTCGAATCTGGCCCGAGACGTTGCAAGCAACGTCTCTACCGAGCTTTCGTCTTTGCTCTTGTCGCTGCTTTCAGCTTCTCAACCTCGCCAACACTTAATCGCCGGAATTCGCCCGGAGGGATATCGAGGTTTAAAGGCCCATAGCGCACGCGCTTGATCTTTTCCACGTGGTGTCCGATCTCCTCGACCATGCGCCGGATCTGGCGGTTCTTGCCTTCGATCAGCGTGACCTCGTACCAGGGATTCTCCGCCTCGCGGATCAGGCGAATTTTCGCTGGTGCCGTTTTCACGCGCTGCGCGTCTTTTCGGTGAGTTCCGCTGCGATTACGCCGATTCCCTTTCTCCTCCGCGCTGTCATTCCGAGAGCCTTTAGACTCGAGGAACCTGCTCTTCTCCGATATCGTCAAACCCCGCCTAAGTTTCTCTAGTCCCGACTCGGCGGGTACGCCAGCGACTTTTACAACGTACGTCTTCGGCACATGCGATGCTGCTTTCATCAAACCCTGTGCTAGCTCACCGTCGTTCGTAAGAAGTAGCAAGCCCTCACTGGCATAGTCAAGTCGTCCAACGGGATAGACTCGCCCCCGAATCCCGCGAAGAAGATCCATCACAGTCGGTCGGCCTTCGGGATCGCTAACGGTTGTGACGTATCCCTTGGGCTTATTCATCAGCAGATAAATGTGACGTTCAGCCCGATGGAGCAGTTTCCCATTCACGCGGATGTGATCGCGTTCTATATCGGCCTTCGAGCCTAGCTCCGTAATCACGCTGCCATTCACCGTAACCCGGCCTTCGACGATCAATTGTTCCGCCTTACGTCGCGAAGTCACACCGGCAGCGGCAATGATTTTTTGCAGGCGTTCAGAGGGCATCGTAGAAAAAGATTAACAGGAATGAGAACTTAGGCCGTCTTGGTCGCGTTGATCTGCTCCGGCTCCGAAAGCGATTCCGCGGCTTCGGAGGCAGATCCCTCTGCGCGCGACTCTGCCGGCAACAGATCGCTCTGGAAAGATTCCGCAACCAACTTCTCGAACTCCTCCATACTGGGGAGCTCGTTCACGTCTTTCAATCCGAAGCGGAGCAAGAATTCTTTCGTAGTCTTGTAGAGAATAGGTCGGCCGATGACGTCTTTGCGTCCGGAGGTTGTGATCAGCTTGCGATCGAGCAGGGTGGCGATGACGCCGCTCGAATCCACGCCGCGAATTCCACTGATTTCCGGGATTGTAACCGGTTGCTTGTAGGCGATTACGGCGAGCGTTTCCAGAGCAGGGAGTGAAAGGCGGATTGGCGGCTTCAAGCTCTTTGCAAATAACCGTACCAGGTCGTGCTGCTCGGGTTTCGTGGACATGCGGTATCCGCCAGCGACCTCGCGGATTTCAATGCCGTGGACGTCCAGCGAATACTCGACCTTGAGTTCTCCGACCGCAAGCATTACCTGCGACCGCAATTCGGTGCCATTGGCGGTCTCCGCGGAATCTTTGACGAGCGCGACAATTTGGTCGGCCGTGATCGGCGTTTCCGCCGCGTAGATGATGGCTTCGACTTTGGCTTTAAGGCTCATCTTATATTCTTAGAATGTCATTCCGACCAAGCCAATTGATCGCATTCGCGATCAATTTGGCGCGTGGAGGAACCTGCTTTTTTGCATGCGCATGGAAAAAACAGGTCCTCTCGATTTCGGAGGTCGCCTGCTCGGCAGCCGATCTGCTTCGCTCGGGATGACAGAGTCAATCATAAATTGCACCGGGCTCGCTTTGAAGTCGTGTCCCTTCAAAGCGCCTACTTCCAATCATCTCTCACTGCGGCCTGTTCCGCCATCACTGCATCGAATCCGACGTGCTTACGAAGCAGAATTTCGCCGAACAGACGGTCCTGCCGTAACTGAATTGCCTGCAACCGTACCAGTTCCAACAACGCAAGAAACATGCAAACCAGGGCGGTGCGCGACTGCACATTCTGCAAAATATGTTTTAAACGTAGCGGGCGATCTTCAAGTGACAGTCGCCGCCGCAGGTAATCAATCATCTGACTGACGGTGACCGTCTCTTCGTCCACTTGCAGAATGGGACGGGAGCGCACGCGTTCCAGCACCTGCTGAAACGTCTTCACCAGATCAATCACGTCCGCAGCAAATTCCGGCTCTGTCCCCTCCGCCTCCATGAATTCACGAATCGCAGGATTCGAGCGCACGGCATCTTCGATTTGTTGCTTTTGCATGAGCATCTGCGCGGCAGACTTGAATTTCTCGTGCTCGATCAGGCGGTTAACAAGTTCGGCGCGCGGATCTTCTTGTTCCTCCGATCCTGCCGCCGGGTCGCGCGGCAAGAGCATTTTCGATTTGATATGAATGAGGACCGCCGCCATATAAATGAAGTCGGCGGCCACGTTTACGTCAAGCTCGCGAAGTCTCTCCACGTACGCCAAATATTGCGCAGTGATCTTGGCGATCGGAATGTCGTAGATGTCAATGTCCTGCTTGCGGACAAGATCGAGCAGCAGATCTAGAGGGCCTTCATAGACCTCGCCGACAGAGACCGCGAAAGCGGAGTCGTTGTCGTTATTTTTGGAAACCGCTACAGGCCCGTTTGCATGTGCGGCGGCGGTAGGCCTGTCGGCGACCGCCGTCTCCGACTTCGCATCGTCAAATCCGGGGTGCCCCATCCTTGTCGCGTCTTTCGCGACAGGGTGGGGACTTTGACTTTCGTCCTGCCGGATTCGTGCTTCCTGGGCCATTTACTTTTCTGCCGTCCCTTCGGGACTCGGTCGTACTTTGCACTTACCCAGGGCTTACGCCCTGGGCTAAACTATGCCGGCCCTCCGGGCCTGAGGACATCGCCAGCGCTGCGAGGTCTACTTCGCTCCCTGAGCATTTCCTGGCGCATCAAACTCCAAAGACATTTTCATCGCCGCGCGGACTTCCTGCATGGTTTCGTTGGCGACCGTGCGTGCCCGCGCTGATCCTGCTTCAAGAATATCCCACGCCAGGCGCGGATTGTCCTCGTATTTTTTCCGGCGATCCTGCATGGGTTGCAGAATCTGCACGAGAGCATCCGCAGCCCAACTCTTGCATTCGATGCAACCGATACCCGCCGACCGGCAGCCCGCATCCACTTTGGCAATGGTATCGCCGTCGCTGAAGGTTTTGTGCAGATCGCCAACCGGGCAAACGTCGGGATTGCCAGCATCGGTACGGCGAACGCGGGCGGGATCGGTGACCATTGTCTTAAGCTTTTGCCGTACGACCGGTTCTGGATCAGTGAGCAGGATGGTGTTGCCATACGATTTCGACATCTTCCGGCCATCGGTGCCAGGAAGCTTTGCCGCAGGAGTCAGCAATGGCTGAGGTTCCGGGAAAACGGGTGCGCCCTGCAGGTTGTAAAACAAATTAAAACGACGCGCGATTTCGCGGGTCAACTCGACGTGGGGTACTTGGTCTTCGCCCACGGGAACAAAGTCGCCCTTATAAATCAGGATGTCGGCAGACTGCAGAACCGGATAGCCGAGGAATCCATAGGTCCCAAGGTCCTTGTCCTTTATGTTGTCACGTTGCTCCTTGTATGTCGGAACGCGTTCGAGCCATCCCAGAGGCGTGACCATCGAAAATAGCAGGTGAAGCTCCGCGTGCTGCGGCACATGCGACTGAATAAATATGGTGCAGCGATCGGGATCAAGTCCTGCAGCTAGCCAGTCAAGTAGAACTTCAATTGAATTCTGTTTGACCTGTGAAGTGTCGGCGTAGTCGGTGGTGAGCGCATGCCAGTCGGCAATAAAAAAGAAGCACTCGTATTGATCCTGCATGCGCACCCAATTATCGAGCGCGCCGACAAAATTGCCGAGGTGCAGCTTGCCAGTAGAGCGCATGCCGCTGAGGACGCGTTTTTTGGTTTGCGCGGACATCATGCGTTCAATACCACCAAGAATATTCGCAGCACTGGGTCCACGAGCTTGCTCAAGAGATTAGGTGCGAAGTAAATGAATGCCATTAGTCCGAATATTCCTGCCATGTCATAGACCTGCCGAATAGATTCGGGCAGAAAGTGCCGCAATACGTGACTGCCATCGAGCGGCGGGATTGGAATAAGGTTAAAAACTGCCAGCAGCACGTTGATCTCGAGGAACTCGAACAGTAAAAAACAGAGCGGACCAAGCGCCGATTGGGCATGAACAGGGTCGTACACTGCCGCTCTTCCCGCCGGCGAAGTCAGTTTGATACCGACGAGGAGCACCGTGGCGGCGGTGGCCACAACCAAGTTGCTGATCGGACCGACGACCGAAGTCAGGACGTCGTCGAGCACCGGATTCTGAAAATTCCGCGGATTTACCGGGGTGGGCTTGGCCCATCCCAGGAGTCGAAACCCGGTAACTGCTGCTATAAGCGGCAACAATACTGTCCCGACCGGATCAATATGCTTGATCGGATTGAGCGTGATTCGACCAAGCATGCGCGCGGTTGGGTCGCCGCGCAAGTTTGCCATCCAGGCATGGGCTGACTCATGCACGCTGATCGCGAACAGGAACGCGATAATCTGAAAAATGATGTCAACGTAGTGGAGGGTCATTCGCGGTTATGGGCGAACCTTGGCTTCGATACTAACAAATTCCGGCGGACCAATCTGCAAAAGCGCTTACCCGCAAAGCTCCAAAACCAGACCTATTTGTCCGGGGAGGAGGGTGGCGCGATGGTTTTGACTTTGATCGTCTTCGCGGGAACGCCACCCACCACGTGAAATGGCGGCACGTCTTTCGAAGCCACTCCCATTGAGCCAACCAGACCATGTTCGGCGACGTGTATGCCGCTCAACACAGTTGCGTGATACGTGACGCGGGCTTTCGGGCCGAGCTCAGTCTTGTGATTGGTGATGATCATGCCAT
>Ga0209056_10001331_pt1 | contig 27141 bp, 28 predicted proteins | sample GraSoiAngelo_114_FD_185876 | JGI IMG/M metagenome (GOLD analysis project Ga0209056, IMG submission 185876) | Grasslands soil microbial communities from the Angelo Coastal Reserve, California, USA - 14_0903_13_40cm (SPAdes) (version 2) | ecosystem: Environmental > Terrestrial > Soil > Grasslands... | reverse complement strand
TGAACCAACAGCCAAAGGAGATAGTATGCCGACACGAAAAGTAAATGCCTGGTACGGGTGGGTGCCGGACCGGCCCGATTATCGGGACAAACTTTACACCACCATCGCCGCGCCGCCGAAGAAACTACCGAAAAAAGTGGATTTGTGCCGCCACTGTTCCCGGGTCGAAGACCAGGGGCAACTCGGCAGTTGCACAGCCAACGCGTTAGTGGGCAACCTGGAATTCCTCAAAAGAAAAGCGGGTCACAAGGTTACCAATCTGAGTAGGCTGTTTGTTTACTACAATGAACGCGCGATGGAAGGGACGATCAATGACGACGCGGGCGCGATGATTCGCGACGGCGTTAAAACGCTCGTGAAGCTTGGCGTGTGCAGCGAGAAAAAATGGCCTTACAAGATTGCGAAGTTCACAAACAAGCCGCCAGCTGCGTGCTACAAAGAGGCGTCCGATCATCAGGTTACCTCTTATCATCGCATCATCAGTTTGCAGCAGATGCGCCAGTGCCTTGCCGAAGGTTACCCATTCGTTTTCGGTTTCTCGGTTTATGAAGCATTCGACGCGGATGAAGTTGCACGCACCGGCAAGTTGAATCTGCCTGAGCCCAGCGAAAAACAAATGGGCGGCCACGCCGTAATGGCCGTGGGTTATGACGACTCAGCCGAGCGTGTCCTTGTACGCAACTCCTGGGGGGCGGACTGGGGTACGAAGGGTTATTTCACAATGCCGTACGATTACATCTCGAACGACAACCTGGCAGACGATCTCTGGACCCTCCGCGGACTTGAAAATGTGTAGATAGGCGAGGCCAATCAAAGCTGCGCTGCTTCTAAGCGCCATTCCGCGGCTCGCCGCCTTTGCCAAGGCTAACTCCGAAAGCTTTCGCGAGCCGGTGGTGAGTGAGGAGAAACTGCGGCTCCTCATTTTTGGATGCCGCGCCGCGTCGTGAGATAGACGGCAAAGCTCCCGAGCCAATGTCCGCCTTCGTAGTGCGCGCCTGTGACTGCGGCGAGCCCTGCGCGGCGATGCTCATCAGCCGCCGCGGTCAGCGCGTGCCGGCGCAAATCGCCCGCAGGAAGCGCTGAGGCGATTCCCTCCAGCATCCATGCGCGGCTTAAGTTTAGTCCATCGAGATGCGCGAGCTTAGGGTCGCTCGGATCGGGCGAGACCGTCACAGACAACCAGTTCGCTGTAGCCGCCTCGCTGCCTGAAGGCGTTGTGGGAATTTGCGGCAGGAAATCCTTGAGCCATTTCGCAAATTCCTCTTGTGACAAAACGCGGCGCATCACGTCGGCTTCGCCGAGGCATGGTGAGAGAAAATCTTCACCGGAAGGTTCGTAATTGAGCGGACAATCCTTATCAGAGAAGAAGAATTTCTTCGCTGAATCAGTGGCCAGTCTGGCGAGAGAATCGTTTTTTGTCGAGCGCGCGTAGTCTAGTATCAGACCGAGTCCAAACGCTGTTTGGTCGTGCTCACCGATTCGCACTGGGTGCGAAAGTTTCGGCAGCCAGTTTTTCAATCGGTCCTCCGCGGCATCTTCGAGTGGACGCAGGTTGGTCGCCATCTCACGCGCCTGATCATCATCCCACTCGCGCAGCTCGGCGCATAATTGCAGTAGCCAGGCGAGTCCGTACGGGCGTTCAAAACTGGCGCGACCTTCCCCGCGAATATAAGCAGCTTCCTGCTTCATATTTTCAGCAGTCAGACTTTTTCGAAGCGCATCGCGCGCCGCTGCGGCAAACGATCCATTTGGAAACGTGCGCAGCAATCTCACAAGCAGCCAATGCCCGTGGACTGACGAATGCCAGTCGTAGCAACCGTAAAATGCGGGGGTGAGCTTGCTCGGCGGCGCCACGTCTGCATCGCTGTTCAGCACATGGCTGATTTTATTTGGGTATTCTTTTGCGACGCACGCGAGGGCCAATTTCGCGAACCGCTCGGCCGCCTTGTCGTCAAAGCTTGGTGCAGCGTCCGTGGCTGCGACTGAGATTGATGCTAGCAATAGCAAGACTGCGAGGAAACGCTTCATGCTTGTGCCCGATCGTAATCGCAGTTGCCGTGCAGCGCGAGCGCGCGGAAAATCCGAACATGCGCCTTCAGTTCCATTCACTCGTGAAATCGATAACTACCAAGTCCGCACTCTGTGGAGTCCTGGCAATCACACACGTCGCAGCTATCTCTGTCATCGCGCAAATGTCACCCGCCCAACGTTCTGACGTCGAAGACAACCCATTGCTCAACGAAAGCGCGCTCCCCTATCACGTCCCGCCGTTCGACAAGATCAAAGACGAACACTTCGCCCCAGCAATGGAGACGGGCATGCGCGAGCAGCTCAAGGAGGTTGAAGTGGTGGCGAACAATTCCGCAAAGCCAACATTCGAGAACACCGTAGTCGCGCTGGAGCGCACCGGGCGTTTGCTCGATCGCGCCGAGCGCACGTTTTCAAACCTCAACGCCTGCAACACGAATCCGACGTTGCAGAAGGTCGAGACGGAGACGGCGCCGAAGCTTTCCGCCCATCGCGACGCCATTCATCTCAACGGCAAATTGTTCGCGCGCCTCAAGGAGCTTTACGACCATCGGGATAAGTTCGCCGCAGCGAATCCGTCCGGTGGCGGACTCGGGCTCGATCCCGAGTCCGCATATCTGCTGGAGCGATATTACAAAGATTTCGTCCGCGCTGGCGCGCAACTTTCCGACGCGGACAAGGAAAAGCTGAAGAAGATCAACGCCGAACTTGCAACACTGCAGACGCAGTTCGAACAAAATGTTCTCAAGGAAAAGAACGCGTCATCGATCGTGGTCGATCGCAAAGAAGATCTGGCAGGTCTTTCGGATAACCAAATGGCCAGCCTGATTAACGCGGCCAAAGCTGAACACAAGGAAGGCAAGTTTGTGATTCAATTGCAGAATACAACTGGCCAGCCGCTGCTCGGCTCGTTGCAAAATCGACAATTGCGCGAGCGCATCATGCAGACATCGCTCGCGCGCAACAGCAAAGGCGGCGAGTTCGACACGCGCAACGTCGTGATGCGAACAGCGCAGTTGCGAGCGGACAAAGCGAAGCTGCTCGGCTATGCGAATTGGGCCGCGTATCAGCTCGAAGACCAAACTGCGCACGACGTTCCGACCGTGAACAAACTTCTCGGCGATCTCGCCCCGCCAGCAGTCGCAAACGCCAGGCGCGAAGCAGCCGACATGCAAAAGCTTGTCGATGAAGAAAACGGCGGATTTCAGGTCGGCGCCGCGGATTGGGCTTTTTATTCCGAGAAAGTCCGTAAGGCGCGTTACGCCTTCGACGAATCGGAGCTGCGGCCGTACTACGAGCTGAATCACGTCATCCTCGACGGCGTATTTTTCGCCGCCGGGAAACTTTACGGTCTCACCTTCAAGGAGCGGCATGACATTCCCGTTTATCAGCCGGACGTGCGCGTATTCGAAGTTTACGATCGCGACGGCAAACCGCTGGCGTTGTTCCTCGGCGACTACTACGCTCGTCCATCGAAACGCGGCGGGTGCGTGGATGAACGCATACGTGCAGCAAAGCGATCTGTTCGCGACCAAGCCGGTCGTTGCCAATCATCTCAACATACCAAAGCCGCCGCCCGGCGAGCCAACCTTGCTCACGCACAAGGGACGATGAGCATTTAGAGGCAATGGCGGCTGACATTAAAAAGAACCATCCTGACTGGCGTGTTAAAGAAACAAAAGACCTAACGTCAGGTTTCACAGATTACAAGTTCTATCCGGTGATCGACGGTCGAGAAAGAGAATTGAGCGTGATGACTGAGGGAGTGCATGAGATGACTAACCAGACTCACGGTCCTTATGAACAGAAACAGTTTATTATACGCAACGCTAATAACGAAAGACGGGAATTAACAGCAGCAGAGAACGATAAGGTGAAGGAATTGGACGAACTAATGAAACAGCACTTTACTACCGTCAAAGTAAAGCGTAAGGTGGCCTAACAAGTATGGATGGATCGGAGTTATTAAAGCTAATACCGGGCGTAATAGCGTTCTTCGAAATACCGCACTACCCTTTAGACTTACTGGGTGTTGTTAAGGCGGACAAACGAGGATGGGTGTTTGAACCTAATAACAATGGCGCTCCGCGTCCTATAACACGAAGCGAAGTAATGGAACGCGGCGGCACGCAGATCACTGCGGATGAGGCAGCGGAATTGTTACAGCCGGATGCGCTGGATTTCTTGAAAAGTATCGCCAGCGATACCAACTCGGAAAGTTCTTGAAGAAAAAATCTGGACAAGAATGGACAGTTGCCGTAAAAACCCTATTAACTGTGAACCAGATACCCAAAAGAGAACTTGATGAGTGATTAAGTTTGTTTCCCGCCTGACGCTTTCAGGTGCAAGGGTAGATCGCGAAAAGGGTGTCATCAAGGGTGTTTCACTGATCGCACTTGGTGAAGCACGCGGTCACGACAAGGTAGTCGATCAGAAAACACTGGAAACCGTTCGCGATTGCGCGAAGCAATACAAGGACGGTCTTCGTGTTAAGTTCAATCCTACCACGTTTACGCACGGTGCTGGAACGCTGGCTGGTTACATTCCAGCCGCCAGTATTCATGTTACTGACGGAAAGACCGTAGGCGACCTGCAGTTGTATAGGAACGTCCCACAGGAAGTCCGCGAGTTCTTATTCGAATTGGCGGAAGACACACCGCAGAACATTGGCCTGTCCATTGAGTTCTCAGGTGAGGATGAGGAAGTGGAAGGCAACAAGTTTGCGCGATGCAGCGAGATTTTTGCGGCAACCATAGTGGACCTGCCAGCAGCAAATCCCACCGGACTTTTCTCGGTGGGCGAAGACAATAGAAACGCCAACTCCGAAAAGGATACGTCAATGAAACCTGAAGAACTAACACAACTAACACAAGGCATCGTAGCCGGAATCACCGCAGGATTTAAGCAGATGTTCGCTGAAGGCGGATTCCCGTTCCCGCCGCCGCCGAAAAAGGAAAAGACGGATGAGGAAAAAGCCGCAGAGGAAGCGAAGGCGGCAGGCGTCACCGAGCAGGATGACGAAGAAACAAAACAAACCAAGCTGGCGGCTTACAGGAACGCACAGTCCAAACCTGTTGGAGAAATGAGCGCCGCCGAATTGGGCGCACTGATCGACCAGCGCAACATGCAGTTCTTCAGGAAGACTGGTGGACAAGCTGCGAAACTAACGGTGGAAGACGAAAGGAAATCCACCGATCCATTCGAACAACGGGTTCAGACACACCTACGATGAGGTGCGCACCGCGTTCCATGAGTTCGGGCACGCGCTGCACGGAATGTTTTCGAAGGTAAAGTATCCGCGCTTCAGCGGGACGAGCGTGCCGCGTGATTTCGTCGAGTATCCGTCGCAGGTGAACGAGATGTGGGCGACCTGGCCGGAGGTGCTCAAGAATTACGCGAAACATTACAAAACGGGCGAACCAATTCCGCAGGCCTTGCTGGATAAGGTGACCGCTGCGGAAAAATTTAATCAAGGCTACAAGACAACCGAATACCTATCGGCATCCCTTCTCGATCAGGCGTGGCATCAGCTGAATCCGTCTGATGTTCCGAAGGACGCGGTCGCGTTTGAAGCGGAAGCGTTGCACAAGGCCGGCGTCGATTTCCCGCCGGTGCCGTCGCGTTACCGCAGTTCTTATTTTTCGCACGCGTTCGCCGACGGCTACTCGGCCGGTTATTACTCCTATCTCTGGAGCGAAGTGCTCGATGCCGACACGGTCGAGTGGATCAAGCAACACGGCGGATTGAAGCGCGAGAATGGCGATCGCTTTCGCGCCATGTTGCTCTCACGCGGCGGATCGGCCGACGCCTCGAACTATTTAAGAATTTCGTCGGACGCGATCCCTACATCGAGCCGCTGCTAAAGCGGCGCGGGCTCGATCGTGCGCTAGGCTCAGACGACACAAAAGTGCCAGCACAACCGCCTGCTCGCTGATCAGTTGGCGGCGTCGGAGTCGATCTTGCAGTTGCCGATCTTACAGCCAGCGCGCGTGTGTACTCCGCTTCTCCCTTCCCAAGGGAGAGGGTAGGGTGAGGGTTTGTTGCACAGATGACCCCTACGATCTCCTCACCTCATTCCTCTCCTCTTTCGCGAAGAGGAGAGGCGGAGGGAATCCACACACCGGCCGATCCCTTCGGCCGGCTTCAGATGCCGTGGCTCTGTGGGCGACGTGCACGCTTCGCACCCGTCTTCGCGCAGCTTCGGCGCAGCAGGTAGCGAAGTGGCTACAGACTTCTGGCGAATTGCTGGAGAAACTCAAAAAGCGACTTCAGGATATTTACAACCGCAGCATGGCCGATGAAGACTGAAGGCGTTAGACGAAATTCAAAAGCGACAATCAACCTTACGGTTTTGCTTCGTATAAATTGTTGAACGGATTATCCAATGGGACGCGTCGTACGCTGCTGAAGCCGGCTCTCGTGCAAAGTTCGCGCACTTTCGCTTCATGGAAGCCGAGCGTGCCGAGTCCCACGCCATTGTTCGCGAGTGACGTAGTCATGCAGTAAAACACGCTTACACCATGAAACATTGCGCCCAGCGGATTCGTGTTCTCCTCCAGTTTGTCGGAACAATTGATGTCCAGACAAACATAAATGCCGCCCGGCCGAAGCGCTCGACGAATCGATTGCAACAACTGAAGCGGATCGACTGCATCATGCACCACGTCGAATGTCGTAATCACGTCAAATTGGGCAGGCAACCCTTTGGAGACATCGCGTTCTTCAAAGTGCACTCGATCTGATACGCCTGCTTCTCGCGCATTTGCTGTGGCGCGCGCGATGGTTGGCCCAAAGTTGTCGTAACCGGTGTATCGCGACCGCAGAAACGCCTGCGCCAGCTTGATCAGGCCACGGCCGCGTCCGCATCCGACGTCCGCCACGTCGCAACCACGTTCGAGATGCGCTTTCACGTCAGGCATTGCAGGAATCCATTGTTGCAGCAGCAAATTCTCAAACCACGTGGAGGTGAACCGCTCCAGACCCTCCCACATCATCTCGTTGTACTGTGATTGAGGTACGCCCCCACCATTTCGAAACGCGGTCAAAACCTCGTCGAAGATACCGGTGAACGCGGGCAGCATCTCATACATTCCGCCGACGAAAAACGGGCCGTTCTCCTGTGCAAGAACCGCGGCGTGTTCGGCTGGCAGGCTAAAACGTGCAGTGGCTCCGTCGTACTTCAGATAACCAGCTGTCGCCATGCCGCCCAGCCACTCGCGCAGATATCGCTCGTTCAATTTCGTCCGCGAAGCGAGCTCCGCTGATGTTGCCGGCCCTTGCCCGACTAGGTTCTTAAACAACCCCAATCGGTCTCCAATTGCTCCGAGCAACGTGGTCATTGTCCCGCTGATCTGCTCGACCACTTTGCCAACGAACTCCTCCTGACGAGTCGCATCGATTGTTCCCATTTCGGCCATATCTCTTTTCAATCATCTAACGGGCCAATGAATGCAAGGAATGACGGCTTGAAGGACGGAGCTCTGCGACGCTAAACGACTGTTCGCAGATGTCCTCGTCGTGCAAGGCTCGCAGGAGCTCGCCTCTCCATTGTTAACATCTGACCTTCCCTTCAATTGCCGGTGGAAATACTGCTCCAATTCGTTATTTTTATTATCCCGTGAATAAAACTTCCGTTGTGACCGAGGGCGACGGCGCGAGCGCGACTTCTACTGCCGCTAGTCCGGCTTCGGACCGGGCCGATTTGCGCCCAGAAAGCATCCAGGACGCTGTGATCCGTCTCGCGGGGAATTCGCAAGACGGAATTCAAACTGCAGGGGCGTTTCTCGCGCGGCTGGCCGGGCGCAGCGAGCACGACGTCATGACCTACATGACGATTCCGGCGACGATCTCGGGGGGCCCGTCGATTTTCCAAGTCCGGATCGGTTCCGGCGAAGTGTTGTCCGCTGGTGATGAAGCCGATTTTCTGGTCGCGTTTTACCAGCACAGTTACCAGGATCACATCGGCTTCCTCCGTGAGGGCGGCGTCCTGCTTTACGATTCGGACAACGTCGAGCCGAACGTCGACGACAAACGTTTCGTTTATGTCGGCGTGCCCATCACTGGACTGACGGTCGAGGCGCTGGGCGGCACGGCTAAGGACAAGGGGAAAAACATTTTCGTGCTCGGCCTGATCGCGAAGATTTTCAATCTCGATGTCGACAAACTGAAAAAACTGATCACTGAAAAATTCGGCGGCAAAAACGAGAGCGTGGTCAACACCGCGTTAATGGCGTTCCAGGCCGGGTACGGCTATCCGGTCGGCAATGTGCTGACGAAGCATTATCGATTCGAGCACATTCCGAGAGCTAGCGGGCGTGCACAAATCACGATGGACGGCAACCAGGCGCTGGCCTACGGACTCATCGCCGCAGGCGTGCGGTACGGGGCCGGTTACCCGATCACACCGTGGTCGTCAGTCATGGAAACGCTCCGGCGTGAGCTGCCGAAGTATGGCGGCATTTTCGTGCAAGCCGAGGATGAATTGGCATCGGTTTCGATTGCACTCGGTTGTTCGTACTCAGGGTATCTCGCGGTAACCGGCAGCGCTGGCCCGGGCATTTCGCTCAAGACAGAAGCGATCGGGTGGGCGTCCATGGCCGAGATTCCGCTGATCATTTGTAACATTCAACGTGGCGGCCCGAGCACTGGTCTGCCGACGAACGTCGAGCAAAGCGATTTGCATCAGGCGATCTTCGGCAGCCACGGGGACAGCCCGCGCGTCGTGCTCGCGCCATCAAGCGTCGAGGACTGTTTTTATATCGCGATTGAAGCGGCCCGAATCGCGCGCAAGTACAGCACGCCTGTTTTCATTTTGAGCGACACGTCGCTCGCGACGCGCATCGAAGCGTTCGACGAACCCGATCTGCCGAAGCTGATGCAAGATCCTAAGCCGGACCTCACGCCGCGACAGACACACAAGCCGTATCCGATCGATCAAGTCACGCAGCACGTCCCGCCTGGCACGCGCATTCTCGATGGAAAATACCCGCTTCTCGCCGGACTCGAGCACGACGAAATGGGTCATCCCACCGGCAGCCCGAAGCTGCACATGGCCATGACCGCCAAGCGCCGCAACAAACTGCGCAAACTCGCCGAAGAAATTCCGGTTCCGGAGGTCTATGGCGATCAGGAAGGCGACACGCTCATGGTTGGCTGGGGATCAACTTACGGACCGATCCATGATGCGGTGAAAATGGCGCGCGAAAACGGCGAAAAGGCCGGCGCGCTGCACTTGCGACATTTGCATCCGTTGCCGAACGGGCTTGAAAAAATCTTCGAGAAATTCAAGCGCATCGTCACCGTCGAGATGAACGACCAGGGCGTTTACGGCTATGGTCAGCTGGCCATGATTTTACGGGCGCGCTATTGCGAACCGAAAATCACGAGCTTCACCAAGACCGACGGGCTCACGTTCCGGGTGAAGGAAATCTTGGACGGCGTATTTAAGGGCAAGTCATTCCTCGCCCGGCATATCCCGCGCGACGGCGCCGCGGTCGTGCACCAGGACACCTCCGCGGAAAACGTGAAATCGCTAAGAGAAATCGTGCCGCAAGGCGTCGGTTGAAACGGAACACAGGCTTCCAGCCTGTTTTTTCTCATCCAGTTAGTGATTACAAAAGCGCCCAACGCCCAACGGCGAATTGTAGGGCGTCCCTGCCTGCCACGCCACAGCTCTTAGCGAAGGCCTGTACCAGACGCTTTCGTCTAATCATCCGCGCGGTTCCAGGCGCGGTCCGTTTGGCCAGACAAAATTCTTCAGCCCATATAGCTCCAGCGCGAACGGGATGTAACCGCCATAGCCCAGCAGCGGCATTTCGAAGATTCGCAAAAACGCCGCGCCCGGGATGTGATAAATCCACTTGGGGAACGAGTAGTAGTTCCACATCTCCCAAAAGAACCCACATACCAGCGCGCCAAGCGACAGCGAGATTACGGTGCGCCAATCGCCGTTGCGCAGTTGCTCCAGAAAGTGTGGCCGACCTGTCCAGGAATTGATTGGCTCCAAGATGAATACCAGCGCAGTCCAGGTGAACGGATAGAAAATTTTTGGCCAGACCAGCATCCCTAAGAGCATCGCCAGTCCGATCACAAAGAGGCCCACAAATACTGCGCGCGTTGCCGAGACGCGCGGCCCCAAAGCGAAACGTTTCGTCCGGTCGAAACCGCGAATCAGGTCTGCCGTTTCAAAGACTGCTGGGATCACAACTGAAAACGAAATCGTGCAAAGCAGGTTGAATTGGAGCGAGCTGAACAGTTCGCGCCCGAGGTATTCCCAGTTCGCAGTGCGCAGATTGATTAGCTCAAACAGCCACCACACCGGCGCCGAAAGCAGAAAGAGCAGAACAAAATTTTTGCGTGACCGCGTCCAGAGCGAATTGCCCATTCGCCTCTGCACCAGAGCATCGACCACCAAAATGTATCCGAGCCAGAGCGGAAAGAACAGGTACGCCGTACGCACGCCAGGCATTATCCAGTTCAGCGGCCAGCAAACGGCCACCAGGATCAGCCCCACCCAACCGCGCGCCGGCCACAGCGACGGATTGTGATGATGTGTTCCCAATTGCTCGCGTTTTTTCCGCCCTGTGATAAAGATGTATTGAAGCACAAGAGCAGGAAATCAGGAATGAAATCTGAACTTGGAATCCAGAAACCGGTGAACAAGGACGATTGTAGGGCGCCTGTGTCAGACGCCTTTCTCTTTCCTGTTTTCCCGTTCCTGATTAAAATTTTATGAACGAAACAACACCAAACGGCGAAGGCGCTACTATAGTCGCAACCGCCACTCCAGCATCGGAGCCGCGCGAGAAATTGACGAAAAAGGCGATTACCGCCGATCACCCGACGTGGTGTCCCGGCTGCGGCGATTTTGCGGTGCTCGCCGCGTTTTACAAAGTGCTCGAGAAACGCGACCTCGATCACGAAAAGATCGTCACCCTCGCCGGCATCGGTTGTTCATCGCGCTTTCCCTATTTCGTCAACGGCCACGGCGCGCACTACATTCACGGCCGCGCCGTCCCGCTCGCTTCGGGCATCAGCCTCGCCCGGCCTGATCTCCACGTGTTCCTCTTCGGCGGCGACGGCGACGGGTTCTCCATCGGCGGCAACCATCTCGATCACGGCGCGCGCAAGAACATCAACATGACCTATTTCATCATGGACAACTTCGTCTATGGCCTGACCAAGAAACAGACCTCGCCGACGTCGCCGATCGGTTTCAAGAGCAAGACCGACCCCACAGGCGCGATCGACATGCCTGTGAACCCGATGAAAAAACTCATCAGTGCCGGGGCAACCTTCATCGCGCGCACGCACGCCGCACAGGTGCCCCATATGATCCAAATGATCGAGCGCGCGTTCGATCACCAGGGCTTCTCCGTCATCGAATGTTTGTCCGAATGCGTCGAATTTTTCCCGGACGTGTTCGATCCCGCCAATCCCAAGAAAGGCGGCAGCTTCGAATTGATCCAGGAAAGGAAATGGGACAACACTCCCGAGGACGAGCTACGGCACGATGTGACCGACGAGCTCGCTGCGTACAAACTCGCGCAGCTCCCGTTCCCCGGCGTCTTCGGCGTATTCTACGAAACTGATCGTCCGACAAAAAATTCGCTAGAAAAAAAGTGGATCGAGACCACTCGCGAAAAAACCGGCAATGCGAGCGACCTCGAGCTTTTGCAGAAAACTTTCGACCGAATGAAGTGACAGCGGATCGCTGTCAAAGATCGTTGTAGCGGCGGCTGTGTCAGCCGCAATCTCCTCTGGGGAGCCGCAGGACGCACCCGCCGTGGCGAATCGCCTTAGTCTGGGTAGAGCGTGCGTTTGCAACATTCGGCCCGCGAACCGCTTGCAGTAGTTGTTGCCTTGTTTGAGATGCGAAGGCGTGAGTCAATCTGTCGTAAAAAATTGATCCCGAAATCATGAGCGGTGCGCCGTGTTTCGCTGGCACGCGTGTTCCAATTCAAAACCTAATCGATTATCTCGAAGGTGGCGACTCGATCGATGAATTCCTCGAAGATTTTCCGAGTGTGCAGCGCGAGCAGGTCATCTCGTTTCTCGAAGAAGCGAAAGAGAGCGTGCTTTGAAATAGAAACTCTCGCGTTTCGTCCGCCAAGGAGTTTAGTAGATCTTCTGTCCTCGCACCGTGAAAGAGGAAGTGATCGATACCCATTCCAAGGCGCTTAGGATCAATCTTGATCCGCGCTGGTACGGCACCTTTGCCGAGATCGGCGCGGGGCAGGAAGTCGTGCGCTGGTTTTTCCGAGTTGGGGGCGCCGCGGGGACGGTCGCGAAGAGCATGTCGGCTTACGACATGAAAGTGAGCGACGCCATCTACGGGCACGCTGACCGCTACGTTTCGCGCAATCGGCTGCAGGCGATGCTCGACCGAGAATTTGATCTCGACGTGGAGCGGCTGGGGCAGGAGCGCGCCGATACTACCTCGTTCTCCGCTTTCGCCGATACAGTAGTGGCGCGGAGCTATCGTGGCACCAGCGAGTGCCATGGATGGATGGGGATGAAGTTTCAGAGCCGCGCCAACGATCAGCCCAGCCAGATCGTCATGCACGTGCGCATGCTGGACGAGGAAGCATCGGCTCAACAAGAGGCGCTCGGCATTGTGGGCGTCAACCTTTGCTACGGCGCATTCTTCCTAAGTCATGTGCCGGAGGAACTCGTCGAATCGCTACTCGACAACCTCACCACACGTCGCATCGAGATCGACATGCTCGAGTTCAGCGGAATCGAATTCCGCAACGTGGACAACCGCATCATGGCGCTCAAGCTCGTGCAACTGGGGCTGAGCGGCGCCGCCATGTTCGGGCCGAATCGCGAGGTGCTGCAGCCTTCCGACATGTTGCATAGCAAGGCCGTGCTGGTCGAGCGCGGCAGTTTTCGTCCGGTCACGCACGTCAACCTCGACATGTTGGAATGCGCCCTGGCGAAGTTTAAAGAAGACCCCGCGGTGGCGGACAAGCCCATCCTCTCTCTCATGGAACTGACCATGCGCAATCTGCTGGCCGGCGGCACGGACGTAGACCGTCGCGATTTCCTCGCACGCGCGGACGTCCTCGCCGCGTGCGGCATGACCGTGCTCATCTCCGATTACTTCCAATACTACCGGCTCGCCGCGTATCTCTCCTGGCGGACACGCGAACGCATCGGCATCGTCCTGGGTGTGCCGAGTATTTTTGAGTTGTTCGACGAAAAATATTACGCGGACTTGCCCGGCGGCATCCTGGAGAGCTTCGGACGCCTCTTGAAGAACGACCTGAAGGTTTACGTCTATCCGCTGCAGCGGAGCACCACCGACGAGTTAGAAACCATTCACACTGTGAAGGTGAAACCTGACCTGCAACCGCTGTACGACTATCTCGTCCGTCGTGGCAGTTTCGTGCAGCTGGATAACTATAATCCCGAATATCTGCCGATATTTTCACGGGACGTGCTCAAGCGCATCGCTACCGGGGACGAAAGCTGGGACGAGATGGTACCACCACAAGTTGCCGAGATCATCCGCCGGCGCGGTTTCTTCGGCTACAAAAAGAAATAATCTGGGGAACACGCGCGCCTCGCGCGTTGGTCTCGGCGTCCTCGCCGAGACACACTTTTCCCGATTCAACAATTTAACGCTTCGACCAATCACGTCGCGGACGAGTCGTTTGGCGGAACTGACACCAGGCGCACGTCGAGCTCGAAGGCGTAGGTATACAAATGAATTTTGTCTTGCTGAAAACTCAGCTATCAACCGTTCTCGCATGTCCTCGCTGAGCGTAGTTGGATTTTTGCTCGTTCCGTCAGACTAGAAGTGCTAATTTCCGAATGTTGTGAGCACCCTGACTGAAATCGAAGCGGCCGCGGATGCGTTGCCGTTGCACCAGAAAAGAAAGCTCTTGGAGTTTTTGCTTTCGCGAGTCAATGGCGAGCGGACAAGCACACCTCCCACTGACCTGGCCAAATTCGCTGGCACAGTCCGATTGCCAGAGGACCCGCTGAAATGGCAGCAGCGCGTGCGCGGCGAGTGGGAATGACCGGCCTGCTCGACACGAACGTTGCGCTTTATCTGCTCGGTGGCCGCTTGGCCGAACCACTTCCCGTCGGAAGCTATGGTGTGTCGGTGATCACCGAAATGGAGTTGCTTGCATGGCCATCGCTTACGACCCAGGAAGAAAAGAAAGTCCGTGAATTTCTCGCGCGCCTTGTGATTTGCGAATTGACGCCACTAATTCGCGCACGCGCCGTGCAGCTCAGGAAGGAACAACATTTAAAACTGCCGGATGCTATCGTGTGCGCCACCGCGATCCAATTCGGCGTGGAGCTTTGGACCAATGATATGAATCTCGCGAACGTGCCCGGCTTGAATTGTCGGAGCGCAGAAATTGCCAAAACTTAGTCCAATGAAGCCGGATCCTCGCGACTACGAAATCCGCATCTGGCATTCGGCGGAGAAAGGTGACGAGTGCTTCGTCGCCCAGGCTGTCGAATGGCCCGGCATTATGGCACATGGGGAAACACGCGAAGAAGCCGCGCGCCAAATTCAACTCGCGCTCGAAGGCGCGCTCCAAGTTGCGGCCGAACAAGGCATCAAGCCGCCGGCACCCGTGCTGGCGCATACCTCATATACGCTTCAACGCCGTAACTGTTCAACCAAACCCTTGCGAGGCGCGCGTTAGAAGCGCCACTTCAAACCGCGACCGTGACGCGTAGGAAGGTTGCAGGAATGGAGGTAGCATCCTGACTCTTGTTTTGGCTGTTGAACAACTCTTCCAGTTCTTGCTGTAGCTTAGCTGCTTGGCCTTTTTTTTCTGCGGCTTCGAACGCGTTCATGGTCGGCCCATAATATTTCCTAAATTCATCCACTAACGCTGAGGGTGTGCCCGGGAAGTTGAAGGTAAACGTGTCCCGCGCGAAGGAAATGTTCTCCGCCGGAACTCCTGCTCCGGCAAAACGCTCGATCACATTGCTCTCGATGCCCCACGTCATTGGGCTAACGAAACCTTCCGGCGGTGGCGGCGTGTAGTTTGAACTGATCTTCAAGATTTGCGCCACCAATGTCGGATCATTAGGAATCCAGTTGCCCATCACAATGCGACCTCCCGTCCGCGTCACGCGCACCATCTCTTTGGCGACCTCGAACGGCTTGGGCGCAAACATCGCGCCGAAGATACTGATGACGAGATCGAACTTCTTGTCCGGCACCTGCTCCAGATTGGAGGCATCGCCTTCCTGAAACTTAAGGTTAGTCAGGCCGTGCTCTGCCGCCCGCCTGTTCCCAGCCTCGACCAGGTTCCGCGCGATATCGATGCCCAGCACTTCTGCGCCGAGTTTCGCCTCGGCCAATGCCGTGGTGCCATCGCCGCAGCCGAGATCCAGCACCTTGAGTCCTTTCGTGATTCCAAGTCGCTGCACGAGCGCCTTTCCGCTTTCGCGCATCGTGTCGGCGATGCGCGTGAAATCGCCTTTTTCCCAGAGCGCTTTATTTTGATTCACCGGAGCATTCATGAATGTGAGCTTATGGTTGGCCGTATGTAGCGCCAGCTTTACTTCATAATTCTTGCTTCTTCCATCGTTTCCAAGACTACTTCATCCTTCTTAATTTCTTATGAAGACCTTTCCACTTCTTACTTCATCGTTCCTACTTCTAACTTTTTCTGCGGCCGCGGCGGATACATCGCCGTCGCAAGCATCAGCCATCGCGGAGATCGTTCAGAAAGCGATGAAGACCGACCACCTGCGCGCGGTCATCGTCAAGGTCACGCAGGGCGACAAAGTCATCACGAGCCAGGCGTTCGGCGAATCGGTCACCGGCGTGCCGGCGACCCCAGCGATGCACTTTCCCAATGGCGCCGTCGCCTTCGCTTACCTGGGCACGCTGCTCATGGAGTTCGTGGACGAGCACAAGGTCAAGCTCGACGACACGATCGAGCGCTGGATGCCGACGCTGCCGGAGGCGAACAAGGTCACGTTGAAAATGTTGGCGAACCAGACCTCAGGGTATCCCGACTTCGAGACCGATCCGAAGTGGCTCGCAGCCTGGACAGCAGATCCGTTCCACATCTGGACGTTCGACGAACGGATCAAATACGCGTTCGCCTGTCCCGTGCAATTTGATCCCGGAACGAACTGGAGCTACGCGCACACCAACTTTATGATCCTCGGCGAGATCCTCGCCAAAATCGGCAACAAACCGCTGGACACGCTCCTGCGCGAAAAGGTCCTCATTCCGATGGGGCTGAAGAACACCGTCGCCTCGGTGACTTCCGAGATCCCCAGCCCGGTCCTTCACGGGTTTGATTCCGAACGCCGAACCGCACTCAAGATCCCTGCAAACGTCGCGTTCTACGAGGAATCAACATTCTGGAACGCGCAATGGGGAACGCCGATGGGAGCGAACCAGACGACGACCATCGACGACATGACCACGACCGCAGTGAAAGTCGGCACCGGCGCGCTCTTGTCGAAGTCCAGCCACGAAGCCATGACCGCCCCGAACCTGCTCGGCTTCGGGAAGAAGCAGGACAACTGCGTGCCCTCCTGTTTTACTCAAATAAACGTGTACAACTACGGGCTCGGCATTGTGCGCTCCGGATCGTGGATACTGCAGAATCCGCTCGTCGGCGGCTACAGCGCGACCGAGGCGTATCTTCCTTCCAAGAAAATCGCCATCGCCGTGGCCGTGACCTACGCGCCGGAAGCATTCGACTCGCAGGGCAACTGCAAGAATTCCAGTGACACGCTGTTCCGATTGATCGGCGGGTACGTCGCACCGGACGACGCGCCTCCGTCGGTGCCGACAAAAGGCTGACCGCAGGTTGTCATAATTCTGGGGAGCACACGCGCCTCGTGTGTTGGCGATCGCGTCCTCGCGATCGCGAACTTCATTACATTGCTGGCGAAATCCTTGTCGTGATTAGTACCGGGCCGCTAGAATGCGCTGCGCATGAGCAAAGCAGAAAACTGTTCGACAAGCTCATCGCCGGAAGAAGCGACGCGAACTTTTCCTTCGACGAACTCTGTACGCTGTTGACGAAACTTGGTTATACGATGCGCAAAACGAAAGGCAGCCACATCCTCTTTCAGCGGGGGGCGAGTTTCATAAATTTGCAGCCGGCTACCGGCGGAAGCAAAGGCATATCAGGTACGACAAGTGCGACAAGAGTTGCAAAAGTTGAATCTCAAACCATGATGAAGACAACCATGCAGCCCGATCCTCGCGACTACGAAATCCGCATCTGGTATTCGGCGGAAAAAGGCGACGAATGCTTCATCGCCCAAGTCGTTGAATGGCCCGGGATCATGGCGCACGGAGCCACCCGTGAGGAAGCAGCGCGCCAAATCCAGCTGGCGCTCGAAGGAGCGTTGGAAGTCGCAGCCGAGGAAGGCATCAAACCGCCAGCGCCGGCGCTCGCGCACGCATCGTAAGCTCGTCACACGCCACTCGTTACTTCGTTAATTCTTCTGACTTCTAACTTTGCTGACGGGCGCCATCATTTGCGGTAGCGGCCGCTGTGTCAGCGGCAAATCTGAAATTCCTGTTCTCACTAGCGCCGGGACCGCTGCTTCGCGGCGGCGCAAGAGCAGGGCACGGCGTTTCAAATGACCGGGACGACGGTAGCCGCCACTTCCGCGGGGGGTGTCTCGGCCTTGTCGGTGATCAGCTTGCGCAGGAACGGAATGAGCAGAACGAGCGCGACGCCGACTACGAGGCTGCCCGTGCCGAGCGCGCCGAAGAGCTTCACATACTCAGGGTTGGTCGCGACCGCTGTGGTGCCCTTCGGCTCGGGAATCATGCCCGAGAAGTCGCCCGCGAAGAGTGACGCGAGGCCGGTCCAGAGCATCCAGCTGCCCATCATCACGCCTTGGTACTGCCTCGGCGCGAGTTTGCCAATCATCGCGTATCCGATCGGAGAGATGAGCAACTCACCGATGCTTTGCAGCACATAACTCATGAACAGCCACCCGAACGCGCTCTTGCCGTCGATGCCGGCCAGCTTGATGCCTAAAGGGAGAATGAGAAAGCCCAGCGCCATCAAGAGCAGCGACGTCGCAAACTGTCGCGGTATGTCGATTCTCCACCCCCGCGCGCGCAGGCGGGTAAAGAACGCCGCGAGCAGCGGTCCGCCGAGCACGATGCAGACGGTGTTGATATTCTGAATCCACTGCGGCTGAATCTTCACGGGACCGACCATCAGGTCGACGTTGTTAACCGCGAACAGCATCAGGCCGCTCGGTGCCATCTGATACAGCGACCAGAACGCCAGCGAGCCGATGGTCAGAATCAGATACGCCGTCATATTCCGCCGCTCGCGGCGGTCCGGGTGGCGCAGCGTGAGGTAGATCAACGTCAGCGCGACCGCGCCGCAGATGGCCTTGATGAGCGTCTCGGTCCCGCCGGGCCGCTGGAGCATGAACCACACGACCGGAATGAGACCGAGGAGAATGCCGATGCCGGCGAGCAGGCGCAGCCGGAATTGCTTGGACGTCGCGTCAAGCAGCGGTGTGTTGCGGTCGGCCAGCGTCCTCCACGACAGCACCGCGAGGACGATGGCGACAAAGTTGCCGAGCGTCGCGAAGATGAAGAGGCTCGCATAGCTTTCGGTCCCCTGGAAGTAACCGGCGACGGTAAACCCGACGAAGAAACCGACGTTCATGCCGGCGTAGTTCCAGAGGAAGGCGCCTTCGCGGCGTGGGTCCTCCGAGGTAAAGCGCTGCGTCAGCATCATGTTGATGCAGGTGACGTTCAAGCCGCTGCCGGTGAGGAAGAAGGCGAGGCCGACGTAGAACAGCGCGAGCGTGCCGACGGCAATGCACCCGCAACCGATAACCTGCAGCGCCATGCCCCCGACGAAGAGATTCCGGTTCGAGAGGAACCGCCCGCCCAGGTAGCCGCCGAAGAGGTGCAGGCCATAGTTGAACGCGCCGAACACGCCCATCAACGTGGTGGCCACTTTCACCGAGAGCTGCAGATGCTTCGTCGCGTAGAGGACCAGCGTCGAGTAAAGGACGGCGAAGCCGAGCGTCGCGAAGATCTGAATGAAGAACAGCGCGGCCGTTCCCTCCGGAGCCGCGGAGAAAACGCGTTTGAGCGATTTCATCGAGCGCTCTTGTCGCTCGCCGCCCCGGGCAATGTCAAGCCGCCCATGATGCCAGGAGCGAAAAAGCGTCGCGTCATTTCGTCAGGGGAGACTTGTCAAGATTTGTTGCCTGACCCCTAATTTCTAATCCTGACCCCTAATTTCTAATTTCCCCCTAATTTCTAATTTTCCCTACGGAAGTAGGCGCGCAGCGCTATCGACCATCAACTCCGTAAAGGTGCGTGACTCCAACGGAGCTTTACGCTCTCAACCATCAACCTTCTGTGTTCCTCCTTCATCCTTCTTAATTCCTACTTCCCTTGTGCCTCGAACCGGGCGATCCGCCTCCAACAGCAAAGGACTAGTTCTCGTAGCGGCTTACACAGACAGAAGTCTGCGGAGTTGCGTCAAAAAACTTTCAACTGTATGAAATAACAGTCGATGTCAGTTTCCCCCTCAACAACCTGTCACGCTGAAGCCTGGCGAAAGCGGATCAACTTTCAATTCTCAACTGTCTTGCGAGAAGACCTTCGACCGAATGAAGTAGCAGGGCTTCTTCTGATGTTCTTGGTCTCAATAATATTTTTGTTGACGCACCTCGCTGATACTGCTCTAAATGCGGAATGCTGGCAGCCCTACCCACTAAATGTGGGGTTTTGATGCAACACTCAACACATTCTGTTGATGTGAAGGCAACAACGCCTAAAGAGCAGCTACTCGAAATCCTTAAAGAAAAATCAGTTTGTCGTGGTACGTTCGCTCTCGCTTCCGGTAGGCAAAGTGACTTCTACGTTGACGCGAAACTAACTACTTCCGAGCCTCGGGCTGCGCTGCTCGTCGGCAGTGTTGGATGGGAACTCGTCAAGGAAATAGCGAGAGCTCGCAATGTTCAGGTGGACAGTATCGGCGGACTGACTATGGGCGCTGATTGGATGGCTTTGAGTATAGGAATTGCGGCGTACCTCGACAGCCCATCGAGGGACATTCAGACTTTCAGTGTCAGGAAATCGGCCAAGAAGCATGGGCGACACAAACTCATCGAAGGAAATTTTTCTGCTGGTGACTCGGTCGTCATCGTAGACGATGTAGTCACTACCGGCGGTTCGACACTGCAGGCGATCGACGCGATTGAAGCATCTGGCGGGAATGTAGCATTTGTGATCGTCTTGGTGGATCGGCAGGAAGGTGGCCGGGAAGAAATTGAAAAACGTGGGCACAAAGTTGTGCCTATCTTCACTCGCGCGGATCTAGTCGACAGAAATGCCGGCCGACGATCGCATATTGCGATTGCTTGACACGCTAGAGGGCGGGCTCAGCCAGGAAAAGCTGGAATCGCTTACCAGGGAATTTAATTCATTAGCGCAAGATCGGGCAGAGACCCTCGTATTTTTCGTCTTGCAGAAGGTTTGCGAACGTTTGGCGTCCGCTCTTGAGGGCGAGGGAGTTTCTGTTGAACGTTTCGAAGAACTGACTGCGGGAATCGCAGACCAAATCGCGGATATTCTTCGCGATCTCCAGCAAGGAAATGGTGCCATCGGAAAGCTTGAGCCGCTGGTCATTACGCTTTTTCGAAATTTAGGTTTATTCCGTCGCTGAGATCTTCGCCGTCTTTTACCAGAGCTATCGTCCGACCGAATGAAATAACTTCTTTCCGATTCAACGTTTCACCTGTCGCGCCGTAGTTTAACGAAGGCGGAACGCTTCCTTGGCACGCCAACTTGCCACGCCGAAGCCTTGTGCGGAGGCTGGGAGCCTCTCGACTCGCCGTAGCTTTTTAGGCGAAGGCTGGTTGGCGACGGCGGCAACGAATCCTTGGCACGCCAAAGCCTCGGCGACGGCGGCACGTGGCGAGAGCCTGATTATCCGGTCCGCACTCGAAGTGAATCCCTTCTTGACGATCTCGGCCTTAACGGAACGCATCGTCGAAAACATCGTCGCCTTGTTAGCTCATTAACCACAGGAGCCCGTGAACGAGCTTCCCATGAGTCGTCAGCCTTGACATTCGCGCCGGAGGCGTTCGACTCGCAGGGGATCAAACACTGATCACCTCTCACTCATCACCGATCACGTCTTCTACCGCGCCTCGCACCGGACGATCCACCTCCGCCGGCAAAGAACTGATCACGATCGTGGCAGCTTCGTGCAGCTTGAGAAGCATAATCCCAAATATCTGCCGATCTTTTCACGGGACGTGTACCACCGCAAGTTGCCGAGATCATCCGCCGGCGCGGTTTCTTCGGATACAAAAAACGTTAGATCTGTAGCGGCAGGCGTATCGCCTGCAATTCTGTAGCGGTGGAATGGAGCCGCGGGGACGCGAGCGACATAGATGGGCAAACCGACAGGTCGAAATGAGCGGGAGCGAATGAGTCAATGCTTTCGGAGCTTCGGCTGCGAATCGTGTGATAGTCTGATCAATGATCGGTAGATTTTTCAAACTTGGGTTTTTACTGATCGCGAGCGCAGTCGTCGCGTTCGCAGCAGAAAACTCAGCTGCTCCCGCTGCAACGGATGCGAAGCAACGGCCAGGCTTTCAAACGGCCCGACCGGCATCCTCAACCGCCCGACCGGCATCGGTCCGCGACGGGTGGCATGATTTCGATTGGGAATTTGGAAACTGGCACACACACCTGTGGAGACTGAGACAGCCGTTGAGCGGGTTGAACGAATGGATGGAGTACGACGGCACAACGGTGGTACGAAAAATTTGGGACGGACGCGCCAATTTGGTCGAACTGGAGGTCGACGGACCCACTCACATCGAGGCACTAAATCTGCGGCTGTATAACCCGGAGACGCACAAGTGGAGTTTGAATTTCGCGAGCAGCAAAGGGGGCACGCTCGGCACGCCGACGGTTGGCGAATTCAAGAACGGCCGGGGCGAATTTTTCGATCAAGAAGATTTCAACGGACGACCGGTCCTGGTGCGCTTCATCATCTCGGACATCAAACCGGAATCCTGCAAGTTTGAGCAATCGTTCTCAACAGACGGCGGCAAGACCTGGGAAGCGAATTGGATTGCGATCGACACACGCGTAAAGGAATAAAGCAAACGCCACTTGGCGTCGGTTACCAAGGTCTCCGAAATTCTTGTTCCCACCGACACCACGCCGTTAGAATTCCCGCTGCATGCCAGAAGTCCTTCGCGTCCGCGGCTATCGCTTTTTCTTCTTTAGCCGTGAAGGCCACGAGCCGCGCCATATCCATGTGGAGCAAGCGGAGCGCCACGCGAAATTTTGGCTTGGACCGATCGACCTAGTCGAAGCACGCGGGTTCCGCGGCTCAGAACTGCGAGAGCTTTATTCGATCATTGAAGAACCGAAGTTTATCGTTCGCTGGGATGAGCAATTTGGCCAGTAAACCGGTTGCAGACGCTGTCGATGTTGAGTGCACCAACGACGAACTGATTGTTACGCTCGTCGATGGTCGTCGCGTTTCCGCGCCGCTAGCGTGGTTCCCGCGCCTTCTTCGCGCCACGCCAAAACAGCGAGCTAATTGGCGGCTCATCGGTCGCGGCGTCGGGATCCACTGGGATGAGATCGACGAGGACATTTCCGTCCGATCGCTCCTTGTCTCGTGAACCTTGATTGCGAACTGAAGCGATCTGAAGAGCACGCGCGGCTCGCTTGTTAGCGACCGCGCTTCGCGATTGCGAACTTTGAATTCTCTTTGCGGCAACGTTTTAACGCTTCAACGATTCAACGAGTCGCGGGGCGGCAGCCTAATTCTTCCTTCTTACTTCGTACTTTTTGTAATCGCACCTCCGCTCCTGCCTGAGTGTTGCGGATCATTCTGTTTCCGTTAACCTTCATCCATGAGTTCGGCGATCAAAATCGATCCTGAAATCATGAGCGGAGCGCCATGCTTCGCCGGGACACGCGTCCCGATCCAGACCCTCATCGATTACCTCGAAGGCGGCGATTCGATTGACGAGTTTCTGGAAGATTTCCCCAGTGTGCGACGCGACCAAGTCATCTCCTTTCTCGAGGAAGCTAAAGAAAGCGTGCTCGCACGCGCCGTGTAATAAGAAATCAGAGCGTAACGTGGTGTGGCGCTCTGATTTGTTCTGTCGCCATCTCACCTCCTCAACGCATACACTTCCAAATCAGGATTCTCTTCATTCACCGCTGCCAAGGTGAAATTATTTTTCTCAAGCAGCCGAACCGATTTCAGATTTCGCGGGCTAAGTTCAGCTTCAATGGTTTGTAGTTTCATCTTTTCAAATCCAAATTGAATAATTCTTGGAATCACTTCCTGCATGATTCCTTTGCCGTGATTTTCCGGAAGCAGCTCAAAGCCGATTTCCGCCTTCGCTTCCTCTCTTGAAATTTTCCAGAGACAAATTGATCCGAGAAATTTTGATTCACCCTTTGGTGTCACTACCCAAAATATCGATTCGTTCTTTGCAATGCCGTTTATGATTTTGGTTATGAAGTTTCGTGCATCATCGAGCGTATTTGCTTTCGGGCGATCAAGATATTTGTTGATCTCGTCACTGGAGCGCAGAGCGAAAATCTCCTGCGCATCCTCTGGCATGAGATTCCGCAGCGCGTAATTCTCCGTTGTGAGAAACGGGAAAGGTGTGAAAGAGACATCAATCATATGTGCAAGATAAATGCTTCCTACATCAGGCACGCATCCGCGCCTCCACCGGCGTAATCCGCGGATCAATTTTCTTATCGTGACGAATCACCGTTGCGTCCTGAAAGATTCCGATTTTTCTTCAGTCAGCATTTTAAAAAGATCGTCGGAAGATTCAACGGACACACCATTGAACACTAAAATGAAATCACCGTAACGAATACCAGCATTCCACGTGTGCGAATTTGGTTCCACTGAATGTGGGGGTCAGGCCTTTTCACCAGATAACGGCAAGACGTGGGAATGGAATTTCTTTAACGTCTCGGAACGGCCCAAGGAATGACGAGCTAAGGAACATTTCCGATTTAACACTTCAACGATTCCACGATTTAACGATTCAACGCTTCACGTGGCGATAGCCAGCCTCATACGAATGACGTATCAAGCACGAGCAAAGTTGCTGCGCTCAGCATCGCCGTCTTCCGCTTCAACGCTTTAACCGGTCGCTTCAGCGAATGTGCGTTTTAGCCTTCTACGAACGGCGGATCAAGCGCGAGGCAAAGTTGGCGCTGTGAAATGGGCTTGTGCGTCAGGAGCCTGTCCACCCCGCTAATTACAAAAGATTGATCACGACCGCTCTTCATAATTTTTCCTTCTTACTTTTTTACGTCTGGATTTATTATGATGCTCGGGCAGATGAATAACTGAGAGCCTTCAATATCGCGAGATGTCTCGCGAGAATAGTAAATGTTTGCTTGAAATCGTGGAAGACATTCGAAGTGCGGCGAACTCGATACTCAGGGCAAACCAAACACACCGAGATGCGATGTTCGACCTGCTTGCTTCGCAAGAAGCCATCGCATTTGTTGGCGCTGGTTTGAGCGCCGTGTTGTACCCGCCCTGGACAGCATTGCTTCGAAAGCTGCGAGTCGAGGCGAACAAAATTGGGAAGTTTGAACCTCCAGCAGGATCAACGGAAGATGACCCGCTTTTGTTCGCTGATGAAATCCAGCGGCATTTCGAGCATCATGACGGTAATCTCGACCGGTACTACGAGATTCTTGGACAGCAGTTTTCTCTTACGGAAAAAGGTTGTACACCAACGCACGAAAAATTGGTGTGCTTGCCATTTAAAGGATACCCCGCGCGCGACGCGAATCCCAGACCAAATGATCGCGAATTCATGTATCATAACCGGCTTAACATGGATGAACTCAAACTGGATTAGGAGAGCGTGAGTAATTTGCGATTGCGCGGCGGCCATGGTTTACCGGCTTTGGTCGCGGCGCGTTTCATTTCCCGGATCGCGACCATTTGCCGCGCGTGCGATTTGGTCAGCTCACGCCGGCTGGCTAACCCGCCCGCCGCCCAATAGTAGCGAGATACTCGCGCACTTTCTTTTCAGTTTCCGTCATTGTCTCCCAACAATGGCAGGCGGGCGCCTGCCCTACAGTTGCTTGCGACTATCATGCATCATAAGCGGCTTATGGTGCACGACTAAAATTCACGGCAGGTCGACAGCTGTCCAGAACGAGAAGTCCGTTTCGGCGACGCGACGCTGCAACGGACGCCCGTCACGGCGGGTAAACTGAGCGACGGCCAGGCTTTCAAACCAAGTCGCCGCGGCGACCGCCTTGGGGGATGTCGTCGACTTCCACGATGCCGATCTTAGCAACAACGCTGCTTCCTGTGCAGCTGGTTATTTATGCATTGCGCCGTGGAATTGTTGTTTGACCATTGGCGAAACTGGAATCGTGTTGAAGAAGGCAGATTGAGCCGAAACAGGAGGAGAAAATCATGAAAGCAGTGCGGATCGAGCGTTATGGAAATGAAGAGGTGACGACACTCGCGGAAGTGGAACGGCCCACGCCGGGAGATAATGAGTTGCTGGTGAAAGTGCGGGCGGCAGCGGTAAATCCGGTCGATTGGAAAATCCGCGACGGATTGGGCGAACTCTTCGGCCTGAAGCCGCCGCTGATTCTTGGCTGCGAGATCGCAGGGACTGTGGAGTCGATAGGCCCGAGCCGGTCGGGCAGCAGCGATTTTGTAGCCGGCGATGAGGTTTATGGTTATCTCAACGCGCATAGTGGCGGTTGCGCAGAGTATGTGGCGGCGCCGGCGAGCGAGTTCGTGCGTAAACCGAACCAGATTGACTTCGATACTGCGGCGTCGGTGCCAGTCGCAGCGCTGACTGCGTGGCAGGGAATTTTCGATCACGGCGAACTTGCGAGCGGTCAGCGCATCCTGATTACGGGAGCGTCGGGCGCGGTCGGCTCGATGGCGGTGCAGCTGGCGAAAAACAAAGGGGCATACGTGATCGGGACCGGGTCGGGCCGGAACAAGGAGTTTGTGAGACAACTCGGGGCGGATGAGTTCATCGATTACAAAAACGCGAAATTCGAAGATAAAGTGAGCGGCCTGGATGTCGTGTTCGATACCGTCGGCGGCGACACGCAGGAGCGCGCTTTTCAAACACTGAAGCGCGCTGGCGTCCTCGTCAGCACGGTTAGCCCGCCATCAGCGGAAAAGGCGAAGGAATTCGGCGTGACGGTTGCGATGGTAATGATGATGGCAAAGTCTGACCAACTCGCGGAGATCAATCGTTTGGTCGAGAGCGGGAAATTGAAGGCGCGCGTCGCAACGGTGCTGCCGTTGACGCAAGTGAAGAAGGCGCATCAGCTCTCCTCAAGCGGGCACGCGGACGGGAAAATCATTTTACGTCCTTAAACCGAGACCTATCCATCATAAGCCGCTTACGATAGAGGCATTCTGATTGCGTAGGAAGAGCGTTTGGCCGGCCGCCAAACGCGCCACGGGTCGGTGGTCTCAACTGCCCAGATCTCCACCGTCAGTCACCACGTCGCGATAGGTGATGATGTCATCGACTCATTCGACTTCGCTCAGGGCAAGACTTTCCATCTCGTACGGATGTCGATCCTATTAGCAAGGCCGCACGCGTTGCGACAACCAAACACTAACCAGTGCGGAATGCGCGGATGTTGAACTTGAAACTCGCTCGTTGCCCAACTTGCTCGCTCCTACCCTCGTCACTTTACCCTGATCACTCGCACCGCCCGGTGCTTGCGCCAGCTACCTAGCTGCGTTGCCGTCTACCCGCGCGATCCCCGATCGCGACGTGTTCTATGTCGCTGATCCCATCAGCTCCATTGCAAGGAGGTCACACTGCAAACATCTTCCAAGAATGACTCCAGGGTTTGAAACTCGCTCGTTCCCCAACTTGCTCGTCGCTACCCTCGCGACTTTACCTTCTATCTCGCTGGTCCCATGAGCTCGATTGGGGCGGGGTTGGTTATTCCCGATCTGTGGCAACAGGAGGCAGTGCGCGCGTTGCAACAGGGAAAAGACGTGGTGGTGCAGGCGCCGACAGGATCGGGCAAGACTTACATCTTCGAGCTGCTTTATCCGAACCTGAAAACTCAGGCGGTGTTCACCGTCCCGACCC
>Ga0209056_10001329_pt1 | contig 27175 bp, 21 predicted proteins | sample GraSoiAngelo_114_FD_185876 | JGI IMG/M metagenome (GOLD analysis project Ga0209056, IMG submission 185876) | Grasslands soil microbial communities from the Angelo Coastal Reserve, California, USA - 14_0903_13_40cm (SPAdes) (version 2) | ecosystem: Environmental > Terrestrial > Soil > Grasslands... | reverse complement strand
GACATGGAGATCGAGCCGAGCGCCCCCTTGCTTTGCGCCAATTCCTCGCCGATGAGCGGCAGCATCGAAGCGTCCGCTAGCTGGAACAGCAACGTGCAAGCGCCGAAGACGAGTAGCGGGCGATTCTTTGCCAGCTCGATCACGCGCTGCAGCTTCTTCGCGTGCTCTCCCGACCCGGCATTGCGAGCCCGGTCGTAGTCGATCTCGCTGCTGCGGACCCGGCTGAGCGCGATCAGCGCCGGGACGCACAGGGCGGCGGCGGAAAGAAAAATGGCGCGCGTCGCGAGATAGCTGCCGAGGAGGCCCATGGCGGCCGCGGTCAGCGCGTTGCCGGCGGCGTTGTAGCGAAAATTCCGTCCAGTGCGCGTCGACATCGCGCGCCGCCCGACCAAGCCGAGGCTGATCGCGGCAATTGCCGGTCCCACGATCCCCGCGGTGGCGCCGTGCAGCACCTCCGCAATGAACACGAGCGCGAAGCTCGGCCACAGCGCAAGGATCAGCGCTGCCGCGGCCATCATCAGGATGCCGACAGCCGCCAGCGCCCGCTTCCAACGAATCGCGTCGGCGAGCGCGCCGCCCGGGATCTGGGCGATCACGCCGGCGAGACCGCTCACCGTTAGCGCCAAGCCGACGCTCTCCTTCGACCAGCCCAGATCCGCGAGATAGAAGGCGACGAACGGGCCGAAGCCGGTCTGCACGTCGGCGATGAAGAAATTCAGCCAGTCGAGCCCGCGCCGGCTCCGGCGGGAGATCGGCCCGTGCAGCGCCTGCCTTGCGCCGCGATAACGCGCGATCGTCGAGCGCAGCCGCCTGGGCGATCGCCGCTTCACCGCCGAGTGCCAGCGGCGATGCATTCCGGACACGGTCGAGGTGTTCGCCGGACTTAATTTTCCGGTCGCGCCGACCGCGAAAGCAGATAGGTTCGATTGCCCGCTGTTAGCGATGAATGCCCAGTTCCCATCCGATGTAATTCCGCCCGACACCGGTCCTACCCCGGTCGAAATGGTGGCCGGAGACAAAGCCGACAGAGCCCCCGTAGCCGGCGCGAAAGCAAATTCCGAAACCTGGAACGAGGTTTGCTCGATGACATAGGCCCAGTCAAAAGCCGGATCCACAAGGATTGGTCCCGGACCGGTCGGCGCCGAAAATGGTGCGGAGATTTGCGATAGCACTCCGGTAGGAGCTCCGCAATTCAAAGTCACTGCAACACACGCGGAAAACACGCTCACCTGATTTGCGCCGGTGTTAGAGACAAAGAGAAAATTGTCGCGATTGGAGTTTGCCACCGTCCGCGAAAACGCCAATGCCGAAGGATTCGCCGCCACGGGATAGCGATTGATGAGAGTCAGATTTCCGCTGCTGTCATACGAGTAAACTGCCACCACACTTGAGAACTGATCGGCGACGTACAGGTAACTTCCGGAAATCGGAATAGCAAGCCCCGTAGGCCCGTTCCCGGTGACGTCTCCAGACAGCGCCGTCGGAAATATCAGAGGCGGCTGGCTGAGGTTCGCAATCGAGAAAACAGAAATCGTGCCGGGGACAGTACCCGGTTGTCCTAGCGCGCCAGAGTTTCCCTGGTTGGCGACGAACAATAACGATCCGCTGGGGTCAATTGTCATTGCCACCGGGGTCGCACCGGCTGGGAAAGTGACAATCGCACACTTAGGTTGCGAGCTCGCGCACGGCACCGTGAGCGTGCCATCTGATTGATTAACTGTATAAACAGCAATTGTGCTGTCGCCCAGGTTCGAGACAAATAGCGTCTTGCCGTCGGGTGTAAGCGCTGCCGCAGTTGGTTGCGGTCCCGTGGATACACTCGATCGCACCGACGACACAGCTCCATTGCTTAAATCAATAGTGAAAGAGCTCACCAACTGGTCACCCTTAGTCGCCACCCACATGAATCCAGTTCCTGACGTCGTTCCATTGTTTGCAGTAGAGCAACTGTTGAAAACAATAACCGGCATCACCGCCAGCAGTGCCAGAACCCATGAGCGAATGCGCATTCTTGTCCCCTTAAAGTTCATGCTCTTAGGACTTAAGCCTTTAGCTGGCCTGGAGAACAGGAGGTTGTGGCAAAGAGCTAAAGGCTAACAGCTAAAAGCTTTATCTGATTGAAAGGCTTACCCCAATTGTGTATCAGGAATGGACGGAAAAGAGCAAACCCGGGTTACTCGCCAGGAACAACTGGTGCGGTCTTCAGATCGCCCGATGACCCGATCATCCGATGATCCGATTCCGCCAGCGGAATCCGGATTTCCACCAACAGCCCACCCTCAGCAGGGTTGGATGCTTTCACCGAGCCTCCGTGCAACCTCACAGCTTGCTCGGTGATGGCCAGGCCCAAGCCGACGCCCCCCGTGGAACGTCCACGCGCATCGTCAATCCGGTAAAAAGGACGGAAAATCTTGTCGAGTTCTGCTTCCGGCACGCCCGGTCCCAGGTCGCTGACCTGAATCACTGCCTCGGGCGCCGATCCTGGGGCTGACCTTTCCGCTCGGACCTTCACGGTTGTGGCGTCGCTGCAGTACCTCGTCGCGTTCCGCACCACATTTTCAACAGCGCTGTGCAGCAGAGCTGGATCACCCAAAACCGGAAGTTCATCCATCACTTCACATTCAACGCGGCAGTTTCGCGCTTGGGCCTCAAAATCAGCGTCCCTGGCCACTTCCTCCACCATTTCCTCCAGCCGCACCTCAACCTTACGAAGGCTGCCGGCGCCGCTGTCGAGCCGGGCAATCGTGGTGAGATTTCCAATCAGGTCGTTCATGCGGTCGGACTCGAGACTGATCCGATCCAGTACGCCTTGTGCATCAGAGCCAGTGCGCTGACGGGCAAGTTCCAAAGCAACACCCAGTCGGGCCAGTGGAGACCTCAACTCGTGCGAGATGTCCTTCAGCAGCCGTGACTGTGCGCTGACCAGCTTCTCGATTTGCTCTGCCATCTGGTCGAAATCGCGCACCAGCTGCGAAACTTCATCCTGTCCGCGAGAAGAACGACCACCGGCGCGGGCCGACAAATCTCCACTCGCCAACTTCTGCGTCGCCTTGCGCAACCGGGTTATGGGCGAAGTCAGGAACCGCGCCAGTAAGTAGCAAACCAATCCAGAGGACACGATCGCGATGAAAAGCCCCAACCCTGGCAATCCGTTCGGACCAAATAACGCATTTTGTCCCGGTGGCAGCTCGGTTACCAGAACATAATGGTGGCCGTCTGGCCCGTCCATGGCGGCGCGCAATACCTGGAAGTGAGGATTCAATCGCCCTAATAACGTGTTGGCCGGACGCCGTTGACCCTTAGCCACCTCTACGAACCACGGTGGAACCGAGTGTCCCATAATGTTCTCGCCGTCTCTGAACAGGACCGCATGCACATGCTGGGTTTCGTGCAGACTGCGCAAGTAATTGTGCGCTTGCTCCGCGCCTCCCGTCTGGTACGCCTGAATCGCTTCACTCAAAAACTTGGGCTGCAGCGCTTCCACCGCAGAGATTTGCCGCGCTGGTCGCATTGCGGCAGTGACCAGAATCGCGAGCGCCACAAACAGCGCCTGCGCCAGCCAGAATGAAAGGAAAATTTTTAGGAACAAGCTTCTCATCGCGTTGCGTTTTTCACCTTTGGACGCGCCGCCGCAAAAATATAGCCGGCCCCTCGCACCGTCTTGATGTGGTCTTCCGTATCCGAGTCGCCGTCACCTAGCTTCTTGCGCACTTTGCTGACGTGCATATCAATGCTGCGATCAAACGGCGAGAACTTTCGCCCCAGCACTTCGTCCACTAGGGCCTCCCGAGTAACCACCCGGCCGGCCTCACGCAGTAGGACCTGCACTAGTCCGAACTCAACCGACGTCAACTCCACCGATTTGCCACGATGGTGAACGCTGCGCCGCGCCGGATCCAGTTCCACGTCCCCGACCTTTATGACGTCCGGTACCGGCATTTCTCCCGCGCCGGCACGAGTGCGCCGCAAGATCGCCCGGATTCGCGCCACCAGTTCGCGAGGATTGAACGGCTTCGGCAAATAATCGTCAGCGCCAATTTCGAGGCCAACAATGCGGTCCACGTCCTCGCCGCGCGCTGTCAACAACAAGACCGGGATACGCGACCCGTCCCTGAGACGGCGAAGTACATCGAACCCGTTAAGCGCAGGAAGCATTACATCGAGCACCACCAATAGGTGATCACCAGTCAACGCGCGGTTTAACCCTGACTTGCCGTCATGAACAGCTTCGACCTGAAAGCCTTCTGGTTTCAGGTATTCAGCCACCAGCGAGCACAGCTCAACGTCGTCGTCAATGACCAAAATGCGGTCCACGACGTTCATTGTAGCCGCAGGTTTTCTGCGCTCACAGTAAAGATTCGTCAAACGAGGCAAGCTCCGCGTTTACAAAGATTTACTCGGATTGACGCACTCTTTACCGCCAAAGTTGTCTGTCCCGTGTTTCTATTCTGGGTAGGGTATTCGAAAGCTCGCGTGGGACAGGCGGCTCGCCTGTCCTGCCTCGCTCGACAACCAGGAGGAAAACCGTGAAATCCAGAATCACTTTAATCGCTTCAGTCGGCGTTGTTGCATTATCGCTGATTGCCGGCGTGGCCTTCGCACAGGGCGGAGACGACGCAGAACCAATGCATCATGGAATGGGAATGCACCATGGCTTCATGGGAGGGGATCTCGGCCTGCCATTGCATCAACTGAATCTGACCGACAGCCAGAAGACGCAAATTCACCAGATCATGAAGACTGAACACGCCAGTATCAAGCCGCTGATGCAGCAAGAATTCCAATCGCACCAGCAACTGATCCAACTCGTTACCAGCGGAAATTTTGATCAGACCAAAGCCGCTGCGATTGCTGCGCAGGAATCGCAGACCCACGTGCTGCTTGAAGTCGAACACGCCAAGATCGCTTCACAGATCTATCAGCTACTCGACTCTAGTCAGAAAGCGCAAGTATCCGACATCGTTGCCAAACACCAGCAGATGATGCAGGAGCACCTACAAAAGATGGGGCAGCAGGGTGATTCCCAGACAGCTCCCGACCAGCAGTAACTTCTATGTAGCTTGTGTGGGGCGGGCGCCTCGCCCGCCTTCTCGCATTTCCAACTGGAGGAACACAAATGGCAAGCACAGCAACCACAACTACCGACTTCGTCAGTCTCGTAGCAGAAGAAATCGTTGCCGGTATTGACGACGCCACCGAGTATTGGCTCGCGCGGGTTGAGCAGGAACTGACCGCGGCGAACCTGAGTTGTGTGGATCGGATCGAGGCTGTGCAGCGCGTCCTGCGGGAGTACAAAGAAGTAACCGAAAAAGCGCATTTGCGGTCGGCTTCGGCATAACTTTGGGGTGGAGATTTTATGAGCACCGATCTTCTGATTTCGGTTCTCGTTCAATCCAATTGGCTATTCTTAGCCGGATGGATACTCGCACTTGCTACCGCCTTCATGTTGAGCTTTCCTGGAAAACTCTCGCCCGCGCGCCAAGCCAAGAAAGGACCTGGCAGAATCGTGACATGAAGGAGTAACTTAGGCGGTTAGGAAATTGTTTTCAGTAGGGAGGTTGCGATGTCGAAAGCATTCACGCAGCTAACTACCACGATTGCGGCGCTTGTTTTGTTCTCCGCTTGCACACTGTACGCCAAAGATCGCCGCGCACCCGCATCGGCCCCAATACCCAGCCAAATCCTCGACGCGAAGAAGATTTTCATTTCCAACGGCGGTCAGGAAGGCGTGCCCCGGCTTGGGACCTTCAGCGGAGAACCGGAGCGAACCTATAACCAGTTCTACGCGGCCATGAAGGATTGGGGGCGTTATGAACTCGTGTCCGCGCCTTCTGATGCCGACCTCATTCTCGAGGTAAGTTTTGCTGTTCCAGCAGCTGGTAGCAATGTATTCAAAGGCGACACCTTGAATGATCCCTATGTTCCTCGCTTCCGGCTACTGGTTCTCGATCCGAAGACCCATTTCACGCTGCGGGCCTTCATCGAAAATGTTGACTGGGCAATTCTCGCCGGAAACCGCAATAAGAATTTCGATCAGGGAATGACCAATCTGGTGAATGATTTCGAAAAGCTAGCAAGCCAACCCATGGTTGCGACCGACAGTAATCAGAAATAGCACGTGTCCTGCCCGTCTCTAATCTGCGTCCCGCGCTGCTAGAACCGCATCTACTAGCTCATGGTCGCCGATCACCTTCGTCCCCTCGTCCCCTATCTGAAGAAATACCGCAACGCATATATCTGGGGCGGAATCTGTGTTCTCCTGATGAACGGCACCTGGGTGCTGTTTCCGCCCATCATTGGCCGCGCCATTGATGGCATGCGCAAGACCGGCGTCTCGCTACACACAATCGGCGTTCTCGCTCTCATGCTCCTGGCTGTATCTACAGTCAAGGCAATTTTTCAGTTCCTGATTCGCTGGGTTCTAATCGGCGCCTCCCGCGAGATTGAATTCGACCTTCGCAACGATATGTTCCACCACCTCGAAGGTCTTTCCTACAGTTTCTACCAGCGCACACGCACGGGCGACATCATGGCCAAGGCCACGAATGACCTGAATGCCGTGCGCATGCTGCTGGGTCCAGGTTTCATGTACACAGCTAACACCATTGTGTTCACCGGGCTCGCGCTGGGTTTCATGATGCACATCAGCCACCGCCTCACTCTTTATGCCTTCCTGCCGCTGCCTGTTGTCAGCATCGTGATTCAGTACTTCGGCCGGCGGATTCATGAGCGCTTCGAGCGCATCCAGGCGATGTTCTCTGATATCTCGGCGCGGGCACAGGAAAACTTCTCCGGCGTGCGCGTGATTCGTGCTTACGCTCAGGAGCAGGCAGAAATCGCCTCATTCGAGACCGCCAATCGCGAATACATCGCGCGCAGCCTGAAGTTGGTGCGCCTCATAGGCATGCTTTGGCCGACGCTCGAAACCATGCTCGGCCTCGCCATCGTGCTCGTGCTTTGGCTCGGGGGCAGGGAAGTCCTGCTGGGCCGCATCACCGTAGGTCAATTCACCGCCTTCAACACTTATATGGTGCAACTCACCTGGCCGGTGATCGCGCTCGGATGGGTCATCAACATCTTCCAGCGCGGCACCGCTTCTCTTGGCCGTATTTACCAACTCATGCAGGAGAAGCCCGAGATCACCGACGCACCTTCAGTCAAGGCCTTGCCCGCGGGCGAGGAACTGTTGGGCGAGATCGAGTTCCGCAATCTCACTTTTTCCTATAACCGCGTTCCCGTTCTCCACGATATTGATTTGCGGATTCCAGCCGGCACCAGCATGGCAATCGTTGGTCCCACCGGATCAGGCAAGACCACACTCGTCAGCCTGATTCCGCGAATTTACGATGCCGTGCCGGAATCAGTTCTGATTGACGGTCGCCCCATCCGTGACTATGCGCTCGCCGATTTGCGCCGCAACATCGGTTTCGTTCCCCAAGAAACATTCCTATTCAGCGAGACGGTGCGCGAGAACATCGCATTCGGTGTGCAGAGCGCCAGCGATGAAGAAGTCCGCTGGGCGGCAAAGGCAGCAAACATCGCCGCTGAAATCGAAGATTTCCCGGACAAGTACAAGACGCTGGTCGGCGAGCGGGGAATTACACTTTCCGGCGGACAGAAGCAACGCACTGCCATCGCCCGCGCCCTGATTCGCAATCCGCGGATTCTAATTCTCGACGATGCGCTCTCCAGCGTGGACACGCAGACCGAAGACAAAATCTTGAATCATCTCCGTGACGTAATGCAGGGACGCACCACTATCTTCATCTCTCATCGTGTTTCAACCGTTCGCAATGCCGATCGCATCGCCGTCCTTCACGGCGGGCGCATCGTCGAGCTCGGCAACCACGACGAATTGCTGGCCATCAACGGCTACTACACCGATCTCTACAACAAGCAGTTGCTGGAAGAAGAGCTCGCCGAAGTGTAGAGGAATACGCGGGAGGGCACGGCTTCAGCCATGCCCAACCGGATGCAGCCGCCAAATATCCCGGCCGTTTTTCCCGGCTAGTGCTTTCCCTTCTGTTTACCAGGACTCTGCTCTCGCTCCTGCAATCGCTGCTGTTGCTGCGAATGTTTTTGCTCCATCTGCACCGTCTGTTGCTGATGGCGCTGCTCCACCTGCTGCTTTCGGCCTTCATCCGCATGCTGTCTTTCGAGCTGGTGATGTTCCTTCTCCTGCTGTTGTTGAAGTTTTTGGTGGTCTTTCTGTTGCTGTGCGTACAACTTTTCCTGCTCTTTCTGATATTTCTGGTCCTGCTTCGCGTTTCCTGTATTCGGAGGCGCGTGGCGCTCGTGCGGCGGCAGCTCGTTCGGATGCGTCGCTGTACTAGGACGAGGAATGTTACCCCGACCTGCGTTCCCAGGCTCTGCATTCCCCCGCCTAGCATTGCCTTCATTGTGAAGAGCGCCCGCCTCTCGCGCCGGCAGCACTCCCCGCTCGTTGAGTGCTCCAGGTCTTGGAGTAGCAGCAATCGGCGGTTTGCCATGGTTCTCTGAAGCCCGCAGTTGCCTATTGGACCGCGCCGCTTGCACATGCTGCCGTTGGTCAGCGACCGGCGGGATGTGCCGTTCGTGTGCCGCCCGCTCCTCTTCAGGACGAGGGCGCTCGTTGATGCCGCCCCTCCCACCGTTGTAGCTGACGCGAGTCACGTTGCGCTCATTGATCGTCGTGTTGTAAACGTTGTGAATCACGGTGACATTCACATTGTTCACGGAGCGATTGTAGAAAAAGCGTCCGCCGTCCCAGCGCCCGCCTTCATAACCGTGGCCGAAATAGCCGTAGCCGTAATTGATCCCACCATAAAATCCGACCACCGGGCCCCAGAAACCTTCATAGAAAACAAATCCGCGACCACCCCAGCCCCAATATCCGGGAGTCCACAAAAAGCCGACCTGCGGAGCCATCACCCAAGTTCCCGGAACCCAGTAGTAGTCGCCGTCTTCGTCATCCCAGGCCCAATACCCTGGAGTCCAAATGTAACCTTCGCCAGGGCAAATCGGTTGTTCGTAAACCGGCAGATCGGGCGGCGCGAACCCAACCGAGATCCCCACCGCAACTTGCGCAACCGATGACGCCGGCATCCCCAGCATCAGCATCACCATGAAAGCAAATATGCTGCAACGAACGCAGAAAGTCCGCATTGTCTTGCTCCTTAGGCCCCACTCGAGCATATAGATTGAGGCGGAAGCTTAGATGCCATGGACCGGATGTTCTCTGCCTGATAGTTATGGCGTAACAAGCCAGATTTTTACTTCGCGCGGGATGTCCGTTTGTCGTAGCGGCCTGTTAGGTCAGGTGCCCGGTTGAGGTGAGGTGTCAAGCTCACATGTGTGCCCCCGCTGACCTGGGAAGCGCAGTTTGATGTGGGGTACCCGTGTCCGACGCCTTTGACTTTCGCGGATTCCACCACCGCCTTGGGTGCCCTGTTCTAGTCGCGTTTTTTGCGACTAGGGCGGGCATTTCTCCTGGCTGTGAGCGACTGCGGAGGGCCTGGCTTCAGCCATGCCTTAGCCGCCTCACCCAACTCTGTGATCCCGAGCTAGCCGAATGATTCGCAAGCGAATCATTTGGCGAACCCAACGGCCTGCCCTGAGCGACTGACCGATGAGAAGAAATCGAACGGGGACGCGCTTTTTATCCAAGCTCAATGAAGACGGGAGCGCGACTCTTACAGGCCCTTGGAAAAAGCCCGTGAATGCTTGCGCCACCGTGGAAGAGCGCGCCGCGTAAGTCTTGAAATAGATCAGGGCTTAAAAGCTCGCACCGTCAATTCGCGGACGGATCTGCGGCCATAAATGGCCGCGCTTCCACCGGAATTCCATGCCTCTGGGACTGAGGCCCTTTCGTGGCGTTCCTACACTCATCACACCAGAAGCCGCCCCGCCCTGTGCAAAACCTTTGTCAAGCCCCCTTCACGACTCAATTTCCCTTAATTCCATGATTCTGTCCTGAAATAAAGCTCCAAAACATGGCACAATTTCCCCACAAATCTGCTATGCTATTTCTATAAGCTAAATTAAAAGTCGCGGCTATAGCCGCGCCTTTCGTGTTTTTGGGAGCCGAGTCTTGGGGAAATCAGAAGAAGGTACAAATGCCGCGCTCCAGCCGTGGATCCAGCAGCCAGTCTCCACATTAACCGTCGCGGCGAGGTCGGCGAATTAGCTTTCATGCGCAACGCCATCTCTCTCGGCTTTGGTGTTGCCAAACCCTGGGGTGACAGTGACCACTACGACTTCATCCTCAACCTGGGACATCTCTTTTGGCGTATCCAGGTCAAGTGGTTTGGGCTTCGTCCACCTACCTGGTTAAGAGCACAGGCTCTAATCGAAAGACTTACACTTCTGACGAAATAGATTTTCTGGTTGCCTACATCAATCCTGAAGATTTGTGGTACGTCCTCGCGAACCGCAAAGCGATCCTGATGCTTCCGCACTCCAGGAACTCGCAATTTGAGCGGTGCCGCGACGCCTGGGGCCTTTTGCGCGAGGACCAAGAAGCGCTATCGTGACGACGCTTTGATTAGATTTTTCGCACTTCGGCTGATTCAATGCACCTTAGACAGAAGCCGCTTCCTGCCGCTGCTTTTACAGCGATTGCTCGATTGATGCGGCTTCCGGTTGGGTGTCGCATGGAACTGTAAGGGTGCGAGAGTTGGCGAGATCTACGCTTGCCTGTAGCGCTTCCCGCCTTCCGCACTCCGCGTGGTTTCAGAGCGACGTCACCGCGCCTAAGTTCATTCAAAATCGGGTTCGTTCAAAACCGGGCCGGTTCCGATTGGTAATTCGGAATCAGGGCCACTAACCCACAACTTCACGATTGAGGCGGGAACTACGGAGGTAGTCCACCATGATGAAATCAGTATTGATCGCGGACGACCACGAGATGATCCGAAAGGCTCTCTGTAATTTGTTTGCTTCACAAGACGACTTTGAAGTATGCGCAGAGGCGGAGAACGGAAAAGAGGCCGTGGAAATGGCGGAAGTGTTTCACCCCGATTTGGTCTTGCTCGATCTTTCGATGCCGGTGATGAATGGCATAGAAGCTGCCTGCGAGGTGAAGCGGCTCATGCCGATGGTGCCAATCATCGTATTCAGTGAATATGGTGATGTGTTCAGTGAGCCGGAGGCCCGGAGGACGGGCATTTCTGCGGTGGTCTCTAAAGATGCGAACTTGTCGGTGTTACTGGATAGAGCGCGTTCAGTGTTTTATCCGCTGGCAGCATGAAGGACTAAATGTAATGAGGGTGCCTCACCCTACCGCTTTTCGTAGGGTGGGATTTCAGCCGTCCCGTTTCCACGCCGGGTGCCCCACATCTCGCGCCTTTCGAGATGTGGGTAGATCTTTCCTGACGGCTGATGGCTGACCGCTGATTTTCCTGATTCGTTTTTCCGCTGACCAGCATCGAATATTTGAGTTGCGTTCCGGCCCGCCGCCGGGGGATACTATTTAGGTAATGCTGCGTACATCCGCCCAGAAGATGGTGATGTGTTGTTGTTGTACCTGTCGTGTCTCTTCTGGGGACGGGTGCAACATGAGCTAGCTGCAATTATCAATTTTTGAGCTCACACCCACCGCCAGAAGAGACTGGCAGGTGGGTTTTGTGTTTTTAGGGAACAAGCGGTGAGCGACGAGCTGTGAGCAGTGAGCGAACCGGTGGCTCACAGCTCATCGCTCACGGCTCAGAGCTGAAAATATGAAATCTTCTAACTCATTCTGGAAAGAAAAACTCGCCGAGCAGATGCCCGAGCATCTGGCTCGCGAGATTGACATCTTCGAAACCGAGATCACTCTGCGCAAACAGGGCAAGCTCGAGGAGCGATTGTTCGCCGAGACGCGTCTTCGCCGCGGAGCCTACGGTCAGCGTTACGATAACGGTCAGCGCAGTGATGGACAAAAAGTCCAGAAGCTGAATTTTTCCTCCGGCGATTTGACCAAAGGTCCAAACACCATGTGGGATGCGCCGGGGATGCAGCGGATAAAAGTCCCCGGCGGCGGGCTGAATGCCGCGCAGCTTGAGGTGATGGCGGAGCTTGCGGAAGAGTATTCGGACGGGATTGCGCACGTCACTACGCGGCAGGATTTCCAGCTCCACTACGTGCACATCGACGATGCTCCTGCGCTCATGCGGCGACTGGCAACGGCGGACATCACGACGCGCGAGGCTTGCGGAAATTCGGTGCGCAATGTAACTGCGTGTCCTTATGCGGGCGTTTGCACCGACGAGGCGTTTGACGTGACGCCATACGCGCAGGCGCTGGCGAAGTTTTTGCTGGGGCATCCGGACTGCCAGAGTTTTGGCCGCAAGTTCAAGCCAGCATTCAGCGGATGCGCGCAACATGCGTGCGGACTGACGGGCTTGCACGACCTCGGACTGATCGCGAAAAGCCGCGTGAATGAGGTCACGGGCAGGGAAGAGCTTGGCTTCGAAATGTACGTGGGCGGTGGCTTGGGCGCGGTGCCGTATCAGGCAAAACTATTCGACTCATTTGTGCCTCCGGACGAATTGCTGCCACTGGCGCAGGCGATTGCCAGAGTATTTGCGCGGCATGGTGAGAAGAAAAACCGCAATCGCGCGCGAATCAAATTCCTGATCCAGGATTTGGGAATTGAAAAGTTCCGCGAACTGGTACGTGAAGAACGTAAGATCCTGCCATTCGATCCGCGATGGACGGAGTACATCCGGGAAGCGCGGGCGGAATTCGCGGAAGGTCCGCTGAAACCCGCGGTGAACGTGCCGGAGCTGGTGCTCATCAACAGCGCAAATGGATCCGGGCCGGAGCTCCAGAAATGGTTGAAGTTCAACACGCGTCCGCAGCGCCAGCCGGGATTCGTGACCGTCACGGTGGCACTGCCGCTCGGCGACATCACTGCGAACCAGTTGCGATCGTTGGCAGACATTGTCCGTCGCTTCACAAGAGAAACCATCCGTACGACAGTCGAACAGAATTTTGTGATCCGTTGGGTGAGCAAAGGCGATTTGCCGGAGCTATACAAGGCCCTGCATGCAGTCGGTCTCGGTGACGCCGGCGCGGGCGCGTTAGTTGATATCACTTCGTGCCCAGGAACCGATACGTGCAAGCTGGGGATTTCGTCCTCGCGCGGGCTCGCGGCCGAGTTGCGCAGGCGCGTCAGCGAGAAGAGCTTCACATCCGACCAGGCGATCCAAAATCTGCACATCAAAATCAGCGGCTGCTTCAATAGCTGCGGACAGCACCATGTGGCCGACCTCGGCTTCTATGGAGTGAGCCGCAAGATTGCCGGCTACGCGGTGCCGCACTTCCAGGTTGTCCTCGGCGGACAGTGGGAGCAAAATGCCGGTTCCTATGGGCTGCCGGTTGTGGCAGTGCCGTCGAAGAATATTCCGATAGTGGTTTCGCGCTTGACCGAGCGATACCTTGCCGATCGCACGAACGGAGAAACGTTCAAGGATTTTGTCATGCGTACAGGCAAGGCGCAACTAAAAGTGTTACTTGAAGACCTGACAAAGCCTCCGGCGGGCGATCGCTCGTTCTTCAGCGACTGGGGCGACCCTCGCGAATACACGCTCGGCGATTTAGGCGACGGTGAGTGCGCGGGCGAAGTTGTTTCGGCGCTGGACTTTGGTTTGGCGGCAGCCGAAAGGGAACTGTTCGAAGCGCAACTGGCCCACGAGAAAGGCGAAGTCGAGGTCGCGGGCAGGTCGGCATATCACGCGATGGTCACTGCTGCGAAGGCACTAGTGCAGATCGAGAACGCCGACGTTGGCAACAATCCGGACCAGATCGTGCAGGAATTTCGCACTCGATATTACGATACGCAGCTCTTTTTCGATCCATTTGCCGGCGGTAAATTTGCGAACTACTTATTTGACGCACATCGCAAGACAGGTCAGCAATACACCTCAGAGTCGAGTCGCTATTTGATAGACGAAGCGCAACTGTTCATTGACGCGGCGCACAGTTGCAGCAATCGGCTGGGAACGTTGGTGAGCGCATGATGCGATCCATTCTTGAAGAAGAGGTGGCCGTGGAGCTGCAGCACGTAAATGTAAAACTCCTTCTGGAGAATCCAGAGGACCTGAATCTCGACGCGGTCATTACAGTGTTTCATAGTTGGATACAGGATCAGGTCTGCGAGGAGCTCTTGCTGGATGTAGCAGATTATCGGCACGTACATCATGGGCCGGGGGTTGTGCTGATCGGGCATGAGGCCGATTACGCGATTGACAATACTGATGGACGGCTGGGCATTCGCTACAACCGAAAGGCACCGCTGGAAGGAAGCAATCAGGATCGTTTAGCGCAAGCTGTTCGGGCTGTGCTTGCAGCAGCCGAGCGATTACATCAAGATACGCGACTAAATGGAAAGTTACACTTTAATAGTCAAGGCTTCGAGATATTCGTTAATGACCGGCTTCTGGCGCCGAATGTGGCGGAAACAAGACATGCTCTGGAAGCGGAGTTTCACGACTTTCTAGGTGTATTATTCGGCGGAATTGAGTACAGCCTGAAGTTCGAGTCTGATCCTCGCAGGTTGTTCGGAGCGAAAATTAGAACAGCGGAGCCGATTGCTGTTTCAGATCTGCGTCTCAATCTAGCTGTCGGAGAGAGTTCCAGCTATGACATCGTCTGATTGGTACGGTCTGGCCTGGCTGACTATTTCCGCATGATTCAGGCCGAGCTGCATGAGCTCGTGGAACCTATTTCCAGCGATCAACTGAAGAACGGGATCGGGATCGGTTTGTCGCGCGATCGTTGATAACAGGGAACTGCTGAAGAAGCGGTAGCGCGCCCTGCATGATGCCGGCCCAAACCCGCCGCAGTCGGGCCTTATGCAATGTCCGATAACAAGTATTATGTAAACTAATGAGCCTCAGTCGTGCGGCTTCAGTTCCGATGAAGCGCGCAGGTACCCCGCTTGAAATCGCGAACGGTTGTCTAACTGACGCTTATCTTCTCGGCTTGGCTGTGCACCACAGAGGCAAGCTTGCCGCTCTCGACCAGGGAATTGCTTCCTTGGCGGGCCGTTCCGGCCACGGCGTTGAGTTAATTCAGTAGGAAACATCGGCGTCAGGCCGATGACGTGGGCGTTGATGGCCGGGTCCTGGGCCTGGGTCAGAGGCGTATCGATAAAGCCCGGATGGATAGAATTCACGCGGATCCCGTCACCCGCATAGGTGATGGCCGCGTTCTTCGACATCATGACCACCGCACCTTTGGTCGCGTGATAGGCGTGCGCACCCGGCACCGCAGCGGTCCCCGAGATCGAGGACACGTTGATGATCGAGCCGGCCTTATGCGCCTTCATGTGCGGGATCACTTCTCTCATCCCGAAGAAGCAACCGTCCTGGTTCACACCCAGGACCTTGCGCCAGTTCTCGGTGCTGCAGTCATGCACGGCGTCATAGACGGCGATGCCGGCGTTGTTCACGAGAACATCCAATCTCCGGTGCGCCGCCACGATGTCGGCCACCACTCGCTTCCAGTGCTCTTCCTTCGAGACGTCCAACTCTACCCCGGTCACGCTGGAGGGAAAGATGTGGGACGGGTTACTTGTGCTGCCGGCATAGACAATCGCGCCCTCCCGAGCGAACAACTCGGCCACTGCGAAACCGATGCCGCGTGATGCGCCGGTCACCAGCGCCACTTTTTCCTTGAGCCTCATTCCCTTCCCTCCTAATGTTGATTATTTAACGGGATCGTATCAGGGCACTGCTGAAGCCGTGCCCTGATACGAAGCATCTCCCCGAGCTCGCTGATGATCCGCTCATCGCAGCCCCGCCTGGAGGCTGGATGCGCGACCCTCTACTCCGAAGACCTGCAGCACCGCCAGGTTGTCGAGGAGCGGTTGACGGTTTGGAATTCGTCTGGGTGATCGGGGCTTCAGGCTAATAGGCGATGATAGCCGAGCTCACGTGCCTTTTACGGTCGAGGTTCGTGGTTCCCACCCTTGGAAAACCGCGAAGGGTGGGGCAACCTCTGTTGGGTATCCCGCCAACACATAGTTACGCCGCCACATTCGGAGCATAGAAAACCTGAACCAAAGGATCTTCAGAGTTCAGACATTCCACGCCGAAAGTGCCCAATTTGAAAAGACGCGGCGGGAAGCCTATGAACTCGTTCAGCAAGCGATACGCAACCTTGATGGCCCTAAGCGAATCTGCTTCTGTGGTCGAGATGTCGCTGGAATGCAGATAGCGGCAGCGGAGCTAGTAAACTTTGGGTAACTCTGCACCCAGCTCATTGCTCAAGTATTTCCAACCCACCAATGCGTCTATGTTCGGCTGCCAGTCATTCGTTGCGTCTTTGTTCCACAACTCCTTCACCTTGGGCGACACATGTTCGTGGAGTCGTATCCGAGCGGTGTTCAGCATCCTCTCGATCGTTACTACTGCACCAGATAATGCGGAGAAAAATAGCCCTAGCACGAACGCTCTCTCAATCTCTTCGATGATTACATCGAACTCCGTGGTCCCGCGCATGATTGGTGGTTCGATTGCGAAATACCTATCAATGATAGAAGCGCTCACCATATAGTCCGGCACCATCGCATCTGACATCGAAACATCACGCGGCGCCAAGAACAGCTTCACGGTTCGCCGAGCTTCGAAACGACGATGGGATTCGTCGCCAGTTCTGCACGCATGCGCGTGGTGTTGATGTAGAGGTTTATCAGAGCAGTCATTTCAGCGGGCTCCTGTCGCGAGTCTAACACCACGACGACGTGCCAGATGGATAACTGTTCACTGTTGCTGCTGTTCCTGCTCCTGCTGCGCCTGAAAATTCTCGGCCAGCGACGGTGGCGGGGCGCGGCGGACTGTCATGGCGGGGGCCATGTCTTCGTTGGCGGGCGCGTCTGCAAGGGCGACAGTCACCGAGACGCTGAGTTCGCTTTCGGCTCCGCCTTTGAATACGCCCCGGGTGGGAGGGACTTCGGCATAATCGCGTCCAACGGCAACGCGAATGTGGCTTTCGCCTCCGAGGACGTTGTTGGTGGGATCGAATTCAGTCCAGCCGAGTCCAGGCAACAGGGCCTCGACCCAGGCGTGGGACGCGCCTTCCGCGGCGGCGGCCTTGATGGGATCGGCATGGAAAAGATATCCGCTGACATAGCGACACGGAATGCGAAGTGTGCGGGCCAGCGCAATCATGATGTGGGCGAAGTCCTGGCAAACGCCTTTGCGTTCCCTAAGCGCATCGTCAATCGGTGAGTCAACGCCGGTGCTGTTGGGGACGTAGGCGAATTTGTCGTGAATCCCTTGGCTGATTTCCAAAAGTAGCTCGAGTGGGGTCCCCCGCCGCTCCAGTTTCATTTCACTGGCCAGCTTCTCCAGCAAGGGCGTGGAGTGGGCGAAGGCGCTGGGCAGCATCATCTCCCAATAATCCCCGGTTGCAACCATCTGATCGAGATCGTCCCAAGTGCGCTCGGCCGCGACGAATGCGTTGGGCGCAGGCAGAACGTCCACCAGCGCCTGCGCCTTCAACCTGAGCTCGGCATGGCTTCCGGCTATATCAAAGTGATGGACGATGTTGCCCAGGAAATCGCGGTACTGCATGACGGCGGCCGCCGGACGCACGTCCAGCGAGAAGCTGAGGCAGCGCTGGCCTTCGTCGCTGCGCGGCTGCATGCGAACCTCCATCACACTCTCGCGGACAGCGGGCTTGTAGCGGAATTTGGTGATGTGGCGGACGGAATAGATCAATGGGTCTCCTCGGATGTAAGTGCTTCGCTCAATCAGGACAGGCGAGCCGCCTGTCCCACGTGGTCTTCCCCTCCTACCGTGCCAGCGCCGACTCCACTGGATAGTCAAAATAAATCTGCTGAATTGCGTTGTGCGCCTGGCCGCATAGGCGCTGAATGTTGCTCAAATGACTCTGAAGACCATCGGCCATGATTTCCTCGATTTGCGCAAAGCTCAGATTGGCGCGCATGCGTCCCGCGAGGCGCGTTGGCGAGTCGGCTTTGCGTTCGGTCAGTTCACTCACGGAGCGCAAGGCGGCGTGCACTTTGTCCACGGAGAAACGGACCGAATGCGGGAAATCTGGATTCAGCAGCAGGAACTCCGCAACACGCAATGGCCGCAGCTCGGCGGTATATTTTTTGCAATAAGCCTCGAAGGCGGCACAATCCTTCAAAAGTCCCACCCACTCCAGATATTCGTCGGTGTCGATCGTGTACTCCCACGGCTGGGTGAACTTTCGAAAATGGGTGCCGATCAAAGTTGCCAGGCCGTGAGTGCGCTCTACAAAGCGCCCAAGCTGAATATATTGCCAACCTTCACCGTGGCTCATAGTCGAGTCGGTTACGCCTTGAAAAAGATGGGCGCCATCGAGGGCTCCGCGAAAGAACAGTTGCGAGTGCAGGATCCAGCTCTCGCCTGCGGGGGTCGCGACGATCTGGAGATAGAGCCGATTGAGCTGCTCCCACATCTCTGAGCTGCACTGCTCGCGCACCTGGCGCAAATTTTCTCGCGCGGAAGAAATACAAGAAACGATCGACGAGGGGTTAGTGCGATCGAGCGTCAATGTATAGGCGAGAGTTGCGGAGTCGATTTTGCCTCCGGCAGGAACCGGGACCTGCAATGCCTCGAGCAAGCGCAACCAGCGAGTGGAGCCTGATTTCGGAGACTGGTCGAGCCGCAACTGGAAATCAACGTCAATCAGGCGAGCGGTGTGCTCGGCCCGCTCCAGGTAGCGGCTCATCCAGTACAAACTGTCGGCAACGCGGGAGAGCATATGTGTGTGTTCCAACCCTGTGTCATTCCGAACCGCTTCAGGGGTGAGGAATCTGCCTTCGCCTTTCTTGTCGCTCGGGCATTCGCCCTCGCGCTTGATTTCTTTGGTGATCCTACCCAGGGCTTACGCCCCTTCGACTGTGCTCAGGGCAAGCTCTGGGCTAACTATGTTTCGTCCCTTCGGGATCTGTACACTCGTACGATTCTTGCTAACCTCAAACTCATTCTTCAGGGCCCCCGTTTTGTATGTGCTCATTTTGTAGAGACGTTGCTTGCAACGTCTTGAGACGTAGCGAGCTACGTCTCTACAGCGGCAGTTTCATGCGCGCAAAACCCACGTGTCTTTGCTGCCGCCACCCTGCGATGAATTTACGACCAGCGATCCGCGTCGAAGCGCGACACGCGTCAGTCCTCCTGGCACGAGCGTCACGTTTTCTCCGTAAAGAATGTAGGGACGGAGATCAATGTGGCGTGCTCCGATTTCTCCATCCACAAAACAGGGTGCCCGCGACAGGGCCAGCGTCGGCTGTGCAATGTAATTGCGCGGATCAGCTTCGATTGCGCGACGGAATTTCTCCCGCTGATCGGCTGTGCTTTGCGGGCCGATCAACATGCCGTATCCGCCCGATTCTCCGACGGCTTTTACTACCATTTCGTCCAGATGTCCCAAGACGTGATTGCGTTGCGTCTTGTCGGTGAGAACGTAAGTTTCGATGTTCGCGAGAATTGGGTCTTCGCCGAGGTAATAGCGAATGATTGCAGGGACGTAAGCATACGTGGCCTTATCGTCCGCGACTCCGGTGCCGACAGCGTTCACCAGCGAGACATTTCCGGCGCGATAGGCGTTGAAGAGTCCTGGGACTCCTAGCCGAGAATCGGGACGAAAGCACAATGGATCAATGAAATCGTCGTCCACGCGGCGATAGATTACGTCCACGCGGCGCAATCCGGCGGTCGTGCGCATATAGACGATGTTGTCGTGGATAAGAAGATCGCGGCCTTCCACCAGCTCAATGCCCATTTGTTGAGCCAGGAACGTGTGCTCGAAGTACGCCGAATTGAAAATTCCCGGCGTCAGCAGAACGATGGTGGGCTCGTGGCGTCCCGAGTGGCTTGCAGGGATGAGCGCTCGCAGCGTCGCCAGCAGGGACTGCGAGTAGTGATCAATCGGACGCACGCCGTAGTCCTGGAACAATCCCGGGAAAACGCGCTTCAGAACTTTGCGATTGGCCAGCATGTACGAAACGCCGCTAGGAACTCGCAGGTTGTCTTCGAGCACGGCAAAGCTGCCATCGGGCAATCGCACCAAGTCGGTGCCGCAGACGCTGACGTAGATGCCGCGCGGGACGGGCAGTCCGCGCATCTCCCGACGAAAATGTTTGCAACTGTAGATCAGTTCGCGGGGCACGACGCCATCGGCCAGAATGCGACCCTGATGGTAAATGTCCTGCAGAAAGAGATTCAGCGCGGTGATGCGCTGGGTTAGTCCGCGCTCAATGACATGCCATTCACTGCCGGAAATGATACGCGGTAGAAGATCGTTGGGGAAAACGCGCTCAGTTCCCTGCTCATTTCCATAAACGGTGAACGTAATTCCCTGGTGGAGAAACGACAAGTCCGCGGCCTGCTGGCTTTTTCTCAGGTCTTCGGCCGGCAATTCGAGCAGCGTGCGGAAGAGCGCTTGATAATGCGCGCGCGGAACGCCAGGCGATCCGAACATTTCGTCGTAAGCATTGTCGAATTGATAGGTTAAAAACGGCGGCGGAAACGGGGACGGCGGAGGCGGCTGCTTGAGTCGCAAAACCCGAGATCTGGCCGTGCGTCCTTGAGGCACTTCAGAAGTTTAGGGGCTGGCGGGAGGGGGCGTCCAATCGAAATTGTTTATTGGAGTTATGCGGCGGTCATCCGGGCATGGTCTGCGAAGCGCGTCAGTTGCGAATATCGGACATCAGTTGCTCGACTTCGGTTTTCAGTTCAGCTGTAAGAGGCAAGAATGGAAGGCGAGGTGGGCCGCCATAGTAGCCGTTTAGGTCCGCGGCATATTTGAGAGCAGGAACACCGAGCTCCGCACCGACTCGGGTGGAGGCCTTTGCGATGCGATCCTGCTTGACGCGGGCGAGTTCTTGGTCGCCTTCTTTCCAGGCGGCGTAAATTTCGTAGCATGCAGTCGGAGCTGGCGAGGCAAAGGCGAGAACTGCGCCGACGGCTCCGGCTTCGAGCGATGGCAGCAGTCGTTGAGCGGCGCCAGCGAGTATCTGAAATCCGACTTCTTTTTGACGGGTTTTGAGATTGCCGACCATTTGAATCGAGGAAGGTGAGAGGTGCTTAGATTCTGCGGCCCGATATACCTGGGCCGCCGGACGGGTGGGGGCACCCGTCCCCACATGGCCTGTGGTGGCGGCTGTTTCCACGTGGTCTGTAGCGGGGCCCGCGAGTGCGCCTATAGTGACCAATTCAGCATCTTCATTGGGCGAATGGGCCTGCGGAGATTTCAGCATGCGCGGCGTGACTGCTGCAAACGTTTCCGTTACTGTCGCGCTGCGCTTGATGTGGCGCTTGCCTTCTACGATCTGGCGAATTTTGACGGCATCGCCACCTGATTCTTTGATCCCGATGATGTTTGGGTGATGGGCGAGTTCGATCACTAATTCCGCTGGCATATCGTATCCCGTAAATGCCGGAACACTGTAGATAAGCACTGGCAGCGACGATCGGTCCGCGACCGTGCGATAGAAGGCCAGAAGACTGGCGGACTTCATCTGCGGACGATAAAAGTGTGGCGTGCGAACCAGCGAAACGTCGTAGCCGAGTTCGGCGGCGTATTCCGTCAGACGCAGAGTTTCGATTGCAGATTCGGCGCCCGTTCCGGCGATCAGAACTTTGTGCGGCGCGCAAGCTTCGCGAGTGGTGCGCAATACTTCCCTTCTCTCTTCGTCGGAAAGCATAATGGCTTCTCCGGTCGAGCCGAGCACCACAATTCCTGCCACCGGAGTCTTCGAATACCGCTCGACGTTGTGTTCGAGCTTTTTCAGGTACACGCGCCCGTCGGGATAAAAGGGCGTTGTGATCGGGGGGAAGATGCCGTGAAGGAGCATGGTCTGGCCTCTAGCTTATCAACTCGGAGGGTAGATCGTCGGTATGACTTCCCTTTTATTCCGGCGATAAACGCGAAAATCAGCTTCATCGACAGTTATAACCGAATATCGCGGATAGAGCTCGCTCATGCGGATGAGACATAAATCCGCAAGGTCGGGGCGCCGGTCCGCATACCGGGTGGCAAGATCGTGAAGCTGCCTCAGATGACTTGAGCAATCGAATGCGATGCGGATTACGCCACGCTCCAACATTTCGAGAACGTATGCACTGGACGCCAAATGAAATGCCGCTTCTGCTAAAACAGCTTCGCAAGTTAGCAGGGGCACTTTGAGTTGTGCGGCAAGGCCTTTTGCCCACCTATGATGCTCGTCCTCCCGCCTCAAGAGAGCGACCAGATAACCTGTGTCGACAATGCCACGCATATTAATCGCGGGAGAATCCCTTGCGAGAGGACACGTTCCGAGGTCCGCCCTTTATGACGCCGGCAAACTCTAGCAAAGGGTTAGTTACGTTTTGCGAGAGTGTCGCTTCCAGGGATTCACGAATGAGTCTCCCGAGGGGAATGCCGGTCTGGCGGGAGGTTTCTTTCAGCCGCTCAAGGATTTCCTCGGGAAGGCGAATTGTGAGTGTATTACTCATATGGCATCATTGTAACACACCTGTTCCGTATCATCCCCGAGTGCATCGAAGGATGGGGGCATTCCCTTCCTGGGCTGTCATCCTGAGCCCAGCGGCTGGTTCGCGAAGCGAAGCGTCTGCGGAGTCGAAGGGCCCCGTTGGTTACCGGTCGCCATTACAACTGCGTGAAGGCATTACCACGACACCGACTGAGTGTGTCTCGGAAATTGCGGGGAGGATGCCGTGCGGCTTGATGGAGGGTGCTGGCGCCTGAGGGGTCTTTCGACTTCGTAGCCGGTGCGGATTTGCGCATCGGCTACCGCGGTCAGGATGACAAGGTTTATTATTGCTTCCCAGAATGCACGGCGTTCTCAATGTCACTAATTGACCGAATCAAGTCGTGGGCCCGGTTGGGCCGAAAGAAGGAGACACCACTCATCTCCGTCGTCTTGCTTCTTCGCGAACGCATTCACCTTGCTGACGAACTGCTTCACAGCGCCATCGTGAAGGCTTGGGGACGCGATGTTCGCGAGGAAGACAAAGAATATGTGGTGAATAAGCCGCCTGTTTGTTTCGTGAAATTCGAGGACATCGTTCTGCTCATTAACAATGTAGGCAAGCCCTACGTCACCGAAGAATACAAGCAACGGCAGGCTTCCGAGGAGTTCAGAGAGAAGCGGCAACTCAATGCGGTTATGGAGCACCGCGCATTCTTCACAGTGGATCTGATGCACCCAAAGGATCCTGGCGGGAGTGTGAAACAAAACTGCTATCGCCGGATGTGCGCACTAGCAGCCGAGTTTGTTGACGCCAATTGCATGGCAGCGAGCTTCCCAGAAACCGGTCATTTCCGGCCGTACGACGGTGAACTGAAGAATGTGCTGAGGAGCGATCATCCGCTTAAGGCGGTCACTCAGTGGGAGCAAGTGCCGGTAGTAATGATTGAGGAGGACGATGCCAAACTTCGCGGGGCCACTGAAGAGGCCCGGAAACGATGGCCAGAGTTCGTTGCCGCGTTCCGCGAACGAAAAGCCGATCAGCCATTTTCCGTGAAGGCCCCGTTTCGCGATGGCGAAGACGTGGAATGGATGTGGGTCACGGTATCGGGAATAACGGAAGACGCAGTTGAGGGCAGCCTGGGGAATGCTCCTGTCAATCTCCGCAACATCGGGGAGGGAGACCATGTTCGCATGCCTATATCCTCGATTGCCGATTGGGGCTATCTGGTCGGAAACAAAATGATAGGTGGGTTCAGTGTAGAAGTACTAACTCGCCGCAAACGGTGAATCCCTCAGTTCTTGGCCATCCGTTCCGCATGGAGATGCTGCAACGCCTTCACGTTCACTTCCCCGCGCTGCAAAGCGGCAATCCCTTCGGCAGCGGCGCGGGCTGCGGCTAGCGTCGTAATTGTGGGAATGCGGGCGGTTACGGCGGCGCGTCGGATGGCCTTTTCATCGAAGAACGGATCTGCGCCTTCGGGTGTGTTCACGATCAGCTGAATGCGGTCGCCTTTGATCAGATCAACTACGTTCGGCCTGCCTTCTTTTACCTTGTAAACGCGATCGCAGGCCATGCCGGCGGCTTCGATCACGTCGGCGGTGCCAGCGGTGGCGACCAGCTTGAACCCCATGTCAACGAACTTGCGGGCGACTTCGGCGACTTGAGGTTTGTCGTGGTCGGTAACGCTGACGAACACCTTGCCTTGGGTCGGGAGCTTTTGGCCTGCCGCGATTTGTGCTTTGGCAAAAGCTTCACCGAAATTATCGGCTACGCCCATGACTTCGCCGGTGGATTTCATTTCCGGGCCGAGAACGGTGTCCACGCCGGGGAATTTATTCCAGGGGAAGACCGGCGATTTTACATAGTAGTGCGAGCCGGTGTCTAGATCTTTTTTCTGTTCGATGTATTCAGGGAGAAATTCGCGAAGCTTGCGGCCAGTCATCAGGCGCGCAGCGATTTTTGCCATGGGAATGCCAGTGGCTTTCGAAACGTAGGGAACGGTTCGCGAGGCGCGAGGGTTAACTTCGAGGACATAGACCTTGCCGCCAGTGCCGTTGCCTGACTCACCGCGGAGCTGCGCTCCGCCTGGGCGGGTGAGGGCACCCGCCCCTACGTGGTCGGTGGTGGCGTCGGCGTATCCGCTGCGGGGGATGGCGAACTGAATGTTCATCAGGCCGACGACTTTTAGCGCGCGGGCTAGTTTGAAGGTGTATTCGCGCATGCGATCCAGCAGATGCTCAGGGATATCTACGGCGGGAAGAACACAAGAAGAATCGCCGGAGTGGATTCCAGCTTCTTCAATATGCTGCATGATTCCGCCGATGACTACGTCTTCGCCGTCGGAGAGCGCGTCCACATCGACTTCGATTGCGTCTTCGAGAAAGTGATCGATGAGGACGGGGCGATCCTGCGAATACTCGACCGCTTCCTTCATGTAGCGCACGACGGTTTCTTCGTCGTAGGCGATGACCATGGCGCGCCCACCGAGGACATATGAAGGGCGCACCAGCACGGGATAGCCGATTTTGGCGGCGCCGGCGACAGCTTCTTCGAGTGATGCCGCCATTGCTCCGGGGGCTTGTGGGATATCCAGCCCTTCGAGGAGCTTGTTGAATCGCTTCCGGTCTTCGGCTAAATCGATGGACTCGGGCGATGTGCCGATGATCTTTACGCCAGAGTTCTTGAGCGGTAGAGCAAGGTTCAGCGGAGTCTGTCCGCCAAACTGGACGATCACGCCGACCTCGGCGCCCGCGGCGGCTTCGTGTTCGTAGATCGCCCACACGTCTTCGAAAGTGAGCGGCTCGAAGTAGAGGCGGTCGCTGGTATCGTAGTCGGTGGAGACCGTCTCGGGATTGCAGTTGACCATGATGGTCTCGTAGCCATCTTCGTGGAGCGCGAACGAGGCGTGGCAGCAGCAATAATCGAACTCAATTCCCTGCCCTATGCGGTTCGGGCCACTGCCGAGGATGATGACCTTTTTCTTGTCGGTGGGCGCGGCTTCGTCTTCTTCTTCGTAGGTGGAATAAAGATACGGCGTGAAGCTTTCAAACTCGGCGGCGCAGGTGTCGACGCGCTTGTACACCGGCTTGACCTTGTGCTTCTTGCGCAGATGGCGAATTTTTTCCTGATCGCCTTTGCCGCTCAGGCGCCAGGTTCCCGCAAGGCGGCCGTCGGAGAAGCCCATGCGCTTGGCATCGCGCAGCACTTCGGTCGGGACAGACTCGAGCGGGTGCTTCTCGACCTCGAGCTGCATGTCATTAATTTCTTTGAGCTGATAGAGGAACCACGGATCGATGCCGGTCATCTTGGCAAGCTGCTTGACCGTGTGTCCCTGGCGAATGGCATAACGGACATACGAAAGCCGCTCGGGATGCGGCGTGACCAGGCGCTGGGTGAGAATCTTGGGCTCGATCTTTTCGCCGCCGATGCGCTTGCCAGTATCGAGTGCGCGGACGCCTTTCATCAGAGCTTCTTTGAAGGTGCGTCCGATGGCCATGACTTCGCCGACTGACTTCATCTGCGGGCCCAAGCTCTCGTCGGCGCCGGGAAACTTTTCGAATTGCCACTTTGGAATCTTTACGACCACGTAATCGAGCGTCGGCTCGAAGCAGGCAGGGGTTTTGCGAGTGATGTCGTTGGGAATCTCGTCTAACGTGTATCCGACTGCCAGTTTGGCGGCGATCTTCGCAATCGGAAATCCTGTGGCTTTCGAGGCTAATGCCGAAGACCGCGAGACTCGCGGGTTCATCTCGATTACGACCATGCGCCCGGTATGAGGGTGAACGCCGAATTGAATATTCGATCCGCCGGTTTCGACGCCGATCTCGCGGATCACCGCGATTGCCGCGTCGCGCATGCCCTGATATTCGCGGTCGGTGAGAGTCTGCGCCGGGGCGACGGTGATCGAATCGCCGGTGTGTACGCCCATGGGATCGAAATTCTCGATCGAGCAGATGATGATGACGTTGTCCTTGAGGTCGCGCATGACCTCAAGCTCGTACTCTTTCCAGCCGAGGACGGACTCTTCGATCAGCGCCTCGTGCACAGGTGAGAAATCGAGGCCGCGGGCTAGCACTTCCAGCAGCTCTTCGCGGTTGTAGGCCATGCCTCCGCCGGAGCCGCCGAGGGTGAACGATGGGCGCACGATCACCGGGAAGCCGATTTTGCCGGCGAATTCGAGGCCACTCTTCAGATCGTTGACGAGTTGGGATTTTGGAATGTCGAGGCCGATCTTCTGCATCGCGTCTTTGAAGTAGAGGCGGTCTTCGGCCTTCTTGATCGCTTCGACATTCGCGCCGATCAACTTCACGTTGTACTTTTCGAGCACGCCGCTGTCGGAAAGTTCAATGGCGAGGTTGAGCGCGGTCTGTCCGCCGACGGTTGGTAGAATCGCGAATCCGCTGCCAGGAGAGAGCTCGCGCTCGACGCGAATAATTTCTTCGAGATACTCGCGGGTGAGTGGCTCGATGTAAGTGCGGTCGGCAAACTCGGGATCGGTCATGATGGTGGCCGGGTTCGAGTTGGCCAACACGACTTCGTATCCTTCGGCCTTGAGCGCCTTGCAAGCCTGCGTGCCGGAGTAGTCGAACTCGGCGGACTGACCGATGATGATCGGCCCCGAGCCGAAGATGAGGATCTTGGAGATGTCAGTTCGTTTGGGCATGTTCTAGTTTTTATCGACTAACAGCCACCGATTCGCATTGTTAGTCGTAAGTCTTCCAAGCCCTCGTTCGCGATCTCAAACG
>Ga0209056_10001325_pt1 | contig 27182 bp, 25 predicted proteins | sample GraSoiAngelo_114_FD_185876 | JGI IMG/M metagenome (GOLD analysis project Ga0209056, IMG submission 185876) | Grasslands soil microbial communities from the Angelo Coastal Reserve, California, USA - 14_0903_13_40cm (SPAdes) (version 2) | ecosystem: Environmental > Terrestrial > Soil > Grasslands... | reverse complement strand
CCGAGGGATGGTCTGAGAAGAAGAAGGCTTTCGCCATGGTTTTTGGAGGAGAAGACTTGGACGCCGCGAATCTTCTCATGCCCCTAGTCGGGTTTCTTCCGGCAAAGGATCCGAAGATGAGCGCAACAATCCAAAGGATTCGGGAAGAATTGTCTGAAGACGATCTGATTTACAGATACAGAGTAGATGATGGCCAGCTAGGAAAGGAAGGCGCCTTCACAGTCTGCAGTTTCTGGATGGTCGACTGTCTGACGAGACTGGGAAAGCTTCGGGAGGCGGAGGGACTGCTGAACCAGTTGACGAAGCGAAGCAATCATCTTGGACTGTACTCGGAAGAGATTGACCCAAAGACCGGCGAAGCGCTGGGGAACTTTCCTCAGGCCTACACTCACATGGGACTCATAACCGCGAGTGTGCATCTTGAAGAAGCGCGCCGGAAGAGCGGACTGATAAGATACGCCAAAGCAATATCCAACAAGATCAGCGGCCGATGATTAAGCAAGGCGGCCTAATACATCTCAGAGAGTTCTGCTAGATCTGCAGGACGTTTGGTTTACGGGGAAACATGCGGATCATCGCCCAAAGATAGGCTGATCACAGGAGCTTTCGTCAGCCAAGGCAGACGAACGAAGTAAGAATTTGTCCAATCTGATCTCGAGGGGTCCCCCCCGGGGAGGGGGGTTGCATTATTGATTGTTCTGATTCAGGCGTCGTTTTAGGTTTTGGGGCTCTTTTGAAGCTAGAAGGCGCATTTTTCAGGGTCTGGAAACGAGCAGGAGCCGCAAGGAAAATGAGCAATTATGGTACGTTGGCCGTCTTTGTAAGATCAGTCAGTAGTTGAATGACGTCACGATGGTTTTTCAGGTTGAACTTAGCGTAGGATTTTGCAAGTCCTACTTTGATCGAATAGGATTTTTCGGGAAGAACCTTGAAGAGTTCTTCGTCAGCCAAATCGTCACCCACGGCCAGAACGAAGTCGACTGTCTTCTCGGAAAGGAGTAGCTTCGCGGCCATTCCCTTGTCGATCCCGACGTTTCTCACTTCGATCGACTTGCTGTCTTGCAAGACTTGGAGTTCAGTGTTCTCAATGAAATATCCTAGCTCATCTGCAAGCTCTTTCGAGCGTACCGAGGCCAGTTCCGGGTCTGCGGCTCGATAATGCCAGACTAGGGAGAACTCTTTCTCTTCGGCAAAAGAACCGGGAAGCCGGTCTTCATAGCTCTGGAGGATGGGTCGGACCTTCTCCTTCCAGTTGCTTTCCACCTTGATCGCTGGTAGCCAGTCTTTGTCCTTCTCTCTAATCCACGCCCCGTGTTCAGCGACGATTCCTACGCTCAGGTATCCGAACCATTTGTGCAGGAGATCTCTATGACGACCACTCACGATTACTAGGTTGTTTCGTGGGTCTTCTGCGAGTGCGTTGAGTGTGGAGAGGAGGACCGCACCTGGGACTGCGGTCTCAGGTCGCTCCTTGAAGGGGGATAGTGTGCCGTCATAATCTAGGAATAGGATTCTGTTTTCGGAATTCGTGTAGTCTTTGATCAGCTTTTCTCTTGTCGGCTTGTCCATTAGCCGTGCGCTGAACTTTCTCTGCTGGTCTTTGACCGAGTGCAGCTTGCCCGTAAAGTCCTGGCCCCATCTTATGACATCGTATCGTCCTAGTCTGTTCTGCATTATCTGGTTGCGTCGTATCTGTTCCTCTTCGGGCATCTCCAGAGCAGTCTTGAGTGCATCTACAATTTCGGACTCGTCGTTGGGATTGATGATGAGGGCCTCACCCAGCTCTCGCGAGGCTCCTGCCATCTCGCTCAGAATTAGGACCCCTTTCTGATCGGCCCTAGACGCGACATACTCTTTCGAGATCAGATTCATGCCGTCTCTCAAAGGGGTTAGCAGAGCCACGTCGCTCATAGCAAAGAGGCTCAACAACTGGTGATACGGCAGGAACCGGTATCGATAGACTATCGGGCTCCAATCAATTGCCCCGAATCTTCCATTGATACTCCCTACGAGTTTGTCGATCTCCTCTTTCATCTGCTCGTAATGTTGTGATCCTAGCCGGGAAGGGACGACTGAGAGCATGAGGACCACTTTTCGTAGCCAGTGAGGATACCGCTCAAGAAAAGTAGCATAGGCCTCTAGACGGTGCTTGATCCCTTTCGTATAGTCAAGCCTGTCAAGGGACAGAACGACCTTAGGATTGCCTAGTCTATCCCGGAGTGCTCGGGCTTCCTGCTGCACCATGTCGCTCTTCACATCATCCCGAATCTGCTCGTAGTGGATGCCCATAGGGAAGGTGTCAACCCTTACGGCTCTTTCCCCGTCGATCAACACCTGGCCAAAATTATGTTCGATTCCCAGGATGCGGAGTATGCATCTAAGGAAGTGTTGTGTGTAGTCGATCGTGTGGAATCCAATCAGGTCAGCTCCAAGAATGCCTTCCAGTATGGCTCTCCGCCATTTCGTCGGGAGGGTGCGGAACACGTCGTACGAGGGGAAGGGTGTGTGAAGGAAGAATCCGATGGGAAGATCAGGCATCTTCTCTCTCAAGAGCTGCGGGAGAAGCATGAGATGATAATCGTGGACCCAGATAGTGTCGTTTGGCTGGACCACTTTCAGTAGGGAGTCTCTGAAGACTTCGTTTACTTTGACGTATTGTGCCCAATCGTTCTCGTCGAACTTGGCATATGTGGGAAAATAGTGGAACAAGGGCCAGATCGTACTATTGCAGAATCCATGGTAGAACCCGTCCATTGTCTTGGCGTCTAGAAACACGGGCGAGGCTTGTTGCTTCGCTGCTTTTGACCTCAGTCTGTCCTGAGACTCTTCGTCGATCTCGATGCCGGGCCAGCCGACCCACAAGTAACCTCGATTAGAGGAACCTTGTCTAGACGATTCCAGGTATGCAGTCAGTCCTGAGACAAGCCCGCCTGGGCTCGCGCGGAAAGCAAGCTTGCCGTCCTTGCTGCTCGCTGTGAACGGTAGCCTGTTCGATACGACCACTAATCGCAAGGCTGGCTGTTCCCCTGAACTATTCACGCTCCAACCTCCGCTGACGGTTTAGAATGATAGTAACCAAGCCATAAACAAGCCGAGTACAGACTCCAACTCGTCATTATCTGACCCTCGATGGAAGGCTCTTTGACGCCTACACGAGGGCGTGGACCTGTCGTGGGCGTCAAGTTTAAGCCGACGGCAAGAGATTCGAGCGTCCGAGTATCCCTTGGTATACTGCTGGAAGTGTGGGAGCGAGCTTCGAGAAGACGCAGCCTTCTGTTCGAAGTGTGGCGCTTCTGTTCGGGGCACTATGGGCGTCCAGTCTCCAACAGGATTCGAATTACTGAAGGATGACAAGAATGTCCAGAACCACTGGGCCCGGCGACTAATCGCTTTCGTCATCGACGCAGTTATTGTGACGGTCGTACTAGCAATCATTGCAATCGCAGTGTCGATTCCCTTCATTATCGGTTTGAGCTTCCCATCGACGAGTCTAGGGACATTTCCAGCGTGGTGGAATGCGTGGTGGGGCCTATCGTTTGGCGGATTGATACCTCTAGTCGTCTTTCTCTACTTCTTCCTCGCCGAGGGACTCTACGGTAAGACCTTGGGCAAAGAGATCATGGGTCTGCAGGTACAGAGAGTTGATGGAAAACCAATGGATATGCGAACCAGTCTCATTCGGAACATCAGCAAGATCTACTGGGTCCTACTGCTAATAGACGTGGCGGTTGGATTGGGGACGCACGGTGAGATGAGTCAGAAGTGGAGCGACCGCTACGTCGGGACAAAAGTGGAAGAGAAGACCCGCATGACAATAATTCCCTGAGACCCCAATACTATTCACGATATTCTCAAAGGACATTTTCGGATTAGCTACTGAAAATTTGTCGACTCAGCTTTCGCGACATCGACCAGTCATCGCCCTCGTTGCTGCTCGCATCGTCTACGCGATAAACTGGCTGAACATCGGAGCGATCTTCTACCTGATGAATGCCGACCTCAACAGCGGCGTCTCAGGCCTCGGAACTCTCACCTCAAGCTTTTACCTAGGCGTTGGAATCATGCAGGTTCCGGGCGGAGTACTCGCGGCGAAATTGGGTCCCAAGAGAACCGTTTCACTAGGAATACTCGTCTCGTCCATAGCCGTGCTAGGTACTTCCATATCATCAGCCATCCTTGAGGTCGCAACACTCCGTTTCATCGTAGGAGCCGGAATGGCACTCGTATTCGCACCCTCGGTAGTCATCATGACTAGATTTCTCGGAGGAAAATCCGGCACTGGCGTCGGGCTCATCAATTCCGCATTCGACATAGGGGGCTTGTTCGGCCTCTTCGGATGGATTCTCCTCGCAACAGTCACAGGCTGGCGGTCTACCCTCGTGCTCAGCGGGGGCCTCGGACTGCTCACAGGACTCTTGGTAATTGCCCTCGTCCCGAAAGACGGAGAGAATGTTCAGTTCAGGTTTTCCACTGGTCAGCTTGGCAAGATTCTGAGCGATAGGAACCTGATCGTGTTGGGGCTCGGATCTCTTGGCTCGAACCTCGGAAGCGTTCTCATCTCGAGTTTCATGGCATACTACCTCCAAGCAAGCCTAGCAGAAACCGCGGCAATCGCAGGCATAGTCGCAGCGATGATCGTTGTCCTCCCGATCTACACATCTCTATGGGGAGGAAAACTGTACGACCGCACGAGGAAGCCAAGGCGATTACTCATTCTCTCTGGTCTAGGAATGACCAGCGCGCTCTTGGTGGCCGCAGCGCCAACGCTTACTGCTGCGGCTGCTGGAGCGGTATTGGGCGGGATAGCTGTCGGACCCGCGTCTACGATCAACTTCGCCGCAGCCAAGGACCTTAGCAGGGTCGAGAAAGAGTACGAAGGCCTCACCATTGGATGGGTTAACAGCATCTCCTTGACCGGCTCCTTCTGGCCTCCGCTGGTCTTCTCATATTTTGCAAGATCATTCAACTACTCGGCTGCGTGGATAGCAGGCGCAGTCATGTGCTTTCTCCTACTCGTTCCTCTACTCTTCCTCCGAGAAGATCCATCAAAGTTCCCAAGGGGAGCTAATGGCTAGTCCCGAAAACGATGTTGCATCACTCAACCGTTTGTACGAGGATTACTGGGAGTTCATCCTCAAAGAGAATCCCACCTTCGCCACGTATCTTGGAGACCACAGGTACGATAACTGGCTAGAGGATGTTTCTTCGGAAGCCTATCAACAGCGCATCGACCGGTTCAGAAAATTCCTATCAGACCTCAAGGGGTTCAAGAAACCGACTAACGGAGAGGACCGGCTCAACTATGATCTCTTCAAACGTGAACTGGCATTACAGATTGAAGGCGCAAACTATCAGCCGTATCTTCTGCCGATAACCCAGCAGACCGGCCCTCACATCGACCTCCCTCAACTCATCACCTACCATCCGTTCAAGACTCTGCAAGACTACGTGAATTACATCAGTCGACTGACACAGTTTCGGAGAGTCTTCGATCAGACGATCACAAATCTCAAGACTGGAGTAGAGAAGAAGACGGTTCAGCCTCGAAACGTTGTCGAAAAGATCATCCCCCAACTAGAAGCACAGATCGTATCTGTACCCGATAAGAGCGAACTCCACAAGCCGATAGACAAGCTCCCCTCTGAAATTTCTAGCGAAGCGGCTCTCAGAATAGCATCGGACGTAGACGACTCGATCCTGAACTACGTCGTCCCTGCCTACACGAAGCTCCTCAAATTTGTCAGAGAAGAATACCTACCAAAATCCCGGACACATCCGGGAGTCTGGTCCATTCCCAACGGGAGAGCGATGTACGCTTACAATATCCGGCTTCATACGACAACTAATCTCACACCCAGCCAGATCCACAGTCTGGGAAAACGGGAACTTGTTCGAATCAGCAAAGAGATCGACGCGATTCTAAGAAAGGCCCAGTTCAAAGGCTCCCTCCAAAGATACAACAAAACCCTGCGAGAAGACAAGTCGAACTTCTACACTAATGGCCAGGACCTGCTGAACGGTTTCAAGGAAATTCTCCGACAGATGGACAATAGACTTGCCGAGTTTTTCGCCCGACTCCCCCAAGCTAAGTATGATTTCAGGGAAATCGAGGAATGGAGGGCGGACGCTGCTCCTGCTGCCTACTACTATGCACCCCCAGAAGACCGTTCCCGACCCGGATACTTCTACGTCAACACGTACAAGCCTGAGACCCGGCCGAAGTACATGATGGAGGCTCTCGCATACCACGAAGCAGTTCCTGGCCACCACCTCCAGATCGCAATCCAGCAAGAACTTACGAATCTTCCCAAGTTCCGACGCCACGGTGGCTACACTGCTTTCGTCGAAGGTTGGGCTCTCTACGCAGAGTGGCTTAGCAAGGAGATGGGGTTCTACAAAGACCTCCTCGCTGACTACGGCCGGCTCACCGCAGAAGCCTGGCGCGCGTCACGTCTGGTAGTGGATACCGGTATTCACAGTCTAAAATGGACCCGAGACCAAGCAATCAGATTCCTCAAGAACAATACAGCCAGCTCCGAACAAGACATCATCTCAGAGGTAGACAGGTACATCGCCTGGCCGGGACAGGCGCTCGCCTACAAAATGGGTGAGTTGAAGATACGAGAACTTCGAGCCAAGGCCGAGAAGAGAATGAAGCGGCACTTTGATCTTAAGAAATTCCATGATGAACTTTTGAACGATGGGGCTTTGCCTTTGGACATTCTCCAAGCAAAGATGACCCGCTGGACAACAAAGACGACCGGCAAGGAATCCTGAGGGATCCCTCCGGGCGAGGAATTTAAGAGAGTGAGATACCCTTCATAGAGTAGCGTTCACGAACGGAGTGTTGTTGCATGTCCGACAAAGATCCTGAGCTCCAGAGCATAAAAGAGAAAAAATTGGTCGAGATGATGCGTCGGACGCGGGCCCAGCTTCAGTCAGCAGAAAAATACGATGGCAAACCGATAATCCTCTCAGACGCGACCTTCTCATCAGAGATCTCAAAATATCCACTGATGGTCGTGGACTTTTGGGCCGCATGGTGCGGTCCCTGCAGAATGGTCGCCCCTATCGTTGAGCAGCTCGCCAAGGAATACTCTGGCCGCGTAGCATTCGGCAAGTTGAACGTGGACGAGAACCCCTTGACTTCTGGTGAATTCCAAGTTCAGAGCATCCCGACACTCCTCATCTTCCGTGACGGACAGCCCGTCGATGGAATTATTGGAGCGGTGCCAAAGTATCAGATCGAGTCAAAGCTCAAAGCCCAGCTAGGCAATTAGCCGATTCAGCAGCTTGCATCTCTCAAATCTCTGAAGTACAGATAACCTACGCCGCAAGCTAACCGATTGAAATCCGGACGATACGAGCGTCTTGCGTAGGCGCACTGAGTCCGGTGTGCAATTTCAACTTCATCGGTTAAGTACTCGACAAGCTCTGGAACGCCGAACTGCAAATGTCGACCAAAGCATCCCTGCGTTCGATAGCTCGTCTGCTTCTCCTGATTGGCGGAATCATACTGATTCTTGAGGCAGTTCTCCAGCTTGGCGTGGACCTTCGTGGTCTTCTGGACTTTGCACCACGGGTCCCGTCTCTGGACATCTTCACAAGCGCAATAGTCAGCGTGCTTGTCGGGATCCTAGCTCTGGTCGGGGCGGGACAAATCCGCAACCCCGCATGGAGCATCATCCTGCTGGTCCTGGGGTTTCTGTTGATTGGAAGCCTTGGCGGTATACTCGTCTTCATTGGCGCCCTGATCGCTCTGGTTGCGACATTTGTCTGAGTAGATTCCAGTTCTCATAGTCGGGGCAGGGGCTTGTTCCCGCGGCATTAGCGACGCTGACAGCAACGTTCCGAAAAAGCGTATCAATAAGGTACGTAGGACAAGTCAACCCTGCTTGTGGGATGATTTTTGGAAATGGAATTTAGAACTATAGGAAAGAATGGTCCGAAAGTATCCAGAATCGGAATGGGAGTCTGGCAGGCTAGCGACCTGTGGAGAGGTGATGACGAGCAGATCGTTCGCGCAATAACGCGAAGCCATGAACTTGGCGTGAATCTTGTTGACACGGCCGAGGCCTACGGTAATGGACATAGTGAACAGGTCGTGGGACGAGCCCTGAGAGACATCGGCAGAGACGAATTCGTAGTAGCCACCAAGGTCCACGGGGCCAATCTCAGATACGATGAGCTTCAGAGGGCCGCGGCGGCTAGCATGAAACGGCTCGGCATCAAAGTGATCGACCTCTACCAAGTACACTGGCCTGATCCTTGGGAGCAGGTCCCTCTCAAGGAGACTATGAACGCTCTTGAGAAACTCTACACTGAAGGCAAGATCCGGGCAATTGGTGTCAGCAACTTTGCAGTCCGAGACCTCGAAGAGGCTAGGTCTCACCTGTCCTGGACGGACATAGTCTCCAACCAAGTCAGATACAACTTCCTACAACGAGAAATCGAGGAAGAGGTCCTCCCCTACTGCCGGAAGAACAACATAACAATTCTCGCCTATAGCCCGCTCGCGCAAGGAGCCCTAACAGGGAAGTATAATCGGGGACATGTTCCAAAGGGCGACATCAGAGACGAGAACAAACTCTTCGCACCGAAGAACATCGAACAGATAGAGAAGGTCAACGCTGTCCTCGCCAGCATCGCCAGACGGCACGGATGCTCGGTCTCCCAAGTGGCACTCAGCTGGCTCCTAGCCAACCAGATCGTTGTGCCGATCCCAGGTGCCAAGAACGAAGCTCAAGCCGAGGAGAACGTAGGCGCGACCAAGCATATGCTTACCAACCCAGAACTCACCGAACTGGATACAGCGTACGAACTTGTCGATATTGACTATCTGCCAACCGTCCCCGACGTACCAATTGAACTAGTGACCTAACCCCATATGGAAAGTAGCCATGTCTAAATACTTCAACCATGGGATGCCGGGACTAATGTTCGACATTTTACCGACCGGGACGGGTCTACTCTGAAGACAGTTAATTTGCAGCGGAATCGAAGAAAGAGGATTAGCCAAACAAGAACCCAACGTGTTGGAGGGAAATCAGCAAGAAGGAACTCTTCCATTCTTAACCCCGGGAGGAAAGCCCCGAACTTTTCGCTCAACAGTACCCCAGACCAGAAAGTATCTCTCAAAGACTTCCGTGGCCAACCAGTAATTCTCGCGTTCTATCCCGCAGACTGGAGTCCCGTGTGCACAGACCAGCTGTCTCTGTATGCTATGGTGATGCCGGAATTCAAAAAGTTCAACGCTGAGCTAATCGCCATATCAGTCGACAATATCTGGTCCCATCTTGCTTTCGCCAAAGACCGTAAGCTGAACTTCCCTGTGCTCGCAGACTTCGAACCAAAGGGAGAAGTATCTAGAAAGTACGGAGCTTTCAAGGAAAAAATCGGGGAGTCTGCGCGTGCGCTCTTCGTTATAGATGGTGAAGGCATCGTTCGGTGGAGTCATCTCTCGCCAGACGGTGTGAACCCTGGAGCAGAAGGCATCCTCTCTGCTCTCGACCAACTCGCCAAGCCTAATGCGTGAATGAGGGTCGGTCGAACCATGGCAACGACGACAGCAACCAGGTATAGCCGAAAAACGAGTAAGACCCTACTAGAACCAACAGGCAAAGAACTCGAGACATACGAGGCTCCCAGACTTGTGGTTCCAGTCGACCCTAGTCGGGATCATATCCAGGGAGACCCGAAGGCCCTGCTCACCCTAGTCGAGTATGGGGACTATCAATGTCCATTCTGCGGCGCTGCGTACCCTGAAGTGAAGAAGGTCCAGAAGGACCTCGGATCAAAACTGCGATTCGTATTCCGTAACTTTCCCTTAACCAATGTTCACGAGTTTGCTCAGGTCGCGGCTGAGACGGCTGAAGCTGCGAGTGCTCAGGGAAAATTCTGGGAAATGCACGATTTTCTCTACGAGCACCAACGAACCCTCGGGGATCAGAGCGTAGCACTGGGATATGCAAAGAAGATTGGACTCGACACTCAGAAACTTGACCGCGAGATATCACAGCACGTCTACCAGAAGAGAATCAAGGAAGACTTCATGGGAGGAGTACGGAGCGGCGTCAACGGAACTCCAACATTCTACGCCAACGGCGTGAGACATGACGGTCCCGCCGAGGCCGAGGCCATAATCGAATCACTCAGAGCTAAATCCTAAAACTGGTTCACGAGCCTCTAGCATTCTGAGGCTCTCGCTCGCAGTCTTCAATCAGGAAGGACCGCGACGGGTTGCATAACACTTAACAGTCGACCTTCTGACCCTCGCTTCCCTACGACGATGAACGTTTCAAAACGCGGCAATGCGCGGCTTCTCGCGTCGGGCCTGTTGCTTTTGGCCGTGTTCTCCTCAATCGACTCATTTGGACATGCTGCCGTCTCCCTCCCCGTTCAACATGATTCACTCGCTCTGACCGTTAACCCCGATAGGAGCGTCGGAGTCGCCTGGAATACGACATCATCTTTAGGGAGCCTTACGCAGAATGTCAGCAGCTATTTCACGCCTGGCTATGCGATTCATTCCTCGTCCAGCTTCTCACAACAGTCAAGCGCGGTAGTTCAATCCTCAACCATTCAGTACCAACTACCTCCGCCTGCTGTAAGCGTCTTCAACTCGATCAGTCTTACTGCCACTCAGACAGGACTCACAGGATCTGGTTCTCTAACGATCACCACAAATGTTCCTACGAGCACCATGACTGCGACCTACTCAACCAGCCCCACACAGGTAAAGGTCAACGCTACGGCTCAGCTCCACTTCTCCCAAGCATTTTTCGGAGGAACATTCCTTGCCAACCAAACAGGGTTTCAAACCGAGTGGAACCGCACATTTAGAAATGTAACATGGACTGACATGATCGCCTCTCAAATCCAGAATGCTACCCTTCACTTTGTAACTGTTACAGCCTTCAACGGCACACTAACTTCCATCGATGCATCCCAAGCAACTGTTTCCATTGGATTCGTGGCAATACCCTCTCAGACCGGAACTGACTTTGTCACAGTCCTCGAGAAGATTCTGACCCCCTTTGGAGGGACTGGACTGGACCCGATAATCCGGTCGGCCCTAAATCTTCAGACAGGTGAGACTGTAAACCTGACGTACAATGGCTCGACGTACACCCTGACTTTGCAATCCACTACAACCTACGTCAGCGACCTAGATGTTCAAGTGAACAAGCTGAAGACACAATACCTCCAGCCACTACTCGCCGTATTTCCAGCAGGAACAGCCCCCGCGTCGTTGGTGTTCCTTAATGCGACATCGATCACGATTAGCCAGATGTCTACGACGAGCGACCTCGATCTGAGCGCGGGAACATCCTCAATAAGTATCAGGGGACTCCTCCTCAAACCCCCGACAGCAGGAAGCAACACGAACTTTACGATACCGGGACTATTCCAGACCGTGGGCATGACTCCAATGCCTGGAATGAACTTCACACTGATCGGTGGCTCAGACGCGAGCAATCAAGTAAAGATCGTCGTCCCAGCGGACACTCTCCACCCTAACAGTACGACATCGAACTCTGCAACGTGGACGAACCTCCAGGATGCCTCGAAGCTCTCAGCGGTAGAATTCCAAGTCCAGCCATTGCCGAACAGCTTCCTGGCCTTCCTAGTATCTCCGGTAGGGATAGCCATCGAAGCGATTGTAGCGATCGCTGTCGTTGCAGCGGTTGTTCTCTACATGGCTAAGAGACGCGCAGCAAAATCGTCAATGCCAATGACGTCTGGACCGACCCCATCTCCAGGCTTGGGTCCCAGCCCGTCACCACCCACATCTTAACAATCTTACAGAAGTCAGAGAGTACATAGCAGGTCCGTATCCCATCTCATTTACTGTGTACCTCACTAGTTGCCGCCCCTCTCCTAATACGGAATCCTGCCAGCGCGGCTAGGAGGACGAAGAGGACAGATGTGGTGATAAGGACGCTTGTGTGGTCGCTGGCGTAGAGGAATCCGCCGATGAATGAACCTACAACGAGTCCGAGCTGTTCGAAGGTCAAGTAGAATCCGAACTGGCCAGCCCTAGATTTCCCCTCTCTCATGTTCGAGAGCAGAGAATATGCGACATAACTCGGAGCACGAGCTCCGCCGAGCAAGAACACCATGGGCACAACTAGCAGGGGAGATCCTGCTAGGGCTATTCCAAGAGCCCCTCCCGCAACCAGCATGAGTTCCTTCGCTATTGTTGACCCTGGATTCCGAGTGGCGGCCCATCGACCGAGAAGGATTGCAAAGATCGCGCTACCCAGAGACTGGACAGTTCCCAGAAGCTGAATCTGAGCATCGGTGAGATGAAGCTGATCTTGAAGGAATAATGGAAGGAATGATGGTGAGGTAATGCTGAAGGCTACTGCTCCACCGAAAAGGAATGCAAGAATCGTCAGCTCTCGTGAAGACCTTGGTAGCTCCAACAATGGAGCCTTCGAATCCACTTCCCTCGGTGGCTGACGCTTTAGCGGGAAGAGGATGATAGTAGAAACGGTCCAGAGTGCTAATGTAAACCAGAATAGATCCCGGATACTCAACCAGGTCAGGAGTAGGCTTCCGACGCCGGGGGAGAGGACTAGACCCAGTGGGAATGCGGAGTAGACCGCTCCAAACGCTGATGACATGCGCTTCTGATCGCCCAGTGCGCTGATGAACGCGTTCATCGCGGGCACGTTGAAGGCTGACAGTTGAAGGATGATCAGCCCTGGAATAACGTCGGACCAGGTTCGTGAAAAATAGAACAGGATAGGGACAGGGATGCTCATCGCCCATCCAATGATGAGCAGGGTTCTGTTGTCGTACTTGTTTGCTAGGATTCCGCCGGGGATCATCGAGATGGCGGCTGCGAAGAAGCCGATGGAGGAGACGAGGCCGACCTGTTCCGGGTTAGCGTTAAGCTGAGTAAGATATAGGGACCAGACATAGTTGTAAATTCCCAGACCGAACGTCCACAGGAAGAGAGAGAAGAAAAGGAGGCGCAGATCGCGCGGGAGACTCCGGCTCCAGGACAGGATGCCCATCCATCTCATCATCTAATGCGCGACCAACCATCTTCCGACTGCGGAGTGAAGAGAGCTTCCGATAGACTGAGGTGAATTAAGCTACGCTTATCCGCGTGTTGCTCTTAGTAGCTCTTGACCCTAGCAGCCAGGCTGCTTTGACGCTTGCTTTAGAGCCGTGATAGTTTTCTTCAGATAATATGGAGCCTCTCGGGGATCGTCTAGATGCTCAGCGACTGTTCTGACCAGCGCGCTGCCGACAATGGCTCCGTCCGCCCCCGCGCGAAGCAGCGATGACACGTGCTGGGGCTGACTAATCCCGAACCCCGCGGAAATTGGAATCACGCCCTTTGCAAGTGATTTTACTTTCTTGACCGTTTCCAGCGCTTGGGGACTGAGCGTGTCACGTGGGCCCGTAACTCCGTACAGAGAGACGAGATAGACGAATCCCCTCGACTTTTCAAGAATACCTGCTAGTCTCTTTTCTGACGTGTTCGGTGCGGCTAGGAGGACGCTGTCAATGTTGTGTTTGAGAGCTATGTCGCGGAATCTGTCGCTTTCCTCCATCGGTAGGTCTGGAACAACGATCCCCTTGACACCGTTGTCACTTGCATTCTTCATGAACTGCTCTATGCCCATTGCGAGAATAGGATTGTAGTAAGTCAGGATCACGAAAGGTGTTGTATACTGTGATGAGAGTTCTCCGACCGTATCGATAATCTTCCTAGGGGTGGCTCCTGCGGACAAGGCTCGCGTGCCTGCCGCCTGGATAACTGGTCCGTCTGCGACAGGGTCGGAGAAGGGGATCCCTACCTCGAGAATATCAGCTCCACCTTCGATTAACGATTCAGCGTCTGCCACAAACGCTTTCGGGTCTGGATCGTGACCCATGAGATAGGCAACTATTACTCCTTCAGCACGATTGCCTAGTTCGCGAAATTTCTTTTCAATAGGGTCGTCACTGCGGGAATTGTTTTGCAATCGTGTCCACGTCCTTGTCTCCTCGGCCAGAGAGGTTTACGATTATCGAGTCTTCCTTTTCGAGCGTCTTCGCCAGCTTTGTAGCGTAGCTGATCGCGTGAGCAGGTTCCAATGCTGGCATTATTCCCTCCAGTTGTGAGAGCCGATTGAAAGCCTGCAAGGCATCCTTGTCAGTCTGCGTAACGTATTTCGTCCGTCCTACGCTCATCAGGTAGGAGTGTTCTGGTCCAACCGCTGGATAGTCAAGCCCAGCCGAGATGCTCTCCGTGGTCTCGATCTGACCCTCCGCATTCTGCAACACGTAGGTCATCATTCCATGAAGGACTCCTTCTCTGCCGGCGACGAGCGGTGCAGCATGCTTCCCAGGTGACATATCGTGTCCACCGGCTTCGACACCGTACAGGTCCACGTCCGGGTCATTGAGGAATGCGTGGAATATGCCGATCGAGTTGCTTCCCCCGCCAACGCAGGCAACAACACTCCTTGGCAGCCTGCCTTCTTGGTTCAGGATTTGTCGATGGGCCTCTCTGCCGATGACGCTCTGGAAGTCGCGGACCATGGTCGGGTAGGGGTGTGGGCCCACTACGGACCCGAGAAGGTAGTAGGTATTTTCGACGTTGGTGACCCAGTCCCTCAACGCTTCGTTGATGGCGTCTTTGAGTGTCTTGGAGCCTGAGTCGACGGGATGCACTTTGGCTCCGAGCATTTTCATCCTGTAGACGTTGAGCCTCTGTCGCTCCATGTCCTCGCTGCCCATGTAGATCTCGGCCGCTAAACCGAGAGCTGCGCAGGCCATTGCGGTGGCGACTCCATGCTGCCCTGCTCCTGTCTCGGCTATGATCCTACGTTTTTCCATCTTCTTTGCGAGTAATGCTTGTCCGAGAGTATTGTTGATCTTGTGAGCGCCACCGTGCAAGAGATCTTCTCGCTTCAGATAGATCTTGGCTCCCCCAGCTTCATTCGTCAGCCGGCCGGCGAAGTATAGTGGGGTTGGTCTTCCTGCGTAATGCTCTAGCCAGTTCGCCAACTCCTTCTTGAATGATGAATCACGAGAAAAGCGCCGATAGGCATCCGCTAGCGTTCTCAGTGGTTCCATCAGGGTCTCAGGCACGTACTGTCCGCCATACTTTCCAAACTTGCCAGCCGCGTCTGCTGAACCCAACTTTGCCAGACTTTTCAAGCGTTGACCAGTTCTCGCACTTTCGACTCCACGTTAGGCGACTTCATGATCGATGTTCCAACGAGGAACGCTGATGCCCCGGCATTTTTCAATCGCACAATATCTCTTCGATTTTCTATGCCGCTCTCGGACACGACTGGGCGATCAATTTTACCGTTCATCGCAAGGACTCGTTCAGTCGTTGACAGATCTAGTTCGAACGTGGAAAGATTTCGGTTGTTAATTCCGTACAAGTCTGGCTTGTGTTCTGGAAGCTTCCTAAACTCTTCCGGACTGTTTGCTTCTAGAAGAACCTCAACTCCGAGTCTGCTCGCTTCTCGCACCAGCTTGTCGAGTGGCTCTTCAGTTAATCGTCTACTGAATAGTTCACTGACCAACACAACCGCACTCGCGCCAGCTTTAGCCGCGGCCTGGACTTGTACGGGTGACACAATGATGTCCTTCATTACTAGCGGGACATCGACTTCCCGGCTCAGTATTGCAAGCGTGTCTAGATGTCCTTGAAAGTCTTCAGGGTCTGTGAGGACCGAGATGGCACAGGCTCCGCCCTTCAACATCGCCCTCGCAATTCGGAGTGGGTCTCCGTGTTCCCTTATTTTTCCAGCTGATGGAGAGGCGAACTTTACTTCCGTAATGATGGGTGTCGTCTCATGTTTCTGGATGGTTTCTACTAGACCTTTGCTAGAACGCTTTCCCGTCTGGACATTGTTGTAGTAGCCGCGTCCGACTCTTGCCCTTGCCTTTTGAGCTAGACCCGCAATGTAGTCGACCATCGACTCTCATGCCATGATTTCTAGTCTCTCAGGATTCCCGCCGGACAGCTCGATTAGCTGCCGTAGGATCCGAAGCCCTCTTCCATTCTCTACAGCATTGAGGGCCAATTCGACGCCGTTCCTCATATCTTTGGCTGCTTCGCAAAGGACCAGCCCGGCCGCGGCGTTCGCCGCAACAATCTGGACCCGGGGATCATTTCTTCCTAAATGACCGGAAAGGATTCTGGCTGTAAGCCGAGCGTTCTGCTCAGGGTCTCCGCCTACCAGCATTTCCGGAGTGGTCTCGTCTAGGCCGAGGTCTCCAGGTAAGATTACTTCTCTGACTGTTTTCCCGTTTTGGTGTTTGACGATGAAAGTCTTGCCCGTTAGAGAAATCTCGTCAACCCCATCAACCCCGTAAACCGTCATGACAGATTTTGCTCCCAAGTTGTGGGCGGCGACACACATCGGTTCCAGGAGTTCGCTGTCGTAGACTCCGATGAGCTGAGCGTTTGCCCTTGCCGGGTTGGTGAGCGGGCCTAGAATGTTGAAGACTGTCCTTACTCCTATTTCCCGTCTTATCGAGGCTACATTCTTCATAGCAGGATGAAAATTGGGAGCAAACATGAACCCGATGCCAATCTCTTCAATCGCCTTCTCAACAAGCGCAGGCTCGATTTCCAGCTTAACCCCGAGTTGTTCCAGAACGTCTGCGCTACCACAACGGCTCGTAAAAGAACGGTTGCCGTGCTTTGCAACCCTAACTCCGGCTGCGGCTATTACAAAGGCCGCGGTGGTGCTGACGTTGAAGGTTTTTGTCTTGTCTCCGCCGGTGCCACACGTATCTAGTAAGTAGCCATTAACCTTCGGGTTTACTGTTCTACCGAAGCTTCTCATCACTCGGGCTATTGCAGTGATTTCGTCAACTGTCTCACCCTTCTTCTTCAGGCCGATCAGAAAGGCGGAGATTTGCGAAGGCGTCGCCTTTCCGGTCATGATGTCCATCATTGCAGACTCCGCCTGTTCGGGCGTTAGGTCGTGGTTTTCGAGAAGAACCGGAATATACTCTCTAATCATCCCCGACTAGGCCTCCAGGAAATTTGCGATCATACGATGACCGTGCACTGTGAGGATGGATTCCGGGTGGAACTGGACCCCTTCAATCGGAAATTCTCGGTGTCGCACCGCCATTACTTCTTGATCGTCCTCGGATCGTGCTGACACTTCGAGACTGTCTGGAAGGGTTCTGGGATCAGCGACGAGAGAATGGTATCTTGTAGCCTCGAATGGGTTCTCTAGTCCACGAAAAATTCCCTTCCCATCATGTCTTATCGAGCTGGTTTTGCCGTGGCGAAGTCTCTTCGCCCTCACTATCTTTCCTCCGAAAGAATGAACGATCCCTTGATGACCGAGACATACCCCTAGGGTCGGAGTTTCGATGCTTACCTTCCGGAGGACCTCCGTACAGATGCCGAAGTATCGAGGGTCTGCTGGCGTTCCAGGACCAGGAGAGATTATGATCTTGTCCGGGGAAAACCTGCGAACCGCTGGGATGTTCACTTCATCGTTCCGTTTCACAACTACTTCGTCAGCGATCTCTCCCGCGTACTGGGCGAGGTTGTAGACGAAGCTGTCGTAATTGTCCAGAATGAGCACTTTCAAACCTGGTTCCTCTGTGCTTGGTCCATAGCCGTGAAGAGTGCCGCGGTCTTTCTCTCAGACTCGATCCACTCCCGGTCAGGAACAGAGTCCGCTACTATTCCCGCGCCAGACTGTAGGTAGCAGTAGCCGTGCTGCGCGAAGAGTGTCCTGATGGTTATCGCAAAATCCGCGTTTCCGTTAGACGAGAAATAGCCAACGGCTCCAGCATATGGTCCACGAGCACCGACCTCAAGCTCTTCTATGATCTGCATTGCCCTCACCTTCGGTGCTCCCGTTACAGTTCCGGCCGGAAATACTGCCTTGAACACATCCGTCCCAGTTGCCCCTCGTTGTAGACGTCCGCTGACTCTCGAAACGATGTGTTGGACGTGGCTATAGTTCTGGACTTTCATGAACTCGGGGACATGGAGTGTCCCGTAGTCGCAAACTCTTCCAATGTCATTCCGTGCGAGGTCCACCAGCATAACATGTTCCGCTCTCTCTTTCTCGTCTTGCAATAATTCCGCGGCTAGAGCCTTGTTCCTCGCTGGATCGCTTGTGAACGGCCGTGTTCCGGCGATGGGAAAGGTCTCGACGGTTCTTCCAGTCTTCCTAACGAGCATTTCAGGACTGGATCCGACTACCTCTCTATCTCCGAACTTGAGATAATACATGTACGGAGACGGGTTGACCTTTCTCAGTGCCCGGTAGAAGCGGAGTAGGGACCCTTTGAAAGGAATCTTGTATCTCCTAGAGAGAACTACCTGGAAAATGTCGCCTGACTGAATGTACTCCTTCGCTCGTCCAACTCGCTCGCAAAACTCTTCTTGGCTTAGGTTCGACTTGGGCTCGCCGAAGACAACCTGGCTTTCCTGTCCAGACTCCTTGACTAGGTTCCTTACTCGGTCGATTCTGTTTTCATCTCGGCAGAAATAGTACAATCTGCCTTTGACGTGGTCGAAGACGATGCCGTCTTCGAATAGTCCGAACTCGGCATCGGAGAATGCCGCGCGTTTCTGGCCGACGCGCGGAATTTTTTCGAGAGACCGGACGAGGTCGTAGGATACGTATCCGACCAGGCCCCCGGAATATCTCTCGCCGGTCTTTCCCTCCTTCGCGTGAGTATTCAGATTCTCGAGATATGATAGTGGTGCTTTGCAGGCTTCGATCCGGCGTTCCGAGTTTCGCCGATCTAACAGTTCGACGTGTCGATTGTTTATCCGGACGGTCTTTTGCGGGTCAAATCCTAGGAATGTGTACCTCGCGAGTCGACGTGGGCCTTCGACTGATTCTAGAATGAACGCTGTCTCTGACTTGTCTAGGATGGAGGAGAAGATTTCGATTGGCCGCTTGCTAGTCGCGATCGGAAAATAGCTGAGCTTTGACGACCGTGTCGTCGAGAGCTCTTGTCCAAAGGCTATACCCCATGGGACTCGCCACGCTTTCTAACATGTAAGTCGCATTTATAGCTTGCGTGACCACTTATGTACATTAGACTGCAGAGTTCTCTCGACATCTGACACATCCGATTGCTGCATTCCGACCAGTTGTAGGCATGTTTCGATGAATCCCCTACGAACTACTGGAGAGTAAGGGTTCAACCTCTGAATCTCGACAATCGTGCCCCAGTTATCCAAGAGACCCTCAATCCTGTCTAGAGTTTCAGCGATTGAGCTTGTCTTGAACTCGCCATCCCACTTTCTTAGAGCCACTCCTAGAGAAAGAAGAGCAAAGTGATGCAGAGCTTGGACATATCCCATCACTCTGTCATGATGTTCGCTCGACATCAGATGGACTCTCGCACCGGCCTTTCTCAAAGCCCGCGAGAAACTTCTCCATTGCGAGCCAGTCTTGAAAGGTATGGCGACTATGTTCTGTCCTTCTACATGGTCGATACTAGGTCCGAAGAGTGGATGGATACTCACGTACTCTACCGCCGTCGGAACTTTAGATGCAATTCTGTCGGCGATTCCGGTCTTAACAGAAGACAAGTCTGTGAGCAATGCTCCGTCCTGCATGTATTGCGCGATCTCGATCGAAGCTTCTACTACGGATTCCATTGGAACGGCTACGACGACAATGTCGGATGCTGTTGCATCTGAGATTGAACCAGCTTCCACTGCCAGCTCTCTAGCTGTCTTCTGGGTTCGCTGAATGGTTCGGCCGACGATTTTCACTGATGCGCCATGAACATTTGCGAAATTCGCAAAGAGACGACCCATGCCGCCGGTTCCTCCTAGGATGAGGATTTTCTTCCTCTCAAGCCCGATGGTATGATTGGTGCCCGGATTCCGTTGAGCTTGCACGCTGAAATTGAAAATCTCTTTGAATATTGGAAGTGTGAGCTTCGGCTCCAACCCTAGTCTAGCCGCGGCATCTTGCACTTTTCGAAGGATGATCCTCTCGCGTTCAGGGTCGCGGGGCTCGATGCTTCTTGCTCTTTTTATCCGACCTAGTAATCGAGCGTTCTCGTATCTGTCCTTTAGTAGTAAGACTAGTTTATGGTCTATCTCATCGATCCTTCCTCTGATCCTCGGAATCTCGTCCAATAGTGCTAGCTCTTCAACACTCTGGGAATGATCCCGCCACGGATCATCAGATCAGCGAGTCCTATTGCCACCATCGCCTGGACTACCGGGACGGCCTTAGGCACCACGCAAGGGTCATGTCTGCCCTTAACTGAGAGGCTTGCTTCCTCCATTCGCGATACATCCACGGTCTTCTGTGCTTTCGCTATAGATGATGGTGGCTTGAAAGCGACTCGTAGGAGGAGGGGCATCCCTGTCGACATTCCCCCCAGGACCCCTCCGGAATTGTTGGTAAGCGTCATGATCTTACCTTCTTTGATCTCGTACTGGTCATTGTTCTCAGACCCTCGCAATCTAGAGGATTGGAAGCCGGCTCCGAACTCTATGCCCTTGACCGCAGGGATTCCAAACAATATCTTTGCCAGTTCTGAGTCGAGAGCGTCGAACAGCGGCTCGCCAACGCCGACTGGTAGATTTAGTGCGGTGCACTCGACCACTCCTCCGACACTGTCTCCGTCCGCTTTCGCGCTCAGCACAACGTCTCTCATTTTTTCCGAGGCGACAGGGTCCGGGCACCTCATGGAGTTCTGGTAGGTCACACTTCTAGCATCGCCCGGATTTGGTGAAGTCTCGAGTCTGATGCCGCCTATTTCGCGGGTGTAGGCCAAGACTTCTACTCCAGACTGAGAGAGCAGTTTCCTAGCAATAGCTCCTGCTGCCACGAAGGCGGCTGTCATTCGGCCTGAGAGCCTTCCGCCTCCCCTGTAGTCGCTGAAACCTCCGTACTTTACCTTGGCCGGATAGTCGGCGTGTCCGGGCCGAACAACATCCTTCAACTGGTCATAGTCAGAGGATTTCGTGTCCCTGTTTCTGATGTTCAACGTAATTGGGGCACCGGTAGTATGGTTTTGAAAAACGCCTGAAAATATTTCTACGATGTCAGGCTCTCTACGTGTAGATACAACCTCAATCTCCTGCGGAATTCTCAGATCCAGCGCCTGTTGCACATCATCGATCGTCAGAGGAAGACCCGCTGGACAGCCGTCTATTGTAGCTCCTACGCCGGGACCGTGGCTTTCACCGAAGCACGTGACGGTGAAGGCTTTGCCGAGGGAGTTACTCCACATTGAGTTCCACTCCGAGTCTGATCAGGTCTTGGAAGAATTCTGGGTACGACTTCGAGACGGCTTCTGCATTGCGAATCGATGAATCTCCTGATGCACCGATGCTTGCGATTGCACAAGACATTGCCACCCGATGATCATGTTTCGAGTCGAGCGCGCAACCGACCATTCCTCCTCCGCTGATCTTAACAACATCGTCGCTCAGGCTGACTTTTGCGCCCATCTTCCCGAGTTCGGCCGGGATCGTTTGCAACCGATTGGTTTCCTTGTATCGCAATCTCTTCACTCCTCGAATTTCCGAGGTTCCTTTGGCGAAACATCCTAGGACCTCGAGAGGTGGGACGAGGTCAGGGTTGTTGACCGCATCGAACACAAAGGGTTCCAGCTTGCTTCCCTTGACCTTAAGGGTCTGACCTACGTTCTTGACTTCCAGACCCATTTGGTCGATGACTTTCAGGAAGACTGCGTCGGGTTCCAGTGATCCCGGATTTAGACTGGAAATAGTAATCTCTTCTCCAGCGATCCCTGCACCAGCAATAAGGAAGGCAGCAGAGGAAAAGTCTCCGGGAACGTCGTGCGAGGTAGCGGTATACTTCTGCGGGGCGGGAATGTGGAAATCATTGTCCTCTACGTCAATCGAGATCCCGTGTCTCTTTAGAACATCGAGAGACATCTCAACGTAGGGGCGTGATTCTAAGCGACCGTTCACATGGATAGTAACATCAGTTGTCGCCAGTGGAGCTGCAAACAGGAGCCCGGATATGAACTGTGAACTGATATTGCCCGGGATCCAGGCTTCTCCCCCTTTGAGCGGACCCTGAACCTTTACTTCAGAACCGTCTTTGTTCTCGCTTATCGTTGTCGATGCACCGAGCGTCTCCATCGCTTTCAGCAACGGCTCTAATGGTCTCTTGGCAAGCGTCCCCCTGGCCCTGAGCGTTATCCTCGTGGAGCACGTTCCTGCGATGGCGGTCAGAAATCTGAGAGTTGCACCTGACTCGCCGCAGTCTATAGGGTCAATGCATGAGGCGAGTTTTTCTGTTCCAGAGGAACAGATCCGTCCATTTTGAATCTGGACTCTTGCGCCGAGGGACCGGATGGCTTCGAGGGTCCTGTGGGCATCATCGCATTCAGAGGCTCCTTGGATGATAGTCTCTCCTTGCGAGAGGAGAGAGGCTACTAGTGCCCTGTGAGTGTAGGCCTTAGAACCTGGAGCCCTTACCGTGCCCATGAGCGATTGCGGACCCTTGATCCTCACCATCAAGTTTCGACACACGCCCTCGAGTAGTTCGGCTCGGTCTCAATAATACGCCCGTCAAATTTCTCAAATGCTTGACGGACCCTTTTCGAGTCTTTTTCCTCGACTGCTGCCACGACTGCGGGTCCTTTCCCCGAGAGCCCTGCACCCAACGCCCCAGCCTCGATTGCTGCGAGTGCTGGGCGGGGATCTTCTCCTAGAACAGCAGAGAATGCGAGCCCGTTGAGGGTGAGCGCGTCCCATACGTGACCGTTGTCGGCTTCGATGTACGCAAGCTCAGAGATTCTCTTGACAGGCACAAACCTGCGCCGGTCCAGGCTGCCAGTCAGTGTCTGTCTCGGAGGAACCAGTATGATTATTCTGATGTTTTCTGGAACCTTGAGAACCTTCTCGACTTTTCTTCGATCATTATCGGTCAGAACAGCGCCGCCATGCCACGACGCGAAGGAGTCGTCGTAAGCCCCGGTCAGGCTTACCCCGCATTCCAGCGATGCCTCAACCCCAATTTCAACTAGAGCGTCATCATCGGGTTCCTGGTCAAGTGCCGAGACAGTTGCCAGGGCTACCGCGTTGGCTGCCGCGCTACTGCTTTTCAGACCCACTGCAGTTGGAATGTTGGAGGAAGTCGCCACTTCACCGTGGAGCTTCTCTCCGTATCCGTAGTGTTCGAGGACTTTCTCTACCACCCTAACGGCAAGCTTGCTGGATCCTTGTGGGTCCGAAGCGACTATCCCAAAAGATGCGCCCCCTCCGTCCTGCAAGGTGACTCTTGCCCGTGTCCAAAGACCAACCCCTATGGCGGCTCCCTTCCCAGTCGCGAAGGCGTTGAGAATAGAGACGGCGCCATGTGCGACCGCCTGGCCGTTTCCCTTCATTTCCAGTCTCGCCCCAAATGGTCTACCAACGAAGCGCGCATGAGAGCGAGTGGAGCTGGCTTTCCTAGCCAGATTTCGAAGGACAATGCTGCTTGGTGCAAGAGCATCTCTAGCGGACTTATCCGGCCGCTCCTGGTATGCGGAGGGTCCGATAATTCGTCATACGCCAAATCGAAGACCCAGTCAATATCTCTCAGACTCTGAGGCTGAATCGCCAGCTCAGCGAGAATCTTCGTGGTTTGAAGCGGCGTTGCGTTGACTAGGAGATTCGTACCTGGGATGGAAGTCTCCAGGTTCTTCTTCGTTAGTTTCCCACAGGAGACACTCCCTCGACCGTTGAGGTCTTCGGCCACTGTCTTCGCTCTGTCCAAGGAACGGTTCAGAATTCTTATCGAATTGTGTCGCAACGAGAGCCTCTGGACAATGGCCCTTGCGGCTCCGCCAGCTCCGATTACGAGTATGTTCTTGTCCCCGGGTTCGAATCCGTAGGATTTGATCGCCCGGAATGCTCCCTCACCGTCTGTGCTATACCCGACGAGCCTCTGCCCAACTCTAGCAACTGTATTGACTGTTCCTCCCTTCTTTGCAACGTCATCGAGGTGGTCGACTAGCTCTAGAATCCTGGTCTTGTGAGGCATTGTAACATTGAAGCCATCAAATCCTAGCGTGCGAGCCGCTTGTACAGCATGCTTGAGCTGGCTCTTGCTGACGTTGAAAGGTAGGTATGCACGGTTTAGTGACAGTTTCTGGAAAGTAGTGTTGAAGATCACCGGGCTGAGGCTGTGCTCAACTGGTGAACCGAACAGTGAATGGACTCTAGTTTCTCTTGTTATCTTAACCGCCTACTCTGCATCGATCGTCTCGTAAATGCGTCGTAGATCGGAAATGCTAGGCTGTCCAGGCGCAGTTTCCAGCCCTCTTCTCAGTGAAGCGTAGGTGAAGTCTGCGCCATAGAATGGTGCTAGTATTCTTGACCAAACCCCCGGTTTTCCCATCGCGAATGACACGAGCGGACTGGTTCTGCGGCTCGTCTTTAGCAGACTGAGGATTGTCAGGTTATCTTCTAACGATCGAGCGGTGGTGACAATTTTGTAGAGGTCTGACTTGCTTTTCTGAAGTTTGGCCAGTGTCGATTTCAGCTCTGATAGCTTCGGAGTTCTGGAATGATTATGATGTGAAAGGATGATCTTGGCGCTGGTCTTCCGGAACGTCTCGATGACTTGGTCAAGATGACTGGTTGAGCTCTCAATATCTACGTAGTCGGCTCCTCCTTCGACTGCGTCCATTAACAGGCCCAATCGTTCACTCTCCGAACGTGCAAAAGATCCCCTTTGCGAGACTGGCCGGTTCGTGGCGACCATGGGTATCTCTACTGCCCCTGCAACCTTCGATACTCCTCGGTGGTTGCTCAGTTTGTCTAGTCTAACTTCCACTAGGTCAGCTGACAACGCCTCTGCGCGCTGTGCCTTCCGGTATAGTTCGTGAGGGTCCTTGGAGGATAGAGATACGCAGATTTTCGGTTTCACTTTTCAATAATCATCTCGTCTGGCACCCTTGTCCCGAAATGTCGTCCACCCTCCTCGTATCGAACAAGTACCTCGTCACCGGGTCGGATCTCTGAAATGGACTTCGATCCGGCGCGGTTAACGAGTCGAACTGTTTCAGCGTTTTGAACAATGGTTTTCACAGAGTTGGATCCCACTGAAGCTTCGATGAACATTAGCGGCCTGCGTTCTATCTTGACGCGAGCGACATCCACTGTCCTCGTCCGCCCTTGTTTGTCAACGAGTAGGACAGATTGTCCCGCGGTCAGTTCTGAAAGATACTGCGTCTTGCCTTTCGGTGCCAGGAGGTAGAGGGCTACTGGTCCCGCGTTGACCCTGAAGGGCCGAGGGTTCACGTGCAGGTTGGAGTGGACTTCGCCTTCGACGAGAAACAGTCCTTGGGAAGAGCTGCCGGTCAGCAGACCCTCGCCATCGTGTAGAATCTCACAGGTGTCGACGCAGACCCGGGCACCGGTCCCAATGGGTCGGATACTCGTCACTTTTGCCAAGGAGAGGGAAACTGGTTCGGGCTGTTCTAGGATCAGGTCGCGGGTCTTGATGATATCGCTGGGATCATCAGGTGCGAGGGATATTCCATCCGTTCCTTGCTCCAGTATGGATAGGGCAGTTCTGCTCTCCTGAAAGTTCCTAGTTCTAGCAAGGATCTTAGATCTTCCTCTGGCTTCTGCGATCAGGTTCTCTACCGGGATAATTTTCCAGTTGGGACACTCAATAAGCAGATAATCGGGGTCCGCCTCGAGGAACCGTGAAACTTTCTCTATGTCATTCCTGTGTTGGATTGTGATCTGAAGTGCTACAGGAACTCCTCTTTCTTTCGCGGCGTAAGCAGTTGCTATGTCGCAGGTGACTAAGATGTCTGCTCCTTCGACCGGGCTGGCGACTTTGACTGGGAGTCCAGCGACTGGCTTGGGGAGGATTATGGTGTGTGGTTTGGCCTCTTCCGCTATCTTTCGAAGGTGATCTTCGGATAGGTCGTGACTAGGTTCTAGCCAGAATTGTTTCATTTTTCTCACCGGTAGTGGATAGTGCGTTTGCCGGATCTGCTTGGTTGTGTACGATCTCTGCGATAGCTCGGGTCATGATGCTTGGATCTTGGTGCTGGAAGACATTCCTGCCGATCGATACACCGGCAGCTCCTGCTTGGATGGATTCGTAGACTAGTCGAAGACATTCGCTGACATGGTCTGATTTTGGTCCGCCCGCGACCACGATGGGTACTCTTACGCTGTTGACGACCTTTCTGAAGCTTTCAACGTCGCCCGTGTAGTTCGTCTTCACGATGTCGGCTCCGAGTTCATACCCCAGTCGAGCCGCGTGGCTTACGACTTCGTAGGAATGTTCGTCTGAGATTTTCGGTCCTCTTGGATACATCATTGCGATGAGCGGCATGGAATAGTCGTCGCATTCGTCCAGTATTCTGGAGAAGCTGTCCAGCATGTCCTGCTCATGTTCTGATCCCACATTGATGTGTACAGATACTGCATCCGCACCGAGACGGACTGCTTCTTTGACGCTGCAGAGCTGCATTTTCCAGTTGGGTTCCTTCGTAAGGCGTGTGGCCCCTGACAGGTGGACGATGAGACCTAGTTGTGTAGTGTCAACAGTCCTGGCTGGGCCCGCGTGTACGAGGACAGCGTCGGCTCCTCCTTTCGCGACATGGTTTACAGTTTTTCTCATGTCGCCGAGTCCTTCGATTGGACCAACTGATACTCCGTGGTCCATCGGAACGATGACAGTTTTGCCATCGTCTCGGAATATTCGTCCGAGTCTGCGTGTTTTTCCAGATTCCATCATGATCACAGCATGCTTGTCAGTCAGTTGTTCTCCAACGAACTCCTGATGAGGCTGGCGGCTTTGCGCCGTACTTTCCAGTCCACGAAAACCAGAACAGAAGATGTTATTGTGAGAATTCCGAACATGTTGATGTTCGCGGAACGTAGGGCGTCGCTTATTCTAGCAACCACTCCTGGTCTCTCCTCTAATCCAATGCTACGGACTTTGACGAGAGCCATTCCCGTCCTAGCAGCAAGGGCAATTCCGTGCGGATCTTTCAGGACCGCGTCGTGCAATCTCGATAATTGTTGCTGCAGTTTTGGCGTCTGTTTGATGTATAGAATGGCACTGTCGCTGTCTTGAGAGACAGCTACTAGATTCGGTCCGGCTAGTTTCGAGATCTTCTGCACTAGCTCCGGTTGGTGAGGCAGTTCTTTTCCTACGATGGTCACTGACGCGACAGGGTGGGGATTGCTAATCGTAACTTCCAGCTCGGGAATC
>Ga0209056_10001318_pt1 | contig 27248 bp, 20 predicted proteins | sample GraSoiAngelo_114_FD_185876 | JGI IMG/M metagenome (GOLD analysis project Ga0209056, IMG submission 185876) | Grasslands soil microbial communities from the Angelo Coastal Reserve, California, USA - 14_0903_13_40cm (SPAdes) (version 2) | ecosystem: Environmental > Terrestrial > Soil > Grasslands... | reverse complement strand
GCTAAACAAATGACGAATGTCGAATGTCGAATGTCGAAGGAATGACGAAGCGCGGATGACAAAAGTAGAGCCCCGGATCGCACATTCGTCATTGGAGCATTCGAGCTTGTTTCGTCATTCGACATTCGTGCTTCGTCATTGTACCGCATTGTTTTCTTACGAGATAGTCATTAAAGCTTAAGCGCCGCTTTGTTCCACCGCATGGACCAGTCTCTCTTTCACGTCATTAATCAACGATGGACGAGTCCGGCGCTCGACTTGTTCATGGCGGCCCTGAGCGATAGCAACATTTGGACACCGTTGTTCATCACGATTGGAGTGGGCGCGCTTTTTTTTGGCGGATTCAGAGCGCGTGCGTTCATCACGTGCCTGATCTTATCCCTGCTGATCACGAATGAGCTCATCGATGTGCTAAAATCTGCAGTAGATCGTCCTCGGCCGAAACACGTGGAGACCGTACGAATGGTCCAGTTGCAAAAAGCGCGCCCCAAACTCCTTGCGCTTTTCAAGAAATCGACCATTCGGTTTTCGGATTCGTCCGATCGCAAACGTTCGGGACCGGCATTTCCCTCAGGACACGTGGCGACCAACACGATAATTGCGGTTTTTTGCACACTGTTTTACCGGCGTCGCGGCTGGCTCTACTGGTTCGTCACCGCAGCGGTTGGGTACTCGCGAATTTATCTCGGCTCGCATTGGCCCAGCGATATGATCGCCACATTTTTTCTCGGCGTTGGTGAATCACTGCTTTTGATCGCCCTCTTTGAGTCGATCTGGCGGATCGTGGGGCGCAAATGGATGCCGCAGCTCTTCGCGCGTCATCCAAGTTTGGTTGGTAATTCAAACGGTAGGGCCCGACCGGAGCCTGCCTTCCATGAAGGGGGCGCGCCACCACGCTCGACATGAGCACCACGCGTGCGGTCTGGATTTTCATCGTCGCACTGACCGCGATTCGACTGTCAATGCTGGCGACGACTGATCTGGAGTTCGACGAGGCTCATTACTGGATGTGGTCGGAACGGCTCGCGCCCGCATATTTCAGCAAAGGGCCGGCCATTGCTTTTGTTATTCGCGCCAGCACCGCGGTTTTCGGCGCGAATGAGTTCGGCGTCCGCTTCTTCAGTCCGCTGCTCGCAGCAGGAACAAGTCTGCTACTGTTTTACTTCGCGCGCCGGTTGTTCAATGCCACCGCAGGTTTGTGGGCGGTCATCGCGTTGAATGTCACCCCGATCTTCAACATCGGTGCGTTCTTGATGACGATTGATGCGTTGTCGGTTTTCTTCTGGCTGGCGGCGATGTTCACATTTTGGTTGGCGGTAGAAAAGAGCCCGAATTTCTTCTGGTACTGGCCGCTTACAGGATTGCTGATTGGGCTCGGTTTTCTTTCCAAGTACACGAACGCACTTGAACTTGTGTCGATTGTGTTGGTGCTTGCCCTGGCTCCGAGGCTTAGACAGGAATTCAAGCGCCCGGGTCTGTACTTATTGCTCGGCGTGTTCGCCGTTTGCACGGTGCCGCCGATAGTCTGGAACCAGCAACATGCCTGGGTCACGCTGGTGCATTTGCGATCGCGGGGAAGTCTCGAGCACGGCTTTGGTTTTCATCCGGCTGAGGTTCTTTCGTTTCTCGGCCAGCATTTTCTGGCCTACTCGCCATTTCTCTTCCTGGCCCTAGCCTGGGGCGTCATTGCAAGCTGGCGACGCGTCAATCAACAATTCAAGGTCCTGTTCTTGATGTGGTTTGGGTTACCGGTGTTTCTATTTTACCTGCTTCTCTCGTTAAACAAAGCTGCCGCACCAAATTGGGATGGACTGGCTTTTCTGGGCTTCGGACTTTTGGCAATTCATTTCTGGTGGGAAAAACTCGAAGCGGGCGTGACGTTACGGCTGGGCGCGGTCGTGGCGATACTGGTTGGGCTTACCATGAGCGTCGTCGCCCTGGACACAGATGTGCTGCGCGTGGCTGGGTACCAGTTCAAGCGAAGTGACCCAAGCGACCGGATGCGCGGATGGAAAAGCGCTACCGGCGCACTGGAAAAGATGCGTAACGATCTGGAAACAAAATTTGGGAAGAAACTTTTTTTAATTGCCGACGCTCGCGATCGCGCATCAGAGATTTCCTTTTATCTCCGCGACAAACGGGTGGAAGGCCCTAGTCATCCGCCGGCTTATATCCCCGAATCGCAGGACATGGTGAATCAGTTCTCGTTTTGGCCGCGCTACGACGAGTTCGTCGAATTAATACCCGGCATGCCGCGACCAGAGGGTGAAACGTACACCGAAGAGAACGGCATTAACCCCTTCGTCGGCCGCGATGCTCTGTTTATTCGGGCGGGCGAGAAAGAACACGTGCCGCATAATATTCGAGCTGCATTTCAGTCGACCGAGCCGGTAGGGACGATTGAAGTCTCGCGCTACGGAAAAGTAATACGGACGTGGCAGGTGTTTCTCTGTCGAAATTACCGGACACTCCCGTTATGAGAAGCCATTTCTACAAGCTCTCTAGATGGGTGATCCTGAGCGCAGCGAAGGACCACCCACAAGCTTCTTTGATCACGCTCAGAAAACAGCGTGGCACAAACTCCGTGGGTGAGGTCCCTCACTTCGTTCGAGATGCCGCGCGTTCAGTACGACATCGCGCATTGTTCACGAGGTGCCCATGACACAGACAATGAGCTCTCCGGACGTTTCCGTTGTCGTACCGGTCTTCAATGAACAAGAGAACATCCCCATTCTGCAATCGGAGCTCAGAGCAGCATTAACAGGGCTCGATTACGAAATCATTTTTGTCGATGATGGTTCGATCGATCGCACGGCCGAGCGAATCGAAGCCGCGCCGAATATTCGAGTAATTCGTTTCGAGAAAAATGCCGGCCAAAGCGCAGCGATCTATGCTGGCGTCCATGCAGCGCGCGGAGCGACTGTAGTTCTCATCGACGGCGATTTGCAAAATGATCCCGGTGACATTCCAAGGCTTCTTGCTGAAATTGCGCGCGGCGCCGATCTCGTCTGCGGCTATCGCGCGCAGCGCAGAGACACGCGCGTGAAGCGGTTGACCAGTTGGATTGCCAACGCGGTTCGCAGCCGCTTCACAAAAGACGGCGTGCGCGACACTGGTTGCACGCTCAAAGCCATGCGGCGCGAATGTGTCGGCGCGCTCGTTCCATTCAAGGGAATGCACCGCTTCATTCCCGCGTTAGTCAAAGGTGCAGGGTACCAGCTCGTAGAAATTCCCGTCAATCATCGGCCGCGTCGCTTCGGTCAAAGCAAATACGGATTGGGTAACCGCGCTGTGCGGGCAACACTCGATATGTTCGGTGTGCGCTGGCTGCTTTCGCGGCGATTGAGCTTTAAGATTCGCGAGTCGTAGGCCCTACTTGGTATCAAAACACGCTTGTCAACCTAGGCGCTGCCGCTAAGCTTGGCCTCCCGCACCGGGAATCCGCATGTCCTTGGCCAATTTACTTTCTGCCGAGCAAATCATCCCAGAGATGAAAGCAACGGAGCGCTGGGCGGCCATCGTTGAGTTGATCGATTTGCTCGTTGGCCTTGGCAAAATTAAATCGCCAGATCGCGACCCCATTCTTAGCGCGCTTAGACAGCGCGAGGAGACGATGAGCACAGGAATCGGGTTCGGCATTGCCATTCCACATTGTTCTTCCGACCGGCTCGACGAAGTCGTCGCTGCATTCGGAAGATCCACCACCGGCATTGAGTTTGATGCACTCGACAATGCTCCGGTGAAATTCGTCGTCCTTTTCATTGTGCCGAAAAATCAATTTCAGACGCACTTGCGCACATTAGCCTCCATTGCAAAGTTTCTGAACGACCGCTCGGTGCGCGAAAGTCTGGCCAGCGCAAAATCCGCCGACGAAATTTTGTCGATCTTTCACGATCGTTCGTAACTTGTAGCCGTCGACCTCTGGGGGACGCGGCGAGGGAAGCGGCTACAGTTTAGCCGATGGAAACCTTCCAGTCACTGCTTGCAAAAAAGCTTTCGAATGCTTTGAAAAACGCCGGTTTGCCTGACGCGGGCGAATTGACGCCTGCGTCCGATCCGAGGTTCGGCGATTACCAGACTAACGCCGCTCTTGTACTGGGGAAGCAGCGCGGCGAAAATCCGCGAGTTCTCGCGGAGAAAATCGTCGCACGGTTTGATACTGACGATCTGTGCGACGCGCCGGCGGTTGCGGGTCCGGGCTTCATCAACTTCACACTGCGCCCCAGCGCGGTCGCCGAAAAAACAGTGGAGGTGCTGCGGGACGACCGGCTCGGCGTTGCTGAGGCAAAATCGCCGCTACGCGTCGCGATCGATTTTGGTTCGCCCAACGTAGCCAAACCCATGCATGTCGGTCACATCCGCAGCACCGTGCTCGGCGATGCCCTTGCGCGCATCGCGCAATTTCTCGGGCACGAGGTGATCCGCGATAATCACATTGGCGACTGGGGCACGCAGTTCGGGATGGTCATTTATGGTTGGAAAAACCTGCTGGATCGGCGAGCGCTTCAGCGTAATCCGTTGACCGAGATTGTCCGCATTTACAAGGAAACAAACCAACGAGCAACCGGCGATCCGGAAGTTCGCGAAGCCTGCCGCCAGGAGTTGATAAAGCTCCAGGCCGGCGACAGGGAAAACCTCGATATCTGGAACGAATGCGTCGCCTTATCAATGCAGGATTTCGAGCTTGTTTATAAATTGCTCGACATCCATTACGACATTCAATGCGGCGAAAGTTTTTACCACGATCGCCTGCCCGGCGTGGTAGAACGCCTGCTCAAATCCGGTATTGCGGAGATTAGCGAAGGCGCGGTCGTCGTTTTCTTCCGCGATAATCCCGAACTGGCCGATAAACCTCTGATCATCCGAAAACGGGACGGCGGCTTCAATTACGCCACCACGGACGTCGCCACCGTCGATTATCGGATCGACGATTTGAAAGCGGATGCGATTTGGTACGTCGTGGGCGCGCCGCAGATTTTGCATTTCAAGCAAATTTTCAATATTGCGCGGCGCGAAGGTTACACGGCTGATCTCCGCCATATCACGTTTGGCAGCATTCTCGGCGAGGACCGGAAACTCATGAAGACGCGGTCGGGCGAGAACGTGCCGTTGCGTGATCTTCTCGAGGAAGCCTGCAAGCGCGCGCGCAAAATCATCGAGGAAAAAAATCCGCACCTGAGCGACGACGAAAAGACTGCCATTGCCCAGAAGATCGGGATCGGCGCGGTGAAATATGCTGATCTCTCGCAGTACAGGATGACCGATTACATCTTCTCGTGGGATAAGATGTTGTCCCTGCAGGGAAATACCGCGCCGTATTTGCAGAACGCGTATGTCCGCATCCGCTCGATCTTTCGCAAAGCAGGCGAATCCGTGCCAAAGATCGACAAGCTGGTTCTCGCAGATTCCGCCGAAATTAATCTCGGCAAACGCCTGTGTCAGTTCGCCGAGACCGTTCCGCAAGTGTTGAACGATTTTCGGCCAAATATCCTGGCAAATTATCTGTTCGAGGTGGCGAACAGCTTCCACACATTTTACGAGGCCTGCCCGGTGCTGAAATCACCGGAACCGGCGCGCAGTTCGCGACTCGCTTTGTGCGATCTGACCGCTCAAGTCTTGAAACAGGGTCTCGGCCTTCTCGGGATCAAGGTGCCGGAGAAGATGTAAGACAACGCCGAACGCCCAACATCGAACGCTGAATCTCGAAATCAGACTCTGAATTTCGGTGTTGGACGTTGGACGTTGGGCGTTGGACGTTTGCTTCCTGCCGTGACAAAAACGCATCCGCGCATTCCAACCTGCACCTACCGGTTGCAATTCAATCGCTGGTTCACTTTTTCCCAAGCACGCGAGATCGTGCCCTATTTGAATGCACTGGAAGTTAGTGACGTTTACGCATCGCCCTATTTTCAAGCGAGCCCGGATAGCCTGCATGGTTACGACATCACTGATCATAACAAGTTGAACGCCGCAATCGGCTCGCGCGCGGATTATGATGCGTGGATTGCGCAACTGCACGAGCACTCGATGGGACAGGTTCTGGATTTTGTCCCGAATCACGTCGGCATCGCTGACTCGCGAAATCAGTGGTGGATGGACGTGCTTGAAAACGGTCGCAGCTCAAGGTATGCGCCCTATTTCGATATGGACTGGGAACCGCGGAAATTTGATCTGCGCGACAAAGTTCTTCTGCCAATCCTGAGCGACCAATACGGCCGCGTCCTTGAGCGCGGCGAGTTGCAGGTGCGTTTCGAAGAAGGAACGTTCTTTCTGCTCTATGGCGAGCGCAGACTCCCGATCGCGCCGAGAACGTATCGTTACATTCTCGAAATTGCTTTAAAAAATCTCGCCGGACACAAGGACGAAGATTTTTACCCGCAATTACAAAGCATTCTGACCGCGCTCGAATATTTGCCGAAACGCACCGAAGCTGATCCAAAGCGGATCGCAGAGCGCATTCGAGAAAAAGAAATCATCAAGCGACGCCTGGAGCGACTTTGTGCCGAAGCGCCGCAGGTGCAACAGGCGCTCGAAAAAGTGTTGGCGCAAATCAACGGAAAGCCGGGCGACGCACGCAGCTTCGACATCCTGGATGAATTGCTCAACGCGCAATCGTATCGGCTGGCGTCCTGGCGCGTCGCGGCCGAAGAAATCAATTACCGCCGTTTTTTTGACGTAAATGAGTTAGCGGCGATTCGGGTCGAATTGCCAAAGGTTTTCGATGCCGTTCACCGGCTTCTTCTGGATTTGGTGAGCACTGGCGCGGTGACAGGCCTGCGCATCGATCATCCGGATGGTCTTTACTTGCCCGGCGAGTATTTCGAAAAGCTCCAGCAGCGTTGCGCGAAAGCGCTTGGGATCGCGCTGCCTAAAGACGGGCGCGCCATTTACATGGTCGCAGAAAAAATCCTCACCGGCTCGGAAACATTGCGCAAAGACTGGCGCGTGCACGGAACCACTGGTTACGATTTTGCGAATCATGTGATGCAGTTGCTGGTCGATTCGTCGGCCGAGGCGGCGATCACGAAAACATTCCATCGTTTCATCGGTCACTCGGTTCCTTTTGGCCATCTGCTGTATGCGAAAAAACTACAGGTGATGAAACTCGCGCTGGCGAATGACGTCGATGTTCTGGGCAACATGCTCGATCGGCTTTCCGAGCGGAGCCGCTGGTATCGCGATTTCACGCTCGAGGCGCTTTCGCGTGCCGTGCGCGAGACCATCGCCTGCTTCCCTGTTTATCGAACCTATCTCGCGCCGGGTCAGCCGGTGAGCGAAGAAGATCGTCAAATCGTCGAGCGCGCGATCAGCGCAGCAAAACGCCGTAACCCGGCGATAGATGAATCAATCTTCAATTATCTGCGGGACGTGCTGCTCTTTCGTTTCCAACCAAATCTCGATGCCGGCGGACGCGCGGCGCACACGCATTTCGTCTTAAAGTTTCAACAAACTACGGGACCCGTGATAGCGAAGGGGCTGGAGGATACGGTGTTTTACATTTACAACCGGCTGACAGCGCTAAACGAAGTAGGCGGCGAGCCGCAACAGTTTGGACTCAGCATTGAGGCGTTTCACGAGCGCAATCTGGATCGGCAACGCAATTGGCCGGCCACCTTGCTCGCGACCTCAACGCACGACACAAAACGCAGCGAAGACGTGCGTGCGCGAATCGTGGCGATTTCGGAAATCCCCGAGCTTTGGCGACGTTCGTTGCAACGCTGGCACGTAGCGAATCGCGGTTGGAAACGAATGATCAACGACTTGGAAGCGCCGGACGCGAGCGAAGAATATTTGCTGTACCAGACTCTGCTAGGCACCTGGCCAATGCAGGCAAACGGCGAACCGGAACCCATGCCGTCGCCGGAGTATGTCGAGCGGATTCAGGCCTACATGGCCAAGGCGCTTCATGAAGCGAAGATCAACACGAGTTGGATACAGCCAAACCTACAATGGGATGCAGCAATGCGGGATTTCATCGCGAAGATTTTGGATCCATCGTCGCGAAATAAGTTTGTGCCAATTTTGCTGCCGGTTGCGCAGGAGATTGCGCGTCTCGGCGCCATCAATTCGCTCACGCAAACATTACTTAAACTGACGTCGCCGGGCGTGCCGGACATTTACCAGGGCAACGAGGTTTGGGATTACAGCCTTGTCGATCCAGATAACCGGCGCGCTGTCGATTACAATCGGCGCCGCGACATGCTCCAAGCATTGTCGACCGCGACCCCCAGAAAATTGCAGACTTGGCCCGATGGCCAGATCAAGTTGTTTCTGATCCAGCGTGTGCTGCGATTTCGTCGCGAGCACGCTGACCTTTTCCAGCGCGGCGAATATCTACCGCTCCGCGCGAGCGGAACCTTTTCGGAATGTTGCGTCAGTTTCGCGCGGCGCCTCGTGAACAAATGGATTGTTGTGATCGCGCCGCGATTCTCTTCGCGCGTCGGTTTTCCGCTGGTCGACGAGCGGTGGAAAGACACGATAATCGAATTACCCGAAACACTTTCGCTTGCACAGGCGCACGACCTGTTTACGTGCCGGCCTCTCCCTCTCCGAGATCGAAAAGTGAAGCTCGCGGACGCATTATCAATTCTCCCCTTTGCGGTGATCACGAGCTTGTAGCCGCTTCGCTGTGCGAAGCGCAGCGCTGGGTGAATGGTTCGCGGGAAAGGTGTCGCCCACAGGGCGACGGCTACAGGTTATGCACCGTGCATGCCGTGAAAAAGTTCAACCATCCATTGCGCGAAATTGCTCAGATTTGTCAGCAGATCCGCGCCAAAACTGGCAAAGGTGATCTGTGGCGACGCGAGAATCAGCATCGCGCTGAGCAACAACAGATTCATCAGATAGATCACGACGAGCGAGAAAAAAGTGCCTTGGTCGCTCAAATCGGTCTGGTTCTTTGGGATCATCCAGCACGTGAAGGTGAAATGGAACGCCCACGTCGCGCCGATGACGGCGTAAAGCAGGCGGCCGTATGGCTGCACATTTACGAATAGGCTGAACACTCCGTAAGTGCCGATGGCCAGAATGCTGTAGAGCGGAAAAAAATAAGGCGCCAGCGCGATCCAGAAGTTGGCCTTGCTCGTGACGACATGGCCGCCGTCACGGCCAACCCGAAACCGGCTCACGCGTCCGCCCATCAACCAAACCCAGAGTGCGTGGGTCAGTTCGTGTCCGAAGACATAAATTACGATTGGGCGCGGAAGACCGAAAAAAGCGATCAGCCAAAGGACTGCCCCTAATGAAAAGAACCAGAATTCTTCGCCTGCCCAGAGCCGTTGCGTCATAGTCGCGCGCGCGAACGCAGTGAAAAATGTCTGACTCAGAATCGCGCAGATCGGCAGCAAGAAAATCGCAAAAACAAATTTCACCCATCGGGTCGGCACCAGCAGCGGTTCCGAAGCAGCGATGACGCTTCTTGATGTCGCGCGCGCAACGCTTCGGACAACCTTCCGGCTGCGTTCGGACTTACGCTTTCCGCGATTGTTCTTTGATCTTTGCTTTAGTGCAGCCAAAGTTGACCGCAGATTAGGCGGATTTCAGCAGACAAAAGCAAGACCGAACCGCGGATGGCGCGGATGACTTAAACTCTGGCGAGCACAGGCCGCTGGCCTGTAGTTTCCGGCAGTTTGCCGTAAACCGAGAACATCGCGGTCAAGCCCTCCCCATGTAGGCGCCGGTGCGCGTATCAATCTTGATCGTCTCGCCTTCCTTGATGAAAAGCGGAACGTTGATTGTCTTTCCGGTTTCCAGCTTTGCGGGCTTGGTGACGTTGCTGGCGGTGTCGCCGCGGACGCCTTCCGGTGATTCAACCACCTTCAGACTCACCGAAGCGGGCAACTCAACCTGCACCGGTTTGCCTTCTGCGTAGAGAACCTGCACGGAAAGATTTTCCACGAAGTAATCTTTCGCGTCGCCGATCAGGTTTTCTTGTAACGTGATGGTGTCGTATGTCTCGGGGTCCATGAAATGGTATCCGTTGCGGTCCTTGTAACTGAATTCGAGCTGCTTTCGCTCGATCTCGACCAGCTCCACCTTATCGGTGGAACCAAAGCGGACATCGGCGCTCTTGCCGGTGTTGATGTAGCGGATGATCGCCTGGACGAACGCACGCAAATTCCCCGGCGTGCGGTGATGCACTTCGAGGACAATGGCCGGGTTGCCATTGTATTTTATGGCCATTCCTCTGCGAAGATCGTTGGCGGCAAGCATGGAAAGAAGTGATCGGCTAAAACGTTACAACGTTAAAACGTTAGCGCTGAAACGCTGAGAGGGGACGCGGAGTTTACGCGCGTCCGGCGTGAACGCAACCCTCTGGGTAGCGCACGCGTCTCGCGTGTTGGCGAGCGCGTCCTCGCGATCGCGGACTTTCGCTGAGAGTACTCCTTCGTCCGTCGAACGGATTCCCAAAAAGATTGTTTCGGCGTGACGCCGAAACCAGCACGCGAGACGCGTGCGCTACCCAAACGGCCGCAGCGTCGCCTATAGCAGCTTGAGCCGCGTCAGGTCCTGTGAATCGACAATGCCTACGGGCACGTTGTCGTCATCGACCACAACTAGGTCGTCGATACGATGGCGTTCAAGCAGATTAAGCACCTCGACGGCGAGTTTGTCCTTGTGCACCGTGACCGGATTCAACGTCATGAGATCTGCCACCAGTCGTTCGCCTATCCTTGAATCAGATTGAAAATGCCGAACGAAATCGCCGTGTGTGAAAATGCCCAGTAATTGCTGATCTTCGTCAGTCACAACCGCAGCGCCGGCGCGTACGCTAGTCATTGCTTTTAATACGTCACGGATCGGAGCAGCGGTAGAAACAATCGCCATCGCCTCGCGCGGCCGCATGATTTGATGCACGCGCATAAGCATGCTGCGCCCGATCATTCCGCCGGGATGAAACTTCACGAAATCTTCCTTCCTAAAGCCACGCGCCTCGAGCAACACCATTGCCAGCGCGTCGCCCAGCGCCAGCATCACCGTTGTGCTCGAAGTCGGTGCCAGGTTCAGCGGGCACGCTTCCTGTTCTATGTTTACGTCGAGACAGAGATGGGCGTTTTGTACGAGGACTGATTTTGGATCGCCGCACATCGCGATGATCTTCACTTGGAACCGGGCAATAGCTGGCAAAATCCGAACAATTTCTTCCGTCTCACCGCTCGCGCTCAGGGCCAGCACCACATCGCCGTCTGCGATCATGCCGAGATCGCCGTGCAACGCGTTTGACGAGTCGAGCACCACCGCGGGCGAACCGGTGCTGGTGAGAGTGGCCGCGATCTTTGCGCCGATGTGCCCGGATTTTCCGACACCCACAACAACGACTTTGCCGCGGGCATCCACCGTTTCCCTGACGAGCTCAACAGCGCGGGAGAAACTTTCGTCCAAGCGCTCCCGGAGTCGTTTGAGCTCAAAAATTTCTATATCCAGGACACGTCCGGCCTTTTCAAGGTAATCCATCGAAGTATATAATGTGGGCAGGGCGTAGTGATGGGCAAGAATTTGCACGTGTCGAACGAAAGGAAAAACATGAAAACAATCACTATTGCAATCGCGGCAGCGCTGATGACGACCGCTTCGGCGCAAGAATTCAGAGCGCCAATCGGTCCGCAAAAACCGGTGCGAGCGATGGAGACGCCGCCGCCTCTCTTAAAACGTCCCGAGGTCACCGGAGTTGTCCCGCGAGGATTTAGCGACGGCCGTAATCCGCTCCAGATGCTCAACCCATGGGCGCCGCCCCGCTACGGTACCTGGGTGGAGAGCACGTCGTTCGACCCGAATCACCCCGGAAAATGGAACGGGATTAAACTCTTCGAGATCGTCTTTTGATATTCGGAGATAGCTGTTTCGGCAGAGAGGCTTTCGATCCTCTCATGCACGCTTAGCAACTAAACGTGCTTTGGTCCGTGCTAGCCGCGATTTACCTTTGCTCGACCTGGGCAAAAAATTTTGCGAGTTGCGAACGTATCGCTTGAAACGAAAGCCGCTCCAGTGCGCGCTCCTGCGATCCGGCAACGATTGCAGCGCGTAAATCGGCGTTTTTCAACAGATCGAGCGCTATTGAAGCGATTTCGTTAATTGTGCGGCCTTCGCCGCAAGTTTTCGGAAACGCAATTCGTTCGATTGCGCCGTCGCCGCCCACGCACGGAATTCGGCAGAGAAGAGCGTCGCCCGCCACCTGGCCTGGCACATGACTTCGGTCAAGTTGCAGCACGATCTTATGCCGCGCTACATCGCGCAAATAGTCCGCGTAAGATTTCCATTTCTCGATCAGTCGAAGTTTTCCCTCGGGAAACTTTAGTTCATCGAGCAAGCGGCGGGCTTTGTATCCATCCAGATTAACGAGCGTGACCGGTTCACCTGTCGTTTCGCAAAGCTGGCGCGCGACCAACAGCGCCGCGAAATGATTGCGTGATGGCACGTCCCACTCCCGTGTGCCGACAAAAATTCCCGATTGCTCGGTTGCTGGCAGCGACAAGTTCCAGCGACGATCCTCGATGGGATACGGAGTCGGGATAAAGGCCACCGTTGCGGCGTCGTGTTTGCCGCGGGCGCACTTGTAGATTTCTGCAGCTTCCGGAGTGGTCGCGATGCATCCGTCGGCTTGTGCCAGAATTTTCATGAAACGCGATAATCTCGCGCGGTTGCATAACTGTTGCGCGATCTGGTGGAGTCCAGTCTCCTTCAACGAAACGGCGACCGTGCGACCTTGCTTCTTTAGATCGCTCAATGCCCGTTCTGAAGCGCGAAAATCGCTGCGCAAAAGCAGAAGGATCGGCGTGTGCTCCGCGACGGCGCGGCTTGGATTATAATGAAAAGCTCCAAGCGTACACGCAGCAAAGCCATGAAAATTGATCGGCGGATGCGCTCCTTCGCCTGGAGCAGGCAGCTTATGAAATTTCTGTTCCGGGTCGCGTCCCGCAGGGTTGAGAACAGTCAGCCGAAAATGCTCCGCGCTTTGCGGTGTCATCACTTATCGGATTAGCGGCTTGACCACTTATTCGTTGCCATCGCCCGGTGGCGGCGCAGCAGATCTCAGGAGCGTCTCATCCTCATCCTCTTGGTCGAGCGGTTTGACTGGGATTGCGCGCCGGATCTCGACAGGTTTCTTGTCCTGTGGCTGGACCGGGATCGCTTTCCTGATTTCCGGAGGCGTTTCTGCCGTTTGGGTACTTGAGCGGCTTCCACCTGCGACATTACTTGCAGTCTTGACTTCATTCCCGCCGGTCAAGGTCTCGGGCTTTTGAGTCTCGGCTATCTGCGGTGTAGGCTGCGGCGGTGGCTCGGGTTTCAGCTTTGGCTTGAGCGAATTGTACGGGTCGTTGTCAGCCAACAATGTTGGACTTTTTATTTCGATTGGCGCGACTGCGGTGAGGTCCACCGCGAGAGCAGCGCGGGGCAAGTCGCTGGAAGAAAACTCGCGACCGAGACGAGCGCGCGGTTCACCATGCACATCGCACGACTCAGTAGGCGCTTGTGAGGCTGTGGCAATTTCCGTGTAAGTGGTGCGCCGCTGAACCGTATCGCCGTTGGCGGTTTTTACATTATCATAACAGTTGTCCGTCGCGAGCAAGCCGGATCTCGAACAAATCTCAATCTGCTTCAGATTTGCCGGCTGTTTAATTTCTCGCGGTGGATAACTCTTGGCGGCTGCGTTCATGATATCGACCCAAATCGGCAGAGCGAGCTCGCGCCCGAACGCGCCGCGGTAAATCTTCTGCGGCTTGTCGAAGCCTGCCCAGACAGCGCACGTGAAATTGGAATCATATCCGGCAAACAACGCATCAGTGAAATCGTAAGAGGTGCCGGTTTTACCCGCTGCGGGCATTTTCTTGAGAGCAAATTGTGTAAAAGCAGCTCTGCCTGTTCCCGATTGAAGCGCGTCTGCAAGGCAGGAATGCACTTCGTAGGCGGTCTCAGGCTTGATGACTAATTTCCGGATGCTCTCCTGCTTTCCATCCCAAACCAGCGTTCCGTCCTTTTCTTCAATGCGCTGCAAAATGTGCGGTGAATTTGGCCGCCAGCCGCTATTTGGAAATATCGTGTATGCGAGCGCGAGCTCGGCAAGGGTCACTTCGCTGCTTCCCAGAAATGTAGCCGGATACGGGCGCAGCGGAGAATGAATGCCCGCTGCGGAGCAGAGCTGTAATACCGAATCGACGCCTGCATTCATTCCCATGCGCACGGTTGCGCCGTTTTTCGATTTGGCCAGCGCCTGCCTCGCCGTCATGGCGCCTTCGTAACGGTTCTCAGCGCTTTCTGGGCCCCATTCACCAAGAATTCCCGTTGTGCCGCCGATCATGACTGCGCGATTATCCAGAGGCGAATCTTCCACCAGCGATCCGGGATACATCCCTTTCTCGAAAGCTGCCGCATAAACAAACGGCAGCATCGCGGTACCAGCGGGCCGGCGAGCTTGCAGCGCACGGTTGTACTGGTTGTGCTCGAAATCGCGTCCGCCCACCAGCACCAGAATGTCACCGGTTGCGTTGTCGAGGCCAATGATCGCGCCCTGCAGATACTCGGGCGCGGGCTGATCAGACATTGTACCGTTTGCCTTGGCCTTGCGAAACAAGGCCGCATAAGCGGGGTAAGTCTGGTGATTATACTCGGGACGCTGCTCGACCGCTTCGAGATGAGCCCGGAGAGAATCCTCCGCTACCTTCTGGAGATCGACATCGATGGTCGTGTGAATGCGAAAGCCTTCGTTCATCGCGCGGTCCCATCCTACGGCGGCGATGACCTGCTGGCGGATATAGTCGACTGCGTAGGTTTGTCCCTGCGCGTTTTGCCGGCTCCCGATGACGATCTGTTCCGCTCGCGCCGCGGCGCATCGTTCGCGGCTGATAAAGCCGAGGTCGCGCATCCGATCGAGCGCAAAGTCGCACACCTCGCGCGAATTGGTGCGATCAGTCCATGGCGACAATCTGTTTGGGCTCTTGATCAGACCGGCGAGCGTCGCGCATTCCGCCAACGACATTTCACGCGCGGACTTGCCAAAATACCCTCGCGCCGCTGCTTCCGCCCCGTACAGCCCGCCGCCGAAATAGATCCGGTTCAGATATAGCTCCATTATTTTTTGTTTCCCGAACTGCTCTTCAATTCGTCGGGCTAGAAAAATCTCGAGCAGTTTGCGGCGGAAGGTTCTTTCCTTGAGCGCGAAACTGTTGCGCGCCAGTTGTTGCGTGATTGTGCTTCCGCCCTGACGCACGTGGCCAGCCGTCAGATTTTTCAACGCCGCGCGGACGATCCCGACCAAATCATAGCCGTGATGCTGATAAAACTTTGCGTCCTCAACGGCAACGACTGCGTTGATAAGATCGGGAGGCAACTGCTCGTACGGCACCGTCTGGCGGTTTTCCACGTAGATTTGGCCGAAGATCTTGCCGTTCCGATCCAAAATTACGCTGGCTGATTCCATTTGTTCGAGCTTGTTTAGATCGAACATTCTCGCCTGCGCTTTGAGGTCGGCGACGAGACTGGAAATGAACACAGTCAAAGCAACGACCAGCACCGCAACGATGACTACGGGAACATAAAACCACGGCCTCAAATACCAGGGCGGCCGAAAACGGTAGCCCGGCGGGGGCCTCAGATATGTGTCAGTCGGTCTCAAGATTTACGAAGGACTAGATCGCCCAACGTACGCGCCAAATGCTCAACGCTCAATGCCCAATGCGGGTTGGTGCCCGGCGCTTACTTTGGGTACCAAAGCTCACCGTAGGGCAATGCTTCATGAATTAGGTTAACGCTGCGGCCACCGCTGGCTGAACAGGCATTTGAAGAGCTGCGGGATTGGTTTCGCTCGTTTGATGTTTTGCGGCGTTGCCGCGAGCACTTTATGCTTGACGCGATTGAACTGATTCGTTAGGTGTTGAAGCTTGGGCATGATAGAAGGGTTTGTCTTACTTCCTTCGCTCAGTCGGCCCAGTTTTGTTATTTACAGCTGGTTTGCGCTCGCGTTGCCCGCCATGAAACGAATCGCCGGTGGCGTGGCTCGATCGGGTATTCTGTTCCCCGTCACCACGATGGATGAGCATCATGGCGGTCTCTGCGATAGTGACTGCAAGTTGCGAGAAGCGATCGATGCCTCTACTGCCTACGCCGATTCGGACGGCATCCGTTTTAGGGTTATGGCGCGATCAATCTTCGTGGGCGTGCTCCCAAACACTTGCCTGGACGGGCAGAACCGTTGGGGCACTTGCCCGAGGATGCTAGGAACTTGGAGGTTGGCAAATCGTGGGTGAGTTATCCATAATTTTTCCAGCATTTAACGAAGAAGCCAACATCAGGCGTACAGTAGAAACAATAAGAGGGGTGCTCCCAAAAATAGCCACGAGATGGGAGATCATTGTTGTGGACGACGGCAGCAGCGATCCCACCGCTCTGATCTGCGACGACTTGAAAGCTCAATACCCGGAAGTTGAGGTGATTCGCCAGGAGCAGAACAGGGGATACGGCGCAGCGCTTAAGAGCGGGATAATGTCAGCCAAATATGACCTTATCTTCTTCTCAGACTCTGACGGGCAGTTCGATTTTTGGGACCTGGAGCAACTAATTTGTTGGTCAGAGGATTATGACACCGTTGCGGGTTACCGCGCTAAGCGACACGATCCGCTCTACCGCCATGTCAATGCACTGGGATGGAACGTAATTGTGCGACTAGTGCTGGGCATCAAAATTCGAGATGCCGGACATATCACTCCGGTTACAAAAATGAACTCGACCCGACCTAGGCCAATGCCAACCTGGTCTTCGTTTAATGTAGGGGCAATAACGTGCCTTCATCGCCCAATACCGTAATAATTTGAAAAACCTGCTTTCTCCCGAATCCATGCGCGACAGAGGCTTGCATGCCGATCCCGGAGAAGGGCGGCCACGGGTCATGCTGATAGGACTCGATTGCGCGGCACCTGAGTTGGTATTTGATCGCTGGCTTAATGATTTGCCAAACTTAAAATGCCTTTGCCAAAACGGCGTGCACGGACTGCTCCGCTCGTGCGATCCGCCTATCACAGTCCCAGCATGGTCAGTGATGATGTCGTCTAAGAGTCCCGGCAGGCTTGGAGTCTATGGGTTTCGGAACCGGGCTGATCATTCGTACGACCGATACTTGATCGCAAATTCGCTTGCGATCAAAGAGGACCGAGTGTGGGATATCCTCTCGCGAAGTGGGAAGCGTTCGATTGTCATCGGCGTGCCAGGAACGTATCCACCCCAACCACTCAATGGCTTGTTGATCGGCGACTTTTTGACCCCCGACATCAGCTGCAATTACACACATCCGGCCGAGCTCAAAGATGAAATTGCCCGCGTGGTTGGAGAGTATGTTCTGGATGTGCGGGATTTTCGCTCCGGCAACAAGGCCAAGATCCTGGCTGACATTTATGAGATGACCCGAAAGCGTTTTCAAGTCGCCCGCCATCTTCTTGCAAAGGAAGATTGGGATTTTTTTATGATGGTAGAAATGGGTGTGGATCGAATTCACCATGCATTTTGGGATGACATGGATCCAGCGCATCGCTTCTATCAGCCCGGCAATCAATTCGAGAATGCAATTCACGACTACTACCAGGAAGTGGACGATGAAATTGGAAAGTTGCTTGCTTTCGCCGATGAGACGACGGCTGTGCTGGTAGTGTCCGATCACGGCGCCAAGCGCATGGACGGCGGCATCTGCGTTAACGAATGGTTGATCGCAAACGGCTACCTTTCGTTAACCGAAAAGCCTGCCAGCCCTGTGCCGCTCTCGAAAGCCAAGGTTGATTGGTCGCGAACAAAAGCATGGGGGGATGGTGGCTATTACGCGCGTGTCTTTCTTAATGTCGCAGGCCGTGAGCCAAACGGAACCGTCGCACCAGAAGATTATGAAAAAGTGCGAGAAGAATTAGCAGCGGGGCTGAAAGCCATCCCGGGTGAAAACGGACAGAAAATCGGGACTCAAGTTTTTCGGCCGGAGGAATTGTATAAAGAAGTGCGCGGCGTGGCGCCGGATCTGATTGTTTATTTTGGCGATCTTTATTGGCGATCTGTCGGCACTATTGGCGACGGAAACATACACACATTCAAGAACGACACCGGTCCCGATGGCGCTAATCATGCGGAGAATGGAATCTTCCTTTTCCAGCCGGCGGGAGATGGGATTCCGGGCGGGCGCCAAATCAAGGGACTGCGGATCACCGACATTGCGCCGACAATTTTGCAACTATTTGGCTTACCAGTTCCGCAAGGCATGGAGGGCACAGCGCTCACCTGGTCCTTTGCGGTTTCCCCTAGCGGCCAAAATTTATCAGCGACCATCAGCGACCAATAGTGATTTGATTGCTCCTTTTAAACAATTTTGATGGAAACTATGAAGACTAGGAATGGTTGATTACTGGGGAGATCACCCTTGAACCCGAACCATCACCGCGAAGTGAAAAAACTCCCCAAGGTAGTGATCATAGGTTTGGACGCAGCCACGTGGACGCTGATCCATCCCTGGATTGCCGAAGGCGGCATGCGGAACCTGGCAAAGTTGATGAATGCCGGTGTGTCCGGCAAACTCGAATCAGTTCTTCCGCCGATTACTCCACCGGCATGGACTTCATTCATGACCGGAAAGAATCCGGCCAAACACGGGATTTTTCACTTCGTTGAAGCCGGCGCGGACAGCTACGAGATGGATTATGCCAACGGCGGTTCGCGCCGCTCGCCCACGGTCTGGAAACTCCTCAACGCCGCCGGGCTCTCCGTGGGTACGATGAACATTCCGTTCACCTATCCGCCCGAGCCGTTGGATGGTTTCCAGATTTCCGGGTTGGATACGCCATCGGAAAGTAGCCCGTTCATCCATCCCCCTTCGCTACGGCAGGAGCTCGAAGATCACATGGTCAAAATAAGCCATGATATCCGCTACCTTGGGTTCATGTCCACGCACGAGCGACGGGATCAAGTACTCGCCGAAATGGAAAAAATCGACCAGCAGTGGGCCGCGGCCGCGCTTTACCTCCTGGAAAACCATCCGCAAGACGTGATGATGTTCGTCTTCATGTCGATAGACACTGTCCAGCACTACTTCTGGCAGTACATGGACCGCAACCATTTCCTTTACGACCCGAAGGCCGAACGTCGTTACGGAAATGCAGTGCGTCAGGTGTATGAACGGCTCGATGCCGCGACTGGCCGAATAATCGAAAAGCTTTCGGCCGATACGACCGTGTTCGTCGTCTCCGATCACGGTGGCGGCCCGGTATCGGACCGCAAAATATTTCTAAACCGTTACCTGGCCCAACTCGGCCTGCTACGTTACCGCGACGAAGCAAGCTCGGGCGTGCGTCGCGTCGCCAAGAAGATTTTCCGGAGGGGATTTTCCCTTCTGCGCAGCTCGCTCTCGTCACGCCAGAAGAGCTACATTGCTCGGATCTTTCCGACCCTCAGAAAGAAAGCGGAACTGGCCTACACATCGTTTGCGTCGATAGACTGGAGTCGCACCAAAGCATACTGTAGTGAAGTGCTCGCGGCACCGCCGAGCATTTTGATCAACCTCAAAGGGGTAAAACCTGCGGGCATCGTCGAGCCGGCGGATTACGCTGCACTGATTGACTTCATCATCGAAAAATTGGGTGAACTCAGAGATCCCCGTACCGGCGAGCGGGTGATAGTACGCGTGTATCGGCGCGACGAGCTTTTCCATGGCCCGTTTTCTCGAGAAGGTGCCGACCTCGTCCTCGACTGGTGGAGCGAAAACAGCCAGTTCTCTACCGGGCCTAGTTTTCCCGAGGACACTGACAAACCACCCCTAATCATTTGTGAGCATCGTCCCTCTGAAACCTCCGAATGGGGTGGTACGCATCGGCTCCACGGAATCGTAATCGCCCGTGGGCCGGTTTTAAGAAATGGGGTGGAGATCGAGAATGCAAAGCTAATCGATCTTGCTCCAACGCTTCTTTACTTGCTCGGTCTGCCTGTGCCAGAAGACATGGACGGCAAAGTCCTAACGAGCGCTTTCCGCTCGGATTTTCTTGCCGCGCATCCAGTCCGAGCTGGCAAAGCTTCTGGCATCTCCGGGACAGACCACCCAAGCGGCTACACGGAGGAGGAGTCAGCCAAAGTTGAGGAGCGCCTTCAGGCCCTCGGCTATCTTGAATAGCGAACATCGGCCCCATTAGTCTTGTAAAATGCAGAACCCATTACCCGCCGAGCTGAGGAAGGAAACGAAAAACTATTCCGTCGCCATGGTAGCCGCTTGTCCATTTCCCGCCAACCACGGCTCGGCGGCAAGTGTCCGAGAGATGTCCGATACCCTTTCCCAGATGGGACACGCCGTGCACATTGTGACCTACCAGACGGGCCAGAAAGATATCGTCGTTCGCTATGCAAAGGTTCATAGGACCGGACCGTTTCGACCCGAGACCAACGCCAAGGTCGGGCCCTCACCGGAGAAATTTCTGGAAGATTTAGCCCTTTTGCGGTTACTCTGTCGCGTGATTCAGCGCGAACGCATCGATATTATTCACGCGCACAATTATGAAGGCGCGCTGATTGGCGTGATGGCAAAATGGATCACCGGCCGGCCGCTGCTTTACAATGCCGTCAACCTGATGTCTGACGAGTTGGCCGGTTACCGTTTCATTCGTCCGGCCTGGCTGGCCCGCGCAATCGCGCGCGGACTGGATTGGCTTGTTCCAATTTTTCCGGATCACATCACGGCCGTCTCTCCCGAGCTGAAGCAGTGGTTGGTAGAGCACGGAACCCCCGAACGAAAAGTGGACATGGTCCCGGCGGGTATCGTGCCAGAAATGTTCGACAATGCAGATCCGGAAAAGATCCGTCGCTGTCATCGAATCAATGGCCGCGCGATCGTGATGTATACTGGGGTGTTGAACGCCTTCCAGAGAATCGACTACCTGCTTCGCGGCTTCGCGGTGGTTTCAAAGCAACAGCCCGACGCTCTGTTGGTGATGGTAAGTCCACTGATCTCCGAATCCCATCAAAGAGAACACAAAAAGCTAGCCGATCGGCTCGGTATCTCTGATGCCATCATGTGGATCGCGCCCCATTCGCTCGAAGATTTGCCGAGTTATCTCGCGCTTGCCAGCGTGACAGTGATTTCGCGCCCGGAATGCCCGGGCCATCCTGTTAAGCTCTTAAACTACATGCTCGCGGGCAAGCCCATCGTCTGCTTTGAAGGCGCGGCCAAAGGCTTGCGCCACTTGCACGATGCATTCATTGTGCCCAATCATGATTGCGAAGCGCTCGGCAAGGGGATCATCACATTGCTGAAGGATCGCGAGCTGGCGGCGAACCTGGGAGCAAACGCGCGCATGACCGTCCTGGCCAATTTTGATTGGCGAAGAATATGCCGGAGGATCGAGCACATTTACGACAGACTTCTTGGCAACCCGGAGTCCGGCGATATCCAAAGTGAACACCATGCGTTTGCGCGGCTGCGACCCTGATGCTTTTCATCCCATGGCTTCGCCAATAGCACATAGTTTCGCCGGGTTTTGGACATTCATGCTTCTAACCGCGCGTTTGAAGGTACGCCTGGCCACAGCCTGCCGCCAATATCTACCGCAGCTGGTCTTGCTGGTATTGCTTGCGAACCTGGCTGACGTCGATTTTCTCTTCGGCCTTGGGATCGACGCAAACGCGAACGCCTTGCACCGCGGCTTCACCCACAGCCTGGCAGCAGCCTTTTTTGTTGCGCTCGCTGGCAGCTGCGTGTGGCGGATAGCTGGCAGTTTTTGGCGAAGCGCGACTCTCTATTTTTTGGCATACGGCTCACATCTTCTCATTGATCTGTGCACCGGCAAGAAGCTCGGATGGAATTTCACCGGCTATGGCGTTCCGCTACTCTGGCCGTGGGCGAAGAGATTCCGCTCCCCATTGGTACTGATTGTGGGGGTTAGGCATAAAGACCTTCCCACGCTATTCAGCATGGAAAATGTCCAGTTGTGCCTTTATGAACTAATAACCTTTGGCGCGGTCACAACGGCTCTACTGGCATTATGGGTACGACATCAAAAAAGTCGTGCCATATCCCACGACCGGGAAACAGCGTCGCGCGCTGTCTGCAACTCGAATCCGATCCAATGAAAGATTCCCTCCAAGTATCCACCAGGCGCCAAGAAATCCCTCCTGCTCCGCGAAAACGTTCCCACTGGATAGTCTTCCTAGTCGTCTGCTTTCTTTTGGGACTACTCGTCTTTAAAACCGTTCTTCATATGATCAGCACCGATACTAAACAGGCTCACAGAGTGCATGCGGCGTCGCCCGTGGAAACCGTTCCGGTCCGCAGACAGACGCTTGAGGAAGTCATTGGGGGGAGTGGCACGGTGGAGCAATTCAACGCCGTCATTCTTACCGCACAGATTAATGCGCGAGTCCTCGAGGTCGCCGTGAAAATTGGCGATATCGTAAAAAAAGGTGACCTTCTTGTTCGCTTGGACGACCGGCTGATCCAGGCGACCCTCGACACTAACCGGCTACTCGTCGCGGCCAATAAGGTCAAGATAAGAGACCTAACCCGCCAACTAGATGGATATACCGCGCTTCAGAAGAAAAGCATGGGTACCCTGCTTGACGTGGAGAAAAGCGAAATCACTCTTGCCGAGGCGCGCGAAGCTCTCGCCAAAGCAACGCTGACGCTGCGGCAGGCGGAGATCGAGCTTGAACACGTGGAGGTAAGATCTACCATCGATGGCGTCGTGCTCGAGCGACTCATAAATCCGGATGAGTTCACTAAGCCCGATCAGGTGGTCATGAAACTTGGTATTATCAATACCGTCTTGATGGCGGCGAAAGTTACGGAGGAAAAAATCCATTCCGTGCAGTTGGGCCTTTCTGCCGAAATCACTTTCCCTGCCTTTCCCGCAGAGACCTTTCAAGGCAAAGTCTTTAAAATAGATCCGAACACTGACCCGGTAACCCGGACTTTCACCAGCTACATAGAGATCAACAATCCGGGTTTTCGCTTAAAGCCAGGTCTATCGGGGTTCGCGCGTATCCATCGCACCGCCAAGGATGTGCTCGCCGTGCCCAGTGTTGCAGTAATTAACCCGTCAGGCGACCAGGCCTCCGTCTTTGTTGTTAATGGCGATGGCCGTGCGGACCTGCGCAAAGTTCGTTTGGGGGTCGTTGTAAATGCTATGACGGAAGTAACGGGTGGTTTAAAGGAGGGGGAAAAAGTCGTGACAGTTGGTCAACTATACCTTAAGGAAAATGACAAAACCCATTCCACATCCAAATCTAATATTGGGGAATAGCCTGGCTGCTTCGCTAGCAGCCCTAGTGCTAATCCTGCCTCTTAGGTTACCAGCAGGAGAAATACGCGCTCGCGATCCGGACCTTCCTCGACATCCGCTGACGCTTAAAGATTGCATCGCCATTGCATTGGGTGAAAGTCCGAAACTGGAAGGCAGTCGCTTTGATCTCCTGGCAGCAGGTGAGGAGATTCGCGCCGCCCAGGCTTCGCTTTGGCCAAACCTGAAGGGAGCGGTCACGGGGGACGCATTCTCGGGCGAACCGACCTCTAAGTTTAAAATCTTCAGTGGAACGGGAGTGAGTCCAGGGAAGAAGGTGGGTCTCGCCGGGATAGGAATTGGTGACCTCAGATTGGATTACCCGGTTTTCAAGGATGGGAGTATTTTCGGATTCAATGATGCACCGGCAGTCGAGCTTAAGAGAGCGCAAAGAAATGCCCTCGCCTGGACGACTCATCTTACTCGCGAGGATGTCATCGATCGCGTCACGCAAGTCTTCGTTGACGCCGTCTCAGCAGAGAACCGGGTGGGGCCCATCGACCGCAAAGTAGAGCTACTGCAGCGATCTGTCGATATCCACAGAGAAGAACAGCAGAAAGGATTGCTCCTCCCTGTCGATGTCGAGGTTGTCACAAAACAGCTCAATGGCGCCCAATCTCTTTCGAAAATCATTCACCAGCAAGCCGTGGCAGGGCGCTTAGGGCTGACCCGGCTCCTCGGCCTGCCATCCTCGGCCCACATTAACCTGAACAGTACACTTCCCGAGCCGCCTGCGCCGCCGGACGCGGCGCAGTTGTTTCACACCATGCTTGCGCAGCACCCGTCGCTCCAGGTGCAACTTGCAAATATCGAGAAGGCAAAGCAGGACTACCGGCTGGAAAATTTTCGGCTCTACCCCGACGTGGATCTGCGTGGGTCGGCGCTCTATATCACCGATTTTAGTCAATTTCACACTCGGACTCGGACCGGTGGCTCACAGACAGGGTTGAACCAAGCTTATGTCCTTGTCGGCGGAATCACTGTCAACATCCCAATCTTTGACTTCGGGGCGCAACTTAACACCATGCGCGCGCGCAGGGACACCTATCACGCGGAACAAGCTCGCCTGGGCGCTGTTGGCAATGACCTGACCAGTGAGCTCGTTAGAATCTACGAGGAAATCTATTCAGAGACCCAAAGGATTCTCACTCTGCAGGTAGAGGCCGGGAAACTCGACCGCGATCTGCGCGTTGCTCAATCTCAACAGCAGCAGGGTATCGGGCCACCACTGACCACGATTGACGCAGAGGTGGCACTTATCGATAAGCAGGAGGAGATGGACGTACACCGATCGAAGCTGCTCCTGCATTACGCCGATCTGCAGAAGGCGATGGGCGGCACGTGGAAGTGGCTTCGATGAAGCAGTCGCAGCGGATTGTCAAAAACGCAGTCTTTGGTATCGGCGCCGCTGTAACTGGTGGTCTCCTCTATCTGGCCACCATCCTCACAATCGCCCATTCGGTTAGTGTCGCTGACTTTGGCAAGTATTCCTTCGTCCTGGCTTTTGCCATGTTCGTGAGCAATGTCGCCGATTCCGGGTTGCCCCGCATGGTCATCCGCGAGATCGCAAAAGATCGCGAGCGACTTGTTGCGGTAGTAGGCGCCGCAGCCTCACTCATCTGGGTCATTTCAGGAATTATGTGCCTCCTGGTTGCGTTGGTGGTGCCGTTTTTCCATTTGGGAACAGACGTGAAGATATCCGCCCTGGGCATGAGTATCGCCACCATGGCATCCTTTCACGCCTCTGGCTACAGCGCCGTGCTGCGCGCGTTTGAAGATAATGAGCTTAACTACCTCGGCTTTGTTTTGCACAAGCTTCTTCTGCTCGGTCTTGTATTTGCAATCGTAAAGCTGCATTTCGGATTGGTTGGCTTTGTTGCCGCCCATCTCGCGTCGAACCTGCTACTTTGGTACTTTTACCATCTCTTGGTAACCCACCTTTATGCGCCCGTGCCGCTGCGCATCGACGTGCCGCTCTGGAAGTCTCTTCTTTTTTCTGCTCTACCCATGGGCGGCGGCGTCATGCTTCGTTCGCTTGCCCTCCAGCTCGACATCCTTGTCCTTACCTGGATGACAAATCTCACCGCAGTCGGATTATTTAGTGGACCTTACAGACTCAGTATGGCTATGCGCGTGATCCCGCAAACTCTTTCCCTGCCACTCTTCCCCCTTTACTCGCGCACGGCACACTTCTCGCCGCAGCGATTTACCGAGGCGTACCAATGGAGCGTTAAATTTTTTGCCCTCATTAGCTTTCCCATGGCAGCGTTCTTCGTGGCATGGTCTAAGCCAATTCTACAGCTGGCACTCGGGACAAGGTATCTGGCGGCAATCCCAGCGATGCAGCTTCTCGGTATCGGCTTGGTCCCCTTCTTTCTTTCTACCTTGTTTCAATACCTTTTCGCCGCGCTGGACCAGCAGAAGCGTTTTCTTGCCAGTACCTGCGTCGGCTCAGGTTTGCGACTGTTGCTCCTTTTGATCCTAATACCGATCTTTGGATTTGTCGGGCCGGCGATAGCGTTTGTTTGTAGCGAAACGCTAGTCGTGGCCATTTGGATGATTCAGCTTGCGCGACTCGGCTTTGACGCACGACCGCTCGATATACTCTGGCGTCCACTGGTCGCGGCGGTGGCGATGGCCCTGGTACTTGTTGTAGGCCGTGGCATGCCGATTCCCTGGCAGATCGGCACAGCGATGCTCGCGTCGACTGTTTATGTCGCGGTCTTATTCTCCCTTCGAACGTTTTCTATCGAAGAGATCCGTCATGCACGGGAGGGGCTTGGATTTCTCTCCCCCTTTGTAGAGTCCTGGACTAAGAAACTTAAACGCAACACGTGAAGATAGGGAAGAGGGTGGAATTATGGGCAGGGGTGGGCGCTACCATTTGGGCAACGTATTGGCTTCTGTTTGTAGGTAGTTTTTTGGTATTTGGTTCGGCTATTCTCAAATGGGTTAACTTTCCTTTCAGCCATCATCCCTACGGTTTGCAGCTGCCCCTACTGGGAAACATCGAGCTACTTCCTCACCTTTCTCTTCTCTCTTACGGAGTGCTTGGGGCCTGTGTTTTAGTGACCGGCCTTGCCTTGCTTTGGCGTTCCGACACCTTCCTCGCGGTTGCGGCCGGCATCCTCATTGCCTTTTGGGTGGCGGCGCCCTGCCAGATCGCCTTTCAACAGCCTGCTTTGCTTCGTCGCCTGAATGCGGAGACTCAAGATCTTCCGATGATCAGGGGTTTTACAAAGACTTATCTTCCCGTAAATTATGGTCCCGCTGCAGAGTACTCGAAGCACTTCGAGTTGGACACCGTTTGGGACCGTTTTGTCGCTGCCTATTCTTTTCTTGGACTTGGATGGTATTGTTTTGGAATAGGATCGTTCTTGATTGCTACATATTCGATAAGGCGCCTGCGTGGCGAGCGAGGAATGACGGTCCTGGCACTAGGCGGTATTCCAATAGGCGTGCTTATCATTTTCCTAACGCCGCCGGTTATCGGGCAGCATTACTTCATCAGTGCCTGCACCGCCGAGGCCCAGGGGAATAATGAAAAGGCCATCACGCATTATCGCAAAGCGATGTGGTGGGATCAGTGGCGTGGGCAAGATATCAATATCTACGCAACTATTGGGGATCTCGAAAGGCTATCAGGTTCAGGTGAGGACTCGCCCGAGAAGCATATAAGCAGGGCCGAGGAATTTAAGGAAGCAAGAGAATACGAGCCGGCGGTCTTTGAGCTTAGCCGGGCCGCAGCGTGGGGCGGCGCAGGCGCCATAGCTTCGCGGTGTGAGTCTGCGCGCACTCGGGTGGATTTTGGTATTGCCCTCTACAATGCTGGAGGTATCGGAGCTGCTGTGACCCAGTGGCAGCAGGCGCTTATCGAAGACCCGGTGCAACAGCAAGGCCTTGCCTTCCTCATCGCGAGAGGAAATTATGATCTCGGCCGCTATCAAGCGTCGCTCGACGCTCTCAATG
>Ga0209056_10001316_pt1 | contig 27254 bp, 21 predicted proteins | sample GraSoiAngelo_114_FD_185876 | JGI IMG/M metagenome (GOLD analysis project Ga0209056, IMG submission 185876) | Grasslands soil microbial communities from the Angelo Coastal Reserve, California, USA - 14_0903_13_40cm (SPAdes) (version 2) | ecosystem: Environmental > Terrestrial > Soil > Grasslands... | reverse complement strand
GAAAAAATGTCGCCGCTGCACGCATTGTCCTGGGTGGCGTGGCGAGCTATCCGCAGGAAGTCCCGGAAGCCGGTGCTACCCTCCAGGGCGTACCACTCTCCGATGAAGCCATCGCGGCCGCGGCGGAAGCGGCCTACCGACCGTCCAAGCCTATGGATAACACAGATTTCGATCTATCCTGGCGCAAGCAGATGACCCGGGTCTATGTGGCTCGCGCGCTGCAGGAGCTGCGCGAACGCGCGGGATCATGACTACGAGCCGCGGGGTAAAAATGGTTCGTATGTCACGCTACGCGCTCGCGCTTGCGGCCGTCGTTGTCCTCTTACCAGCTCGCGCTCTCCCGGCGCAAATCAACCTCCGCACGGTCAGTGGCATCGTGCGCGACACCGCGGGCCAACCGATCGATCAGGTCCAGGTTCTCGCCATGACGGCCGGGCGAAAGACGCTGACCGGCGCAGACGGTCGCTTTCAGATCGATAGCCTCGAGCAAGGGGAGGAGCGGTTTTTCTTCCGCCGCCTCGGCTTCAATCGCGTCGAAGTCACTGTCGTCATCGACAGCGCCGGAGCGGAAATCACTCCACGCTTGACTCCCGTGGTGCAGGAGCTGAAACCGATCGTGATCCGCGGCCGCCGCAGCGGCGTGCTCGGCACGGTTTCGGACATCTACGATCGCCCGATCGCGGGTGCGGAAGTGGTGGTCCTCGGCGGTGCGGTCGCGACGACGACGGACAGCCTGGGTCGCTTCAGCCTGCCGACCGTCACGGCCGGAACGTTCATGCTCATGGTCCGAAAGCGCGGCTACTTCGCGTTGCGGCACGCGGTCACGTTACCGGTGGGCGAAGCGCTGGATGTCTCGCTGCTGCTCGGCCCAGTGCCTGAGGGGTTGAGCAATCGCCGGATCGGCCGGCTGGCGGGTTTTGGCGGTACGCTCGATGCGGCGTGGGACGCTCATGCATCACGGCGGGTGCGCTGCAGCGGCGGAAACTCGGTCTTTATTCCCCGTGAAGAGCTCGCAGAGCTCCGGGAGTTGCGGCTGGATCTCGCCTTACCCCGCGCGCCGTCCGCAACGGCAAAAGGCTTCGGGCCGGCTGAGCTGCGCCGGTACGCCATCTTTATCGACGGGCAAAACGGGGCGGGGTGGCCGCTCTCGGCGATCGCGGCAGATCAAGTTGAGGCGGTGGAGATTTACCGTGGGGGGCGCCCGCGCTCGCCCACCAGCATCGTCCCGTGGAGCATCACACCCTCATCGCCGTCGTTCGGGATGGGGTCGACCTGCCCCGCGGGGACGATCTGGGTGTGGTTGCGTTAGGCCTTACCCGCCGGCGCCGCTCCTAACGCCTCGATCTCCGCCGTCGCCTTCGCCAGGATCTCAGCAACGCCCTTGCGGGCCGCATCGGTCTCGGCTTTCCAGCCGGTCCGGTAGACTGCCTTCACGAGCTGGCCCAACGCCCGATTGACCTCGACCATCGAGCCACCCACCGTGCGCTCCACGGTCTCGGTTACGCGATCGAAGATCTCTTCGACGATGTCCTTGTGCTCGTCCAAAAACGCCCGTCCTGTGTCGGTGATTTCGTACACCTTCTTACCTTCGACATCGCGCCCGACGACCAGTCCCTCGTCCTCGAGCCACTGCAGGGTTGGATAGATGGTACCCGGCGACGGCGTGTAGCAGCCGTGCATCCGCTCTTCCAACTCCTTCATGACTTCGTATCCATGACGTGGCTTGTCGCGCAGCAGCTTCAGAATGACGTATTTCATGTCGCCGGCGCCGAACCACTGACGCCGCCAACTCCGGGGTCCGCGTCCACGAAAGCCCCATGCCCGGGGTCCGAACGCAAAACCAAACCCCTCCCAGCCGAACTTCCCGCCCATCTTTGCCTCTGGTGAGATGTTACGTGACGATATTCTTACACGATATATCTTGTCAAGTGTCCCATTTTGCTGATGTGCTCCAAGTCACTATCCGACTTATGCTTGCATGTTCCATCCTCGCCCGTACATTGCACCCCACGTTGAACACTAGCTATCCACGCCCGCGCCCGGGAGAGGAGCCGTAATGTCAGTGCAAGTGACCCCGCACCCACCTTGGGTCGCGGACCTGGATTCCACGCTGGAGCCCAGCCGACAGGCCATCCTCGATACACCGGTGATTATTGACGCATCCGAGAATCAACTGGTGGATGGGCAAATCCAGAACTTCCTGGTCGGGTTCTATCCCATCATTCGCGACTTCCCCCAGTGGCTGCAGATGCTGCTGGATCGCTCGCCCGCGATGGGGCGTGAGTTCTTCACCGACAACATCCGCGTCGAGCGGCGGCACGACGCGATGTGGCGCGCCATGGGCGATGGCTTCAACGTTCACAAGAAGCGGTTCCAGGAACCGGAACCGATGATTCCGGCAGTCAAGAAATTCCACGCCTACTTGACCGAGATGTGCCGCAATGCCGAATTCGGACAGGCGGTTTCGGCGACGAACTACGCAGTCGAAGGGGTCGCCCAGAAAATCTCGGAAAAAGCGCTGCGAGGGCTCGCGAAGAACGAGAAGATCGGACCGCGGGGTCGCTGGTGGCTCGAGGAGCATGCCAAGTACGACGATGAGCATCCAATTCATGCCCTGGAGATTATCAAGGACTGCGTCAAGCGGGGGAACAGCGACACCCCCGAAAAGGTCACCCAGGTCGCATTGGAAAGTCTGAGCTTGATGAAGGTCTCCATGGAGGCGTCTTATCACGCGTGAGTAAAGCTCGTCGCGTCTCGCCGACCCGAGGAACTGGGGCAAGCACTGCGGCAGGCAAGAGTCCACTGGTCGACTTGCTGCAGACGGCAGCCGACATCGTGGCTGCCCTGCCGGACGCCGTCGTGGTCACCGGTACCGATCGGCGGGTTCTCGCCGCGAACCAGGCCGGGGCCGACATGCTGGGCTGGCAGGTGGGCGATATCGTCGGCCAGGCGATCGCCGACAGCGTGTCGCCGAACGAGCGAGCCCACGTCGCCTCGCGCGAGGACCGCGTCCTCGGTGGGGAGACGCAGCGGTACGAGACGCGGATCGTCAATCACAGCAACGGGGAAGAGCGCGACGTGGCCGTTTCGAGCGGTCCGTTTCGCATGCACGGTGAGATCATCGGCACCGTCGCCACCCTTCGCGATATCACAGAACCCAAGCGCGCCCAGGAGACGCTGGCACGCTCGGAAGCGCGCTACCGCCACCTGGTCGAATCGGCCTCCGACGCGATCGTCACCCTCGACGCGAACGGCCGCTTCACTACGGTGAACCACGCCGCGGAAAACATCTCCGGATACAAGCGCGACGAGCTGGTCGGTCAATGGTTCGCCCCAATGCTCCCTGACGACGACCTCCCGAAGGCGCTGGGCCACTTCCAGCAGGCGCTTGCCGGCGAAACGGGCCTGTTCGAGTCGCAGTTCTACCGTAAGGATGGCGAAGTCCGCACGATCGCGATCACCTACTCGACGCCGCAGAAGGATGAGGAAGTGTTGTGTCTCATCCGCGACGTCACCGACCAGAAGATGCTGCAGGAACAGCTCATCCAGTCGGAAAAAATGTCGGCGATCGGGCAGCTCGTCTCCGGCGTGGCGCACGAGCTCAACAACCCGCTCGCCGGCATCTCCGCGTTCGCCCAACTGCTGCTCGCCGAGAAACGCTTCCCGCCCGATCAGCGCACGGCGGCGGAGACGATCTACAGCGAGGCGCGCCGCGCCAGCCGTATCGTACAGAACCTGCTGACCTTTGCGCGCCAGCATAAAGCCGAAAAAGTCCAAACCGCACTCAACCAGGTGCTGGACGACACCCTCGAGCTACGCGGCTACGAGCTGCGCGTCCGCGGCATCGACGTCCGGCGTGAATACGACGAATCGCTCCCGGACACCATGGCCGACGCGCACCAGTTGCAGCAGGTCTTCCTGAACCTCATCACGAATGCCGAGCAGGCGATGGAGCAGCGGGACGGCCACCATCACCGGCTCACGGTGCGCACCCGGCGCAACGCGGACTCGATCCGGATCGAGATCGAGGACACCGGCCCCGGAATTCCGGCGAACCTGATCGAGCGCATCTTCAACCCCTTCTTCACGACCAAACCGACCGGTTCGGGAACGGGCCTCGGGCTCTCGATCTCGCTCGGCATCGTGCGCGAGCACGAGGGGCGGATCTGGGCGGAAAACGCGCCGCAAGGCGGTGCCCGGTTCGTGGTCGAGATCCCGGTCACCGAGCCACGGACCTCAGTGGAGCTCACCGCCGTCCCGCACGTCCAGCCCACGGGGAGCGACCGCCTGCGGGTGCTCGTGGTGGACGATGAGGCTTCGGTCCGCGTGTCGCTACAGCGCTACCTGGCCGGCAAGGGCCATGATGTCGAGACCACGGCCAGCGGCGAGGACGCCCTCGTTCGCCTCAAGGCATCGAAATACGACGCGGTCATCCTGGATATGCGCATGCCGGACCTCTCCGGCGAGCAGATCTTCGAGCGACTGCGCAGCAACGACCCCACCCACGCCGAGCGCGTGATCTTTACGACCGGGGACCTCGTGAACGAGCAAATGCGCCGCTTCCTCGACGGTACCGGGCGGCCTTGCGTCCCCAAGCCATTCGAGTTCGCTTCTTTCGATCAGGCATTGCCCGCGGCACGACGCCGCGCGTAAAAACGTCGAAAATGTTGCACGGGTTTTTGTAGGGGCGCAGCATGCTGCGCCCCTACCGACATCTCGCACAACCTCAAATTCGGAAGACCATGCGCCCCGTTCTGTGCCTTCTGATCGGCCTGGTGTCCCCGCTCCGCGCCCAGGAGCCGTTCGATTTCTACTCCCGCGGCCCCTACCGGCCTGCGGTCCCGCGCCCCGAAGCGATCACCGGCTACGCCGCCGGCGACCAGCACACCATGTACGCAGTGATGCAGCACTATCTCGACACCTTGGTCGCCACCGCGAGCGACCGCGTGCGGATCGAGACCTGGGGCCGCACGACGGAGTACCGGCCCATCCGGGCGCTGATCATTTCCGATCCCGCAAACCTCGCCAAGCTCGACCAGATCCGCGCCGGACTGGCGGAGCTGGCCGATCCGCGCAAGACATCGGCGGCGCGGGCGGCGGCGATCGCGGCGCAAAGCCCTGCCGTTGCGGTCTTCCAGTACTCGGTCCATGGCGACGAACCGGCGGGCTTCGAAGCCGCGATGCAGGTCGCCTACCAGCTCGCGGCATCGGACGAGCCGCAGACCCTTGAGATCCTGAAGTCCGTGGTCCTCGTGCTGAACCCCTCGGCCAATCCCGATGGCCATGAGCGCTTCGCCGCCTGGTACAACTCCGTCGGCGTCGGCGCCGACCACCCCTGGGCCTTCGAGCAGGGCGAGCCCTGGAGCGTTACCGGCCGCTACAGTCATTACCGGTTCGACATGAACCGCGACTTGCTCGCGCAGAGCCAGCCCGAGGTCCGGGCAATGATGGACGGCATCCTGCGCTGGCGCCCGCAGGTGTTCGTGGACCATCACTCCACGACGTCGTCCTTTTTCTTCCCGCCGGTGGCGCAGGCGGTGAACATGAACCTGCCACCGCAGACGACGAAATGGTTCGCGACGTACGGTCGCGGCAATGCAGCAGCGTTCGACCGCTACGGCTGGCAGTACTACGTCGGCGGCGTGTTCGACTTCTTCTACGTCGGCTACTGGGACGAATGGACCACGTTCCAGGGCGCCACCGGAATGACGTACGAGACTGATGGCGGCCGGCAATTCAGGAAGCGTCGCGATGATGGCACGATCACGACGCTGCGCGACGGCATCGCGCACCACTTTGTCGCGTCGCTGGCCACGCTGGAGACCACGGCCAAGAACCGTCAGGCCCGGTTGCAGGACTATTACGACTTCCGTCGCTCGGCGATGGCCGAAGCGGCGACCGATCGGATGAAGCGCGTCGTGATCGTAGCGGGCAACGACCCCCAGTCGACAGCGCATGTGATCGGGTTGCTGCTCCGGAACGGGATCGAGGTGACACGCCTGCGTCAGCCTCTCGCCTCGCGTGTCGCGCATTCCTACATCAGCCCGGGCACGACCGCGATCGCGTGGACGTTCCCCGCCGGTAGTTACGTGATCGACCTGAACCAGCCGCAGCGGCGTCTGGCGAAGGGCATGCTGGAACCGCAGGCGAGCATGGAGCGATCGTTCGTGCAGCGAGAACTCGGGAAATTTCAGCGCAACCGGCGGCGTGGCGAGGACGCGGACAAGGAGGACTACGGGTTCTACGACATCACCGCCTGGTCGTTGCCGCTGTCGTTCAATCTTGACGCCTACTGGACGGAAGATGCGGGGGATGGCGGGGGGGACGCGGTCAGCGATTCGATCGTGCCCCCACCTCCGGCGCCCCCGCGCGCAGCCAGCGGCTACGCCTTCCTGAACGACAGGCCGGGAGCGGCACGGCTGGCACTCGCGCTCGAGGCCGAAGACTTCAAGCTGGCGGTGACCAGGCAACCGATTCTCATCGGCGGCCGGACCTATCCGCGGGGGACATTCGTCGCACGCGTGCAGCGCAACCCGGCCAGTCTGCACGAACGCATTGTCACGTTGGGGCCCGCCCTGGGCGTGCCCGTTTTCTCACTCCAGACGGCGTTTCCCGACACCGGCGACGCCGGCATCGGCTCCGAGGATGTCGCTGGGCTGCACGCCCCCAAGATCCTCGTGGCGGCGGGCGATGGGATTTCTGAAACGAGCTACGGCTGGTTGTGGTACTACCTCGCCCGTGAGCTCAACGTGGCGTTCACCCCTGTCCCACTGCGCTCGATCGGTCGCGTCGAAGATCTCCAATCCTTCAACGTGCTCATCATTCCCGATGGCAGTGGCGGCCGGATGAAGCGCGAACTGGGCGATGACGGCGTCGAGAAGGTGAAGACGTGGGTGCGCTCAGGAGGCGTACTCATCGGGTACGGTGGCGCGGGTGACCTTGCGGCGAACAAGGACGTCGGGCTCTCGAGCATCGCGAGCGTCGCACCGGACAGCGGCGCGAAGGCTGACACTGCGGCGGCCGGAAACGAGCCCGCCCTGGTCTCGAGCACCGCAGCGCCGCGCAATCGGCCCGAGTGGATCCCGGGCGCGATCTTCCGCGCGACGCTGGATACCACACACTGGCTGACCGTGGGATACGACCGCAACCGGATACCGCTATTCATCGACGGCGACACTTTCTGGCGGCCCTCGAAGGGAGGCGCGAACGTCGTCACCTTCACCGATCCGGTGGACTCGTTGGTGCTCTCGGGGTTCACCTGGCCGGACAACACCGCCCGCCTCCTCAAAGGCAGCACCTGGGCGGTGGTCGAGAACCAGGGGAATGGGCGAGTCGTGCTGTTTCTCAGTGATCCGCTGTTCCGAGCTTTCTGGAGAGGGCCGGCGAAGATGCTGACGAATGCAATACTGATAGGGCCGAACCGGTAATTACGGCGGCGAAGGGCGGCGGGTGTTTTGCCGCCTTGCGCCGCCCCTCGCCGCCCTTCTCCGCCGCCTTAGATCGCCCGGCTCGTCCGAATCACATCGCGAACTCTGAAGCGGCTCGGCTCCTCGTGCATCCCCGGCGTCCGGCGGAAGATCGTCCTCTCACGGTCCGGCACCTTCCAGGTCACGGTCACGTGTCTCTGCTTGCGCAGGACGTCGAGGGTGACGGTCTCGCCGGTGTCGTAGGAGCGCAGGATCCGCATCGCCTGCTCGGGTGATGCCGGCTTGCGGTCACCGATCGAGATGATGACGTCGCCGCCCTTCAGCGCCAAAGAGGAATCTTCCGGCGCCCGGACCACCAGCACGCCCTCGCGTGTGCCGAAGTACTCGCCGAGATCGGGGTTGAGCTTGACGAGCTCGATCCCGCCCCACACGCCCCCGAAGATGAACTCGCCCGGTCCCATCTCCATCTTGGGCATCAGTTCGTTAAAGTTGCGCATGTCGGGCATTTCCATCGATCCGGTCCAGCCACCACCGCCGAGGTCTTCAGCCACGAGCGTCGCCTTCCGCGCATCGTTGCCGCGGCGGTACTCGACCTGCACCGTGTCGCCGGGCTCCAGCTCATGCGCGAGATCGATCAGCTTCAGGCCCGGTCCTGACCGCTCGTCGTCCTCCGACGTCGCCCCACCGAGCGCCGTGCCTTTGAAGCGGGTGATGACGTCGCCGGCCTTGAGGCCCGCCTTCTCGGCGGGTCCGCCGGGGGTGATCCCTTCGATGCGCGCGCCGACTTTGTCGCTCGCGTCGTTGGCCTTCGTATCCACGATCACGCCGATGCGGCCGCGCTTGTCGCCGAACGCGTACACACCGAACGGTCCGCCCTGGGTCTCGACCCGCACGCGCGGGCGCGTGCTCGGCCGGCGCGGCGATCCCTGCGCGGCCGAAACGGCCGGCAGGGTCAGGCTGACGGCGAGGACTGCCACAGTCAAATTGCGAATCATCTAGCTCTCCTCCAGGCTCTCAGAGCCCGACGTAGCGAGCGCGCGTCGCGCGGGCGTTCATCAGCTCCCGCATCAGGCCAACGCGCTCCTGCCACAGTTGCAAAAGTTCGGCGTCCTGGGCGCTCTGTTCGCGCTGCACGAGGGTGCCATCGAGAATGGAAATACGGTCTTCGAGGTCGGCCACGACCGCGGCGGCATGGCCGCTCAGAACGCGGCCGTCCGTGTCGTAGCGCTGCAGAGAATCTTCCAGCGTTGCCGACTGCTGCTTCACGTGAGTCAGCTCGGCGTGAGCCGTGCTTTGCGTCCCCGGCTGCATCAGCAAGACGGCAGCGATCGTGGCGGCGAGCGCGAGACTGCCGGTCCATGCGCCCCATGTGCGACGGCGGCGAGAGCGCTGCGCGCGCAGCGCCGACTTCACGGCTGGCCAACGATCGCGCGGCGGGCGCAGCGCCGGCAGCGCCTTGAGCTGCGCGATTCGCTGGTAGAGCCCTTCCAGCTCCGCCTGACATGCGGCGCAGGTGGTGATGTGCCGGCGTGCCCACACCGACGCCTCACCCGCCTGCAGGGCTCCCAGATCTTCCATCGTACAGTGCATCATGCGTGCGCTCCTTCATCCAGCATTCGCCGCAGACGCGCATGGGCGCGCGCCAGCTGCGATTTGGAAAAGCTCACCGATTTGCCCATCTGCTCCGCAATTTCCTCGTGCGTGTACCCTTCCACGTCGTGCAACCACACCACCGCGCGGGACGTCTCGGACAGCCGCTCGAATGCGCGCTCCAGGTCGAGGTTTGCGCCGATATGCATCCCGGGCTTCCCCGGTTCTTCGTCCAGCGACTCCGTCTGCCGCACTTGATCGCGACGAATGCGCATCAATGCCTTGGTCGAAGCGATGCGGCGAATCCAACCCCAGAGATGCCCTTCACCGCGGTACTGCTTGATGTTGCGCACCACTTCGAGAAACGTCTCCTGCAACACGTCTTCGGCATCCTCGGGCCGCCGCAGCATGCGCCGGACGAGATTGTAGACAGGCGTCTCGAAGGCCCGGAACAGGGCTTCGAGCGCTGCTTCATCTCCGGCTTGCGAGAGACACGGTCATTGTCCGAAAAGTTAGATGCGGTCTGGAGATAGAGCGTCGCAACGGCGTGCGCCGTGCGCAGTACGCCGTGCGCCGGAAGACGGTTTCGACGTGCAGTCAGGCGCACACCGCACGGCTCACGGCGCACTAAGTAATTACCCGGTAGTCACTTGAGGTGCGGTGGGATATCTTGGGGCATGCCGCAAGCAGACGTGAAAGAGTGGCTGCATCACTGGCAGGATGAAGCCGACGCCGCCTACCTCTACCTCGCGCTCGCCGGACAGGAATCCGATCCGCACCGCAAAGAGGTCTACATCAAGCTCGCGGGCGTAGAAGAGCGCCACGTGCAGATGTGGACCAAGTTGCTCGCCGAGCATGGCCATCAGGTCGATCACGCCCGGCCGTCGCTGAACGCGAAACTCCGCGCGTGGTTCGGACGGCGCTTCGGGACGCGGTACTTGCTGCCGCTGCTGCTCCGCGAGGAGGGCGAAGAAGTAAAGGGGTACCTCACCCTCCACAAGGAATCGAGCCTTCCGGACGCGCAGGAAGTCTCGTTGCAGCTCGCCAAGGAATCGGCCGCGCACGCCGGGACGCTCGCGGATCTCTCCGGCAAGGGCGCCGAGCCGTGGCACAAGACGGGCTCGGGCGGCTTCCTGCGCAACGTCGTGTACGGCTTCAACGACGGGCTCACGGCAAACTTCGGACTGGTGGCTGGCGTGATCGGCGCGGCGGTGCAGCCGCACGTCATCCTGATCTCGGGCGTGGCCGGCATGATCGCGGACGCGCTGTCGATGGGATCGTCCGGCTATCTGGCCGCGAAGAGCGAGCAAGAGGTGTGGGAGCACGAGATCGCGATGGAGAAGGAAGAGATTCGCCTGATGCCGGAAGTCGAGATGGAAGAGATGGCGCTGCAGTATGAAGCGAAAGGCGTGGACGCGCGTACGGCACGGCGCATCGCCGAGGAAGTGATGCGCGATCCAGTGCGCGCGCTGGGCGAGCAGGTGCGGGATGAGCTGAAGATCGGCGAGGCGCACTCGACGCCGTTCCGCGAGGGGTGGATCACCGGGGTGGCCACCGCGGTCGGCGCCTTCATTCCTGTTTTTCCGTTCCTCGTGCTGCAGGGACGCGTCGCCATCTGGCTGGCGTTCTCGATCGCGATGGTGTCGCACTTCGCCGTGGGGGCCGCCCGCAGCTTCTTCACCGGCCGCGGCGTGATCCGCAGCGGCATCGACATGTTTGTGATTGGAATGGGAGTTGCGGCCGTCGGCTACCTTGTCGGTGATCTGGTTGCCAAAACTCTCTAAACGACCAGGTTGACGAGGCGGTCCTGCACGTAGATCACCTTCTTCACTTTCTGGCCGTCCACAAACTTCTTCACCGCTTCATCCGCGAGCACGCGGTCGAGCACGTCTTTCTCGGCCATGCCGCGCGGCACCGTGAGACGCGACCGAAGCTTGCCATTCACCTGCACCGCGATCTCGACGGCGCCCGCTGAGGCCAAGCGCTCGTCGTGCGTGGGCCATGTGGCGTCGAACACAGACGTGTCGTGTCCGAGCAGCTCCCACATCTCTTCGGCAATGTGCGGCGCGTAGGGCGCGAGCATGATCACGAGGGGCTCCATCAGCTCCCTGCTCGCCGCTCCCCGCTCCCGCAGTTCATTCACGTACTCCATCATCGCCGCAATCGCGGTGTTGTACTGCAGGGCTTCCGTGTCGGCCCCGACTTTCCGGATGGTGCGATGCAGCTTTTGCGCGACAGATTCTGCCGCCGCCCCTTCGCCGCCTCGACCCGTTGCCGCCGCCGCTTCATGCACCAATGCCCAGACCTTCTCCAAAAACCGGCGCTGGCCCACGATTCCTGAGTCTCGGAAGTCGCCGCCCTCCTGGAAGGGGCCGAGGAACATCAAGTACATGCGGAAGGTGTCGGCACCCCACTGCTGGATGTAGGTGTCGGGAACGACGACGTTGCCGCGCGACTTCGACATCTTGGCGCCGTCCTTCACGATCAGGCCGTGGGCGCGGAATTTCGGGTATGGCGTGTCGAAATGGAGATGGCCAAGGTCGGCCAACACCATGCAGACAAAGCGCGAATACAACAGATGTAAGACGGCGTGCTCATTCCCGCCGATGTAGCTGCTGACCGGGAGCCACTTCTTGGTCCTCGCCGGATCGAAGGGCCGGTCGTGGAATTCCGTGGACGGGTAGCGAAGGTGGTACCACGCCGAATCGAGGAACGTGTCGGAGACGTCGGTCTCGCGCCGCGCCTTGCCGCCGCATTGGGGACATTTGACGAAGTACCACTCTTCGTGCCGTGCGAGCGGGCTCACTCCGGTATCGTCGGGGCGGAAATCGTCGATGAGGGGGAGCTGGACCGGCAGGTCCTTCTCCGGCACCGGGACGACGCCACATTTCTCACAGTACATGATGGGGATTGGAGGACCCCAGTAGCGTTGCCGCGAGATACACCAGTCGTGCAGCCGGTATTGGACGCGCGGCGTCGCGAGCCCGCGCTCGGCGAGCCAGGCGACGATCTTGCGCGCCCCCTCGCCGCACGACACGCCGTCGAACGGCCCCGAGTTCATGAGCGCGCCGTTCTCCGAGACAATCGGCAACGTCTCTCCCGGGACCGCGACGACCTGTCGGATCGGGAGCTTGAATTGCGTGGCGAACTCGAAGTCCCGCTTGTCGTGCGCCGGGACCGCCATGATGGCGCCGGTGCCGTACTCCATCAGGACGTAGTCGGCAATCCAGATCGGGATCGCTTCACCCGTCGCCGGATTGCGGGCGTAGGAGCCGATGAAGACACCGGTCTTCGTCTTTTCACCGACCCGCCGCGACACGACGTCCTTGGACTGCACCTCCCGCTGATATGCCTTGACTCTCGTGCGGTGCTCGACCGCGGTGAGCTCGTCAACGAGCGGGTGCTCCGGCGCGAGGACCAAATAGGTCGCGCCGAACACCGTGTCGGGACGGGTCGTGAACACGGTGAGCTTCTTGCCGCTGGGCGTCTCGAAGACGAGGTCCGCCCCTTCGCTCCGGCCGATCCAGTTCTTCTGAAGGAGGACGGTGGAGGAAGACCAGTCCAGGTTCGGGAGGTTTTCGAGGAGGCGCTCGGCGTAGTTCGTGATGCGAAAGAACCACTGGTCGAGGAAGCGTTGCTCGACCGGCGTGTCGCACCGCTCGCAGCGGCCGTCGATGACCTGCTCGTTCGCAAGCACTGTCTTGTCTTTGGGACACCAGTTCACCGCCGCCCGCTTCTTGTACGCGAGCCCGGCCTTGAAGAGCTGGAGAAAAAGCCACTGCGTCCACTTGTAGTAGGCGGGATCGGTGGTTGACAGCTCGTGTCGCCAGTCGAACATCCCGCCGAACCGGCGGAGCTGGCGGCGGAAGGTGGCGATGTTCTGCGGGATCAGCTTGGCCGGATTCGTCCCGATGGTGAGCGCGTAGTTCTCGGAATGGATCCCGAACGCATCGAACCCCATCGGCTCGAACACGGCGTAGCCCTGGAGCCGCTTGAACCGGCCGTAGATGTCCGCGCCCGTGAACGCAAACATGTTGCCGACGTGTAACCCCTCCGCCGACGGATAGGGGAACATCATGAGGTTGTAGAACGGCCGCGCGGCCCGATCGAGATCGGGCTCGTTGGTATGGCGCTCCACCCAGCGCGCTTGCCAGCGCGCTTCGATCGCCGCGGGATCGTAACTCGGGGTGTCTCGCATGACGCCGAAAACTAAGCTTATTGGCGCACGAAACGCAGGTTGCGGACTCGATCAGTCGTGTATCGCATCTCGGTGACTTGTCCCGCGGCATTGCGGACGAAGACAAACATCCCGCCCGCACCTCTGAAGCCATCGCGGTAGGCAGGTCGCAGCGCCAGGTGGAGATCGGGTTCGCGGTGCAGGATCAGACAGCCGCCCGTCGAGTCCGCTCGCACTTCGACAGTCGTATTGGCTTCATCGCTGGAGTATGAGCCGACGAATCCGGCGAGGGCCTGCCGGTTCGTGTCCGGCGCATCGACCCAGCCGGCCTGCACGGTGTCCGCGGTGGGTGTCGCAACGCGCAAGTCGTAGTGCCCATCAGTCCGACGATCAAAGAGGACACGATTGCCGCCGGCAGCCGCAACGAAGACTGTGGGGCTTTGCGGGACAAGTTCGATCCCTGACTCCATCATCAGTTTGCCGTTGGTCACCGCGAAGCGCTGAGGGACCATGCTACGAAGGTTGCGGTACAGTCCCGCCTTATCGGCGATGGCTGCCGGTGGGACCGTCCGACGCGTCGGGGCTACTGCGGGCGCTGCCGGAGCGGCTGGCGGAAGAAACTGCGCGGCCGCGGCATACCCCAGGTCGGAAGGGTCGACATTCCCCGCGTTACACAGCATTGCGACGGCAAGTCGCGCGCGCGGGAAGCGCGCGAGAAATGCGCGATAGCCGGCGGTCGCGCCGTCGTGCATGACGACGGGCTCACCGCGATAGTCGGTGACGAACAACCCCGCCGCGTAGCTGATCCGCCGGCCGTTCGTGAGCACGCCCTGTCGCTCCTGTTCCTCGCGGAATCCGGCACCGCCGAGGCGCGTGCTGTCGAACGCGGCGTTCCATTTCAGCAGATCGCCGACCGTCGTCAGCAAACAGCAGTTGCCATAGATGCTTTCGATTGCGCGTTCGCTATGCCACGCTCCGTCGAGCAGCGAATACGACAGCGCGCGTCCTTTCACCAGACGTGTGGCGTCGTCCCGCCAGCTGCTGTGGGTCATGCCGAGCGGAACGAAGATCCGTTCCCGGGTGAAGGTGGGGAACGGTTTGCCGGAGGCGCGCTCCACGACCATCGCGAGCAGGTTGAAGTTGGTGTTGCTGTAGTCGTATTCGCTGCCGGGCGGGAAGTTGAGCTCGCGCAAACGGCGCGTGATCGCCAACACGTACGCGTGATCCAGCGCGCGCGTATTGCGAGGCCAGCCTTCAATGGCGGCGATGGAGCCCCAGTCCCGCATTCCTGAGGTGTGATGCAGCAACTGGCGCAGCGTGACCGGTGTCCCGTAGTCCGGCAACTCCGGCAGCCAGCGGTGAATCTCGTCGTCGAGTGTCAGTCGCCCGTCACGCGCCAGCAACAACACGGCGGCCGCTGTGAACTGTTTGGAAACCGAGCCCGCTTCGAGAATGCTCGCGGGCGTGAGCGCGACCCCGCGCTCGATGTCCGCTCTTCCCCAGGCACGCTCGATGACCGTATTCCCGTTTTGCGCGACTCCGAGCACACAACCAGCCGACGTGTCGGAATTCCACGCAGCGAAGATCGAGTCGAGCCGCACTTCGACGGGTCGCGTCGCTTGCGCGGTCAGCGCGGGGGCCGCGGGGGCCGCCGGGGCCGCGGGGGCCGCGACCATCAGCAACGCGACGACCATCCGGATCGGAATTGTAGATTTCATTGCGCAAAATCTAGTTAGAGCAGTACCTTAGCACACAACCATCCGAATGGCCATTAAATCACAGCAACTCCGCCAAAGCTTCTTGATTTCAGGGGCCGGCGCGGCCGTCCTGCTCGTCGTGTCTGTCGCGTGGCTCACCAGCAATCGCGTCGGTGGCGTCCTGGAGCAGCAGGCTGATGTGCGTGGCCGCGATGTCGCCACGCGGGTCGCGGCGATCGTCTCGCAGTATCTCAAGGAAAGACACCACGAAGTTGCGTCCTTGGCGAGCATGCCCCAGCTCGTCACGAGGGTCCGGCTAGCGGGCCAGGATGCCAGCGCTCGCGGCCTGGACAGGCTGTCGATCCCCACGCTCGAAGCCACGTTCGACGCGTCGCGGGCGCTGGGAGGTGACCCCGAGCTGCGGGACTATCTCCGATCCTACACAGCGATCTCGGACTTCTCGGCACTGAACGTCACCGAAAGTCACGGGCTCAACGTCTTGCTGTCGGGTCAAGCTCCGGATTTCGTGCAGCGTGACGAGGTCTGGTGGCAACGCGCGATGCGGGACGGAGCGTACGAGGGCGACCCCCAGTCGGATTCGACCGGTAGAGAAACGGCGCTCGAATTCGACGTCGCCATCCGTGGCCCGCGGGACAATCGGCCGATCGGCGTGTTGCAGGCGCTGTTCAGCCTCGAACGGTTGACCAGGCTGCTTGGCACCGAAGAGCTCGCGGGCCGCGGGGCATATCTCGAGGTGGTGACGGGGGACGGCACCGTGCTCGTCTCGCGCGATCCGACTCTGCTGCTGCAAGCCCTTCCCGACAAGGACAAGATCCCATTCCAGGCTCAAGCGGTCACCGCCCACATCGCGACGACGCGGAGTGAGCGCGAGCTCGTTGTCTCAGTGCCGGCGAATGAGGGAAAGTGGTGGGTGCTCTATCGTGAACCGGCGAGCATGGCGTTCGCTGCCGCCCGAACGACCCAGGTCACGATCTGGGTCGGCGCTTTGCTCGTCGCTGCCGTGGTCGTCGGCGCCTTGTTCTGGCTGGCGCACCGGCTCGGCCGCCTTGTCACTGACCCGGTGCGCGCCGCGGGTGCGATTGCGAGCCGCGTCGCCGGAGGTGATCTGTCCGTCACTGTCACGACCCACCGTGCCGAGGCCAGCGAAGTCGCCGACCTTATGTCATCGGTGCATTCGATGGTGGTCGCGCTGCGGCGGCTCGTCGGCGCCATCCGCGCCGCCGCCGACGAAGCGGCAGCGATGGCGACCGAGATCTCCGCGTCGACCGAAGAGATGAGCGCGTCGACCGAGGAGATGGCCTCGACGTCGCAGGACCTTTCCCGGCGCGCCGGGGAACAGGCGCAACTGGTGCGCGCCGCCGCGGACGACGCGGCGCGGATTCTCCAGATCGCGGCAAAGCTCGCCGGGGGGGCGGACGAAGCCGCCCGCCGCAACACTGACCTGGCGGCGCTGGCGCGACGCCACAAGGACGGGCTGGACCAGAGCACGGTGCGTCTCGCCAAACTCGCCGACGAGGTCGCGAAAGGCGCCGAGGAAGCCGAGGCGCTGGCACAGGCGACGGCAAAGATCCAGACGTTCGTCGCCCAGACCAAGGCGGTCGCGACTCAGACGAACATGCTCGCGCTCAATGCCGCGATCGAGGCGGCGCGTGCCGGGCCGCAGGGACGCGGATTCGCCGTCGTCGCCGACGAGGTGCGGAAGCTGGCGTCGGTGGCCGCGGCGGCAGCCGGCGCGACGGCCGACACGGTGCGCGGCGTGCTGACGCGCGTACAGGCGACTCGCGACCGGCTCGTACGGCTGGCGGAGGGAGGCGCGGCTGTGCGAGAAGCGTCGCAGACCGCGGCTCAGGGCCTGGCGACCGTGGCGAGCGAGGCCGATGCCAACGATGCCTGGAGCCGCGAGATTGCGCAGTCGGCAGGTGAGCTGCGCTCGCTCGTCGAAGAGATCGCGAACCGGCTGGGCACCATCGCCGGCCAGACCGACACGCTCCTCGCGTCCGCCGAGGAGCTCGCTGCGTCGGGCGAAGAACAAAGCGCGTCGACGGAAGAAATCGCCTCGTCGGCGAATCAGCTCGCCGAAGCGGCCGACCGGCTCACCGGCGCCGTGAAGTCATTCCGATTGTTGGCGGATGAAGCGACGGCGCGAACCGAACAGCAGGCGGCGGATTAGGACGGGCTAACGCAGTGCGCGGGCTCGGCGGCGCGCGCTTCGAGAACTTGCTTCACGAAATCGTCGATAGTGCCTTGCACGCGCGGGCCGGACGGGTAGGTCACGCGAAACTTGATGTACTTTTGCTCCTCAGGAAACACCGCGAAGTACGAATTGAATTCCTGTCCAGAGCCTTCCCGCAGTCTCACGCGGACGCCGAACCCGTGGATCGTGATTTCTCGACCAAGTCGCGCGCTGCGCACCTTCACCTTCACCTCGTCCCTGCCCAGCACCTCGTAAGCAGACAATTCACCACGTTGTTGCATCAGGTCCAACGCTTTTGGGAACGCCTGAACCTGTTCTTCGAGGGACGGCCACCCGGTCTGGGGGTAGATGAACACATCCAGCGTGAGCCCCGCGATGGGCTCGAAGCCGTGATAGCGGTACAGCGTCCCCAGCTCCGGCCGCTCGAGGTGCTCGGAGTCTGCGAACCTCGCCCATCCGGCGCTGATCGGCACGGCCATGTCAGAACAGGGCGTCGGTGCCGCTTCCGTGGTGATAGGCACGACGAACCAGACACCCACCGGGTGACCGCCGCGCGAGGCCGGGGTGAATCGGAGCTGCTTCCCGAGAGCGATCGCGGCGACATCGAAATCGAGTCCGGCAGGCCGCGCGATTTGGGTGGCTGTGACGACCCCGCTCTCGGTGACGTACACCCACACGCGCGGCGTTTTGCGCGCGCCGCCGCCCGGCTGGGGCACATTGAGGAGTACGGGTGGCGTGTCGAACGGCGTCACGCACGGGAAGGACTGCGGGGCATTGGTGTCGCAGGCAGGCAGCTTGCCCGCTGGCAGGTCCTGGGCAGCGAGTGTGGGTCCGTGGACCAGTCCCAAGACAAGAGCGACTTGGAACGAGTGATTCATGAAGGGCGACCTGCCGCCTCAAACACCACGCTGCAGCACGTCACACCACTTTCGGCCTTGGCGAGCTCTCCGCATGGGACCGGGACCACGCGCACGCCCGCGCGATCCAGCCGCTCAGCCGTTGCAGGATGGTGTGTCGGGTAAATCACCGCGGCCTCGATCAGCAAGGCATTGGCGGCATCGGGTTCGCCTGGCGCAACAGTCACCATCTCCATGGACCCAAAGCACTCCGGACTCACCCAGCGGTCATTGATTAGCAGCAGATTATCCGCCACCTGCGTCACGGCGCTCTTCAGATGGAGACAGCCGGTCAGGGGAACGGGGATCACTTCATAGCCCCACTCGCTGAGGTGCGTGTCGAGCTGGGCAAACCCCTCGTGGTTCGTGCGTGACGACAGGCCGACGTAAATCTTTTGTCCCACGACCATCACATCCCCGCCATCGAGCGTCCCGGGTGGCTGAATGACAAACAGTGGCCGGTACGCGCTCAAGACGTTGGCCATAGACTCGACTTCGCGCCGGCGCACCGGCGCCCCGGGCCTCGTCATCACCGCCGTCTCAGCGAACACCAGCGCCGTGTCCTCTACAAACACGGCGTCCGGCAATGCCGGCTCCGCCGGCGCGTGTACAATCGTCGCGCCGCACGACCGCAACGTCTCTTCATAGACGGCGTGCTCAGCCACGGCTTTGGCGACGTCGATGGGCTCGCGAGCCAGGTGGGTCAGCTCGCACTCGGCGATCGTCGGACTTACCGCGCGCGTCACTGCGATCAGCGTCAACGCGTCCTCGGCCCGGCGGGAAGATGCTCGAGCAAATACCGGGTGAGCAGCGAGAAAATGTGCAGCGTCGTGCCGCGGCCCTCGCAGATGCAATGCGAGCGATTGGGATATGCCATGAAGTCGAATGGCTTGTCGAGCGCGACCAGGCGGTTCACCAGCCGTTCCGTGCCCTGGTAATGCACGTTGTCGTCGCCGGAGCCATGCACGATCAGCAGGCGTCCCTTGAGCCCCTCGGCCTGATTGATCGGAGAGGCACGCTGGTAGCGCGCGCTGTCCGCCGGGCTGGCCAGGAGCCCCATGTAGCGCTCCTGATAAATCGTGTCGTAGAGACGCTCATCCGGGACGGGCGCCACGGACATGCCGACCTGGTAGACGTCGGGGTACCGAAACATCGCCTGCAGCGTGCTCGATCCGCCGCCGCTCCAGCCCCAGATCGCGACGCGCGCGGGGTCGAGATAGCGGCGCGATCCGGTGAGGGCCCGCACCGCGTCCGCTTGCTCCCGGCTCGACAGGACGCCGATCGCCCCGTAGACCACCTTTCGCCACGCGCGTCCGCGCGGCGACGGCGTACCGCGATTGTCCACCGTGGCCACCACGTAGCCCTGATCCGCGATCATGTGTTCCCACAAGTGACCGCCGCCCCAGGAGTCCTGGGCAGTCTGGCCCGCCGGCTCGCCGTAGACGTACATCAGCAGCGGATAAGCCTTGGTCGAGTCGAAATGCGCGGGCTTGACCATCCAGCCATCGAGGGTGACGCCATCGGAGACCGGCAGCTTGAAGAATTCACCGGGACGCGTGATGAACGGCGCCACCACCGCCCGCTGTTTGGCATTGTCGACGAGGGTGCGCACGACCCGGTGAGACGGCAACTGGACCAACTCGATCACCGCGGGGCTGTCGAAGTGTGAGTAGGTGTGAAAGGCCCAGCGGGCGTCGGGGGAGATCCGGTAGGAGTGCGTCCCCGGCGCGTTGGCCGGCGACACCCGCACGGCGGACTGTTTTCCATCGAGCCGAGTTCGGTATAGGTAGCGCTGGGTCGCGTTTTCGGGAGAGGCGATGTAGTAGAGCCACTGACCAGGCTCGTCCACGGCCGCGACGTCGACGACGTCGAAGTTGCCGGGCGTGATGTTCGTGACTCGCTTCCCGTCGCGGCTGACGCGATAGACGTGCCTCCAGCCGTCGCGTTCACTCGTCCACAGGAACTCGGTTCCCTTCGCGAGCCACTCGATTTCGTCCACGACGTCGACCCAGGCAGTGTCGCGCTCGGTCAGGACTGTCCGGGTCGCTCCCGTTGCCGCATCCGCCAGCATGACGCGGTCGGTGTTCTGCAGCCGGTTCATCCGCTGGAGGATCAGCTCGCTCGGTCCCGCCCATTCCATGCGCGGGAGATAGTTCTCGCGCGGGTCGTCAGGGATCTGGAGCCACGTCGTGGGGCCGCCATCGGCACTTACGACGCCGGCGCGCACCGCCGAGTTCGTGGTCCCGACCTTGGGATATTGAATCGGCGTGATTTTCGGATAGAGCGAGTCGGTGTCGTTGACGAGGAAATAGGTGCCGAGGCCCGTCATGTCGAACCGCCAATAGGCGATCTTCGAACCGTCGGGTGACCAGCGGAAGGCGTCTCGGAGGTCGAACTCCTCCTCGTAAACCCAGTCGGTCATGCCGTTCACGTGGAGCGAGTCGGCATCGCTCGTCAGGGCCGTGATTGCGCCGTCCGACAGCCGCTCCACGTAGACGTTTCCCTGCCGCACATAGGCCACGCGATCGCCGGCGGGTGAAAACTTGGCATACATGAGCGAGGACAGCGGGGCGCTCGGTCCGCCGAGCTGTTTCAGCGCGCCGGTCTTTCGATTGAGCACCCAGTAGTCGCCGCGGGTATTTTGCCGCCAGACGCGTTGGGTGTTGGTGAAGAGCAACATCAAATTGCCGTCGGCCGACCATGCGTAGTCGTCGATGTCGAGGGCTTCGCTTGAGCCGACCGGTGTGAGCTGGCTGCCCGAGACATAGATGCTGCGAGTGCCGGTGGAGGTCTCGTAGCGCACGATGTCGGACTTCTCCACCGTGGTATAGGCGGTACCGGTTTCGATCCACCGCGCCGGTCCGAAGCGCTGCGGCGCGAAATCCGCCGAGGCGTAAATGCGGCGCAGCATCTCGTTGACGTTGTCCGGGACCTGCGCCGCAGCCGGTGGGAGCACCGATGTGAACAGCGTCAGCAGACCGAACACGACTCTCATGCTTTGCTCCTTGATTTACGGATCCGTCGCGGAATGTACGGTGAAAGCAGGTCCTGCTTTGAGGACCGCTAATCTCCGAAGTTCGCCAGCCGGACGTCTAGCACATCCGGCAATCCCTGCAGCTTGTCGAGCACGCCGTTGGTCAGCGCCTGATCGACGTTGATCGCGGCAAGCGCGTCCGCGGGTCCACCGTCGGCGGTCGGGGACGAGCGGCGGGCTTGATGGTAGCTCGCGATGTTGATGCCGGCGCTCCCGAGCGCCGAGCCGACTCGGCCGATCACGCCCGGCACGTCGCGGTTACGGATCACCAGCATCCAGCCATCGGGAGCGACGTCAACGTGATAGTCGTCGATCCGGATGACACGGCCGTGGCTGCCGCCGATGAGCGCTCCGGTGACGCGCACGCGTCCCCGGGCGGTGTCAACCTTCACACCGATTGACGTCTCGAAGCCCGCCTCCGGCGCACCCGTCTTCGTGCCGAGCTTGATGCCCTTCTCTTCGGCCAGCACCTGCGCATTCACCAGGCTCACGGGGCCGGCGTTCATCGCTGCAAGGAGCCCCTCCAGCGCGGAAACGAGCACCGGCCGCTGCGCCGCCTCTTCCTTGCCGCCGTAGGCGACTTCGACCGCTTTCACGGTTCCATCCGCCAGGGCCAGCGCCAGGCGGCCGAGGCGGCGGGCCAGATCGAGGAGCGGCGCCAACCGGCGCAGCAGGTCTCCGCCCATCCCGGGCACGTTGATCGCGAACGAGAGGTCGCCCGCGACCAGTGCCTCCCGGACGGCGCTGCAGATCTCCATCGCCACGCGCTCCTGGGCCTCGGCGGTCGAGGCGGCGAGGTGCGGCGTCAGGATCACGCGATCGAGCGACCGGAGCGGCGAGTCCGCGGGCAGCGGCTCGACCGCGAACACGTCGATGGCCGCGCCGCCGATGCGCTTTTCCTTGATCGCGTCCGCCAGTGCCGCTTCGTCCACCAGCTCCCCGCGCGCCGTGTTGATCAGCACGGCGGTCGGCTTCATCAGCTTGAGGCGGTTCGCGTCGATGAGATGGTGCGTCTGGTCGGTCAGCGCGACATGCAGGGTGACGACGTCAGCCGCGCGGAGCAGCTGATCGATCGGGAGCAGGCGGACGTGCATTTCGCTGGCGCGCTCGGGCGGCAAGTACGGATCGTGACCGACCACCTGCATGCCGAACGCGCGCGCCAGCTGGGCGACGTGGCCGCCGATCCGCCCCAGGCCCACGACGCCGATCGTCTTGCCGCGCAGCTCGGTCCCTTCGAAGCGCTTGCGGTCCCATTCCCCGCGCCGCATGGCGGCTGCGGCGTCCGATATGCGCCGGACCAGCGCGAGCAGGAGACCCATCGCGTGCTCGCCGGCGCTGACGGTGTTGGCGCCGGGAGTATTCATGACCGCAATGCCCCGGCGCGTCGCGGCCGGGACATCGATCGTGTCAACGCCGGTGCCTGCGCGCGCGACGACGCGCAGGTTCGGCGCGCGGGCCATCAGCGGCGCCGTCACGCGCGTTTCGCTGCGCACGATCAGCGCGTGCGCGCCCGCGATCGCCTTATCCAGCTCCGCCGGCTTGCCCGCGACGTCCACGACTTCGATGTCAGATGTATTGGACAGCAGGTCGAGACCGCTTTTCGCCACCCGATCGGCGACGACGACGCGCCACGTCATTCCAGCGCCCGAGCGATCAACGGCAACAGGTCGTCCAGCGCGGCGACGGTGTGATCGCCCATGTGCCCGATGCGGATGGTGGAGTCTTTCAGGGCGCCGTAGCCGGCCCCGATCGTCCATCCCTGTTGCTTCAGCACGCCGACCACATCCTTGGAGTGTTTCCCCTCGGGGAGCCGGAGGCAGGACACCGTCCAACTGTGGCGCCCTTCGCGCGGCAGGAACTTGATGCCGTGCTCGGGAGCCCACGTTTCGACGCGCCGCCGCATGGCGTCGTGCCGTTTCCAGCGTGCTTCGATGCCGCCCTCGCGCTCGATCCGCCCGAGCTGTACCTCGAGCGCGTAGAGCAGTGAGATCGCGGGTGTGTTGGTCGGCTGAAATTTGGTCGTTGCCGTCAGGAAGCTGATCAAATCGAAGTAGGCACCGCGCTCCTCGAGCGTCTTGGCGCGCTCGACCATCCGTTCCGACGCCACGCCGAGCGCGAGCCCGGGCGGAAGCGCGAGAGCCTTTTGCGACCCGGTGAACGCGAAGTCGAGCTTCCAGGCATCGGTCTCGACCGGGGAGCCCACCATCGAGGTGACGCAGTCGACGAGCAGCAGGACGTCATCGAATTCCTGGACGACCGCGGCGTAGCCGGCGACATCTTGTAGAACGCCGGTGGACGTCTCGGAGTGGACGCACGTGACGGCGTCCACGGGCGTGCGCTTCAACGCGTCGCGCAGCATGTCGGGTTCGACCGCCGCGCCGAGCGGGACGTCGAGCCGGATGCACTCTTTGCCGCACGCACCGACGATACCGGCGAACCGCTCGCTGAAGGCGCCGTTGACGAGCGACAGCGCGCGGCGCCGGACGCCGTTGCGCACGGCCATCTCCATGAAGCCGGTCGCCGAGTTCGTGCCGATGAAGACAGGGCGACTCGTGCGAGCCACGGCGCCGAGCTTCGGCGCGACGTTCTGGAGCAGCTTCTCCATCGCCCCCGAACGATGCCCGACCATGGGCCGGATCATGGCCTCCAGAACCTCGGGATGAACGTCTGTCGGTCCCGGGAGGAAGAACTTGCCGAATGTGGGCACAGCTACCGCGTGGGTTGGAACCGATGCCGTCGATGTCATGCGCTCGCCCGCTCCAGCTCTTCGACCAGACCGCCCACGACGACCTCACTGGTCTTCACCAACCGTACACCCTCCTCGCCCCACTCTTTGAGCAGATGCTCGGCGACGTCGCGGTCGATCGGCTTCATGGCGTCCACCACCGCAAACAGGCGGACCTGGGGGCGGTGTTGCAGCAGCCCTTCGATCGCGTACTTGTCGCAGACGTCCAGCGCGACGCCGTAGAGAACGATGTCGTGCGGATTCAGCGCGTCTAGTACCGGAAGGACATTGGGGTTGGAGAAGACGTCGAAACGGTGCTTATGAAAGAGGATGTCGCCACGATGGTTGCGCACCCGCGTGGCGAGCGCCGTGGCGTCCTGAGGCTCCGGCTCGATCACCAGCGGATCCCGCAGGGCGGTCTCGGCGATCTTCCGTTGTCCGGGCGTCCCCCGCAGGCAATGCGGCGGAAAGGTCGTCTTCCAGTCCGGCGTGGCCGAGATCTCGGGGTGCTCTCGGACGTGATCGTCGGCGCTGGCCACGATACGGATGCCGTGCCCGTGGGCGTAGTCCGTGAGCTTCCGGAGATTGGGGATGAGCTGCTCGGCGTCGGGCACGTACAGCTTGCCGTCGGCCTTCATGAAGTCGTACTGGGTGTCAACGTCCCAGAAAATGACGCGAGAAGTGGGCATGGGACGGGAAATCTAGACGGGGCTAAAGCTTCAGCGCTACCGCCACCTCATCGCAGGCGTGCTGCCGGGGGCACCGCGTGCAGTCGGCCCAGACCTTGAGCGGGAATTGCTCCTTTTCGGCGACGCGGAAGCCAAGCCTCAAGAAGAACAGGGGTTTGCGCGTCAGGCCGAACACCTCGTCCAATCCGTGCGCGCGCGCGTCTACGAGCAGCGCTTCGACCAGCGCCTTGCCCACCCCGCGGCCCTGCTGGTCGTCGCGTACGGCGAGCCCGGCGATCTCCGCCAGCTGCGTGCTGTAGACCTTGAGACTCCCGGTGCCGACGAGGTTCCCATCGGGAGCCAGCGCGACGACGTACTCCTTGATATGCCGGCAGAGATCGTAGTTCGAGCGCGGCAGCAGGTCGCCCGTCACCACGAACGGCGCCATCAATGCTTCCATCGCGGCGACGTCCGCGAGGGTGGCTGGGCGCAGCGTTGCTTCGGGCTGGGGAGCGCGGCGCGGCTTGATGGACAGACCGGTCACGCAAGCACCTCTTCGAGGATTGTGACGCCGCGCTCGAGCTCCTCACGCGTGATCGTGAGAGGCGGAACGATGCGTATCACGGTCGGCCCTGCGGTCAGAATCAGGAGGTGACGCTCGCGCGCCGCGGCGACGACCGGGGCGGCGACTTCGTTGAGCTCGAGGCCCCACATCAGACCGCGGCCGCGCGCTTCGCGCACGCGGGGTGAGCGCGCGGCGAGTCTGTTTAGCTGCGTCCCCAGCCACTCGCCCCTCGTGCGAACTGCGGCGAGAAAGTCAGGTTCGGAAATCGTGCGCAGCACGTCGAGGGCAACCGTTGCCACAAAGGGGCCGCCACCGAACGTGGTCGCGTGATCCCCGGGCGCGAGCGCCGCAGCAATGGCATCGCTCACCAGGATGGCGCCCATCGGCAATCCACCACCGAGCGGCTTCGCGAGCGTGTACATGTCGGGCACGACCCCTGAGGGCTCGGAAGCAAACAGCGTCCCGGTGCGCCCGAGGCCGCACTGCACTTCGTCGAAGATCAATGCGGTGGCCGTTTCACTGCACCGTTTCCGTAAGAAGACCAGACACTCATCTGCGACGCTGCGAACGCCCCCCTCGCCCTGCACCGGCTCGATGATGACGGCAGCGGTGCGCTCTTTCGTGATGGCGCGAGTCGCGGCTTCGATGTCGCCCAGCGGAATGATCTGCACGCCGCCCAGCAGCGGCTCGAACGGGCGGCGATAGTCGGGGCGATCGGTAGCAGCGAGGGAAGCGAACAGCCGGCCATGGAACGAGCCGCTGAACGCGACGATCTCGGTCTTCTTCGACCATTTGCGCGCGAACTTGAACGCGCCCTCGTTCGCCTCGGCGCCCGAGTTACAGAGGAAGACCTGGCCGCCGAATGCCTTCGTCAGCTCGGCCGCCAGCCGTTCGCCGGGTTCGGTGCGATACAGGTTCGAGACGTGGATCAGTCCCGTGTCCAGCGCGCGCAGCGCGGCTTCGCGGATGACCGGGCTGTTGTAACCCAGGGCGTTGACCGCGATACCGGCGACGAAGTCGAGGTAGCGCGTACCGTCCTCGGCGATCAGCTCCGAGCCTTCGCCGGCGACGAACAGCGGCCCGACGCGCGCATAGACGCCCAGCAATGCCGTGGCGTCTGCAGTCGTCAGCGGAGTTGTCACGCGGGTTGCCGTGCGGTCGCTGGAGGAGCCGCGAGAAGGCGGGTGCCGGCGGTGGCGTGCGCGAACATATCGAGATCGCCAATCCGTACGGCCCGTACACCCGCCCCCAACGCCTGCGCGGCGGCACGCAGCTTGGCGGCCATACCGCCGGTCGCTACGGCCCCTTCAATCATTGTCTCAATTTCGGCCGCCGCAAGGGTAGGCTGGGTGACGCCTTCGATCGTCACGCCGGGGACATCGGAGACGAACAGCAGCTCGTGCGCGCCCAGGGCTGCGGCAATAGCCGCCGCGGCCTGGTCGGCATTCACGTTGAGCGGCCGCACGGGAGCGCTGACCGAGGGGGCGACCGGCGCCACCACCGGCGTGAGCCCCGCGAGCAGCAGACTCTGGAGCAGCGACGCCCGCACGCTCACGATCTCCCCAACCTCGCCCAAGGCCGTGCCGTTCTGGAGCGGCTGGGCGGTCAGGAGGCCGCCGTCAACGCCCGACAGTCCGATCGCATCGAGCCCGGCAGTGCGCAGCGCGGTCACGAGCAGCCGATTCATCGGGCCGCCGAGCACCATCTCGACTAGTTGTGCGATCTCCGGCGTCGTCACGCGCAAGCCGTCACGCTGCTCGACCGGCAAGCCGAGCCGGCGCGACCAGTCGCTCACCGCCCGGCCACCGCCGTGGACGACCACGGCGGGACCGATCGTGCTCAAGGCGCGAGCACACTCGGCGACCCATTCGGGCCGATCGAGCTCGTTGCCGCCGATCTTCACGACGCGCACGTTCAGCACGCGAGTCCCGCCGTTTCGGGAAGTCCGAGCATCACGTTCATGTTCTGGATCGCCTGCCCCGCCGCACCTTTGACGAGGTTGTCGATCGCGGCGATGACCGTCAGCCGCGGCCGGCGAACATCGACGACTTCGGCTACGCCGATCGCCACGCGATTCCGATAGACGACGTCTTTGAGCGACGGCAGCGCGCCATGCATCACCTGCACGCACGGCTCGGCGTCGTAGGTGGCGCTGTACAGTCCTTCGGCCGTCGCCTGATCGAGCACCCGCGTGAGCGGCACATGGATCGTTTCCAGGATGCCGCGCTTCACCGGCAGGAGGTGCGGCGTGAAGACGAGG
>Ga0209056_10001314_pt1 | contig 27276 bp, 24 predicted proteins | sample GraSoiAngelo_114_FD_185876 | JGI IMG/M metagenome (GOLD analysis project Ga0209056, IMG submission 185876) | Grasslands soil microbial communities from the Angelo Coastal Reserve, California, USA - 14_0903_13_40cm (SPAdes) (version 2) | ecosystem: Environmental > Terrestrial > Soil > Grasslands... | reverse complement strand
CAGCCCAAACAAAACCAGATCGAACCCCAGATGCGCGGGGAAATTCCAATGTTGGCTGGCGTGCCCGAAGCAACCGCAGGTGATGTCGAGACCGCGAACCTTTGCAGCGACCGTGGCGATTATGAAGATCGCGATCAGCACCGTTAGAATCGACAACGCGCCGCGATACTGCCGGCGGAAGACAAGCCCCAGCCCACAAAAAATCTCGAGCCACGGGAGATAAAACGCGAGCGCGACACTAATGGGCCACGGTAGAATTTTGTAATGATCGATGTCATGGGCGAACTGGACCGGATCACGTACCTTAAGCACGCCAGCGTAGATGAAAATTGCGGCAATAATAAGATCGAGAACGCGCCAAAAGATGTTTGATGTCCGATGTTTGAGATCTGATGCAGTTCCACTTGCCGACGTTTGGATGTTCGACGTTGAGAGTTGAACGCCTTGCTCGCGAATACTTTCGGAGTTGGGCGTTTCCCTCATTTGTTCTTCTTCAGCCAGGCTTCCCAGCCGCCCTCAAGCACGAACACATCCGGAAGCTGCGCTTCCTTGCGTAGCCGTTCGGCCACTTCGCGGGCGAGATCGCAGCTTTGAGCGCTGCAATAGACAACCACCTTTTTCCCCGGTGACCACACAGCCAAAAACTGGGGCAACAATTCGTTCCAGCGGTCTTCGTTCAATAAAATTGCACCAGGCACATGATCGCGCGCGAACTCGGCATCGGGCCGAGCGTCGATCCAAATCGCGCTGTCACCCCACTGGCGCGCTTGATCGACGCTAACCATTTGCGAAGGCGGAATTGGTGATTGCCAGGAGATCTTGTCGCGAAAATAGATTGCTTGCCCTACGCCGGGAAGAAGCGAGAACGCTGCGAGAATAAGCGCCTGGCGCAGCAGTGAAAAGTTCAATGTGTTTGATCAGCCGGAGCGGTGGGACGACCCGGGGCCGTCGGAGCAACTGGAGCAATCGGAGCTTTCTGACCAGGCGGAGCGACCGGCGCAGTCGGGGCGTTGGTTATGCGCGCTGTCGCGTAAAAGACCTTCGGTGAGTCCTCCGGCTGAATCGTTAGCGTCGAGGCGATAAGGTTGGTCGTTTCCTTGGGTTGCACATCGATTTTGAACTCCCCCTTACCGGTTTCCTCGATCTTGGTTTGAAAATCCGGACTCGATGAGGTGACCTTGATATGGTTCACGGTAAAATCCTTGCCCGCTTTCACCGAGATCGTCTTTGGCTCCGGCTTGTCGCCCTGCTTCCAAAAGACAAACGTCGGGCTGATCTCCAGTTGCTGCGGGATCACGGCCTTGAGCGTCAGCACAGTTTTTGAATTTGTCTGCTCGTCGGTTTCCACCGTCACGGTTTTGACCTGCGTGCCGGTGCGGTCGCCGATGTTGAATGTGGCCGTGATCTCGCCTTTTTCGCCTGGCGGCACTTCGTCCTTCTGTGTTTGCGCAGTGGTGCAACCACAGGAGGCGTGAACAGACTTGAAGTGCACCGGCGTTTTCCCGGCGTTCTGATATTTGAAATGGCCGATCGCCTGTTTATCGGTGGCAGTCGGATGCAGCTCCACGGATGTCTGCTCCCATTTCAATTCGGCGTGCGCGCTGAGACAGGTGATGATCGACAGGCTAAAAACAAGGATTTGCGTTTTCATTTTTTGGAGTAGAAGCGCGTAATATAATCAGCAACCGCGTCTCGCCAAGCGCGAGGTGGCGTGCCGGTCAGCTGCGTGTATCTGGCCGTGGAAAGCACGGAGTAAACGGGCCGGCGCGCGATCCAGTCGGCTATGTTTTTTAGTTTGCGCGCGCCGACGGTCTTTGCTTTCAGAGGAAGACCAGCTTCGTGACAACAATCCAGGGCCCATTGCGCGTATTCCTGCCAAGTGCATTCGCCGGCATTGGCGAAATGCAAAATGCCACCGTAATCGCCTACGCTGTAGCCCGGATCAGTGATCCCGGTGGGAATGCCGGAGCCATGGCCGGCGGTCGTGCGTGGGCCGGGACCACCGGTTCCGGCTACAGCAACGCCCGTAAAAAAACGCGGGAGCATCTCGGCGATATCGCGCGTGTACGTCGGCGTGGAAAATTTGTCCGCGATTGCATCGACTTGCCGCTCTTCCCGCGCTCGCTTGATGATTGCGTCAATAAAGCTCGGCCGATCGGGACCAAAGACCCAAGAGACGCGCACGACGAGATGCCGAGGTACTGGGCTGTCTGTAGGGGACGGCGTTGCAGTCCCGGGGAAGCCATCGGCTTCCTCTACAGTAGCGAGTACATTTTTTTCTCCGGCCAGTTTCGATTGGCCATAGACGCTAATCGGGTTCGCTTTGTCTTCTTCGGTGTACGGTTCGCGTTTCTCGCCATCGAACACGTAATCGGTGCTGAAGTGAATCAGCTTCGCGCCCTTCTCGCGGCAGATTTTTGCGAGAACACCCGGCGCTTCGCCGTTAATCAGAAAAGCGCGGTCGCGCTCTGTCTCGCAAAGATCGACATTCGTGAACGCCGCAGCGTTGATCAGCACATCGAGATTCGTCGCGTTCAGTTTCTCGCGCAGATCATCCAAATTCGACAGATCGAGTTGGGCGTGATTAAAGCTGGAAACGTCGAATTTGTCCTGATATTCCCGCATGAGCGCCGCGCCGAGTCGCCCGCCCGCGCCAACAATCCCAATTTTCATCAGTGGTCAGTGGTGGACGCGTTGAAGCGTTAAAGCCGGAACAGAAACGACAGCCCCGCGCTCCGGTTTAGCTTTTCAAGTTTTAACCAATCAACGTGAGCAAAACTCAATCGCTCAATTCGACGTTCCAGTAAGCGAGATCCACAAAGTGCTTCCAGAGGTCGTGTTGTGGCCCGGAAAACGTGATCTGCACAAACGGCCGCCATTTTGGCCGCTTTGGTTTGCGTATTAAGCTCATGTGCGCTTCGCGCGGAACACGGTTGCCCTTGCGCGTATTGCACGCGATGCACGAGCAAACCACGTTCTCCCACGTTGTGGTCCCTCCCTGATCTCGCGGCACGATGTGATCGAGATTGAGTTCGCTGCGATCGAAAATGTGGCCGCAATACTGGCAGGTGTTCTTATCGCGCTCGAAAACGTTGTGACGCGTGAATTTCACTTCCTTCTTCGGAAGCCGATCGAAAACCAGCAGCACGATCACCCGCGGAATACGAATTTTGAACGAAATCGTCGTGACCACTTCATGGTCCGGTGCGTTGGTCGACAAATCGCGCCAGCTTTCGAAATCGTGGGTCATGAAATTGTTCGCCTCATCGGACGAGACGACCTGGGCGTGCCCCGCATATACCAGGGAAAAGGCCCTGCGGGCCGTGCAGATGTTCACCGCCTGCCAGAGACGGTTGAGCACCAAAACCTGACTGTTTAGCAGCGTATGCAAATCTCTGTTGGTACCCGCGTTGTTATCCGCCTTTTACGGACTTCCCGCGTAAATTTGCGCGACGGTACCATTGGCATTTTTCGCTGTCAACGGATCGGCTTTAACGTGACGCTGCGCGAGGTTTAGTGTAAAATTCGCGCAAATGAAAACCGCTGAGCTGAAACGGATCGCGCAGCGCCGACCATTCCGCCCCTTCGGCGTGCGGCTATCGAATGGTGCGCGCTATTTCTTCAATGAGCCGCGCCAGTTCGGCGCGCCAAAGGATTTCCACGTTATCTTTTTTTTGGTCAAAAGGAATGGGCGCTCATCGACACGGAAAACATCCTCAAGATCCTGCCGAGATAAGAGCGGCTGATTTTCTACTCGGCTTATGAAAGCGCAGTTTCCAGCCGAGCAGACTGAGTCTGGAGAGTTTCAGCGGCAGGAGGACGCATTTCGAGAATGGATCTCGAATGACGAATCTACACCATACGCCGCAGCGGCGGGTCGGTATCATCTTTACGTTTCGCTCGCCTGTCCGTGGGCGAGTCGCACGGTTATTTTCCGGAAGTTAAAGGGACTTGAAGAAGCGATCGGCATGACCGTCCTCGATCCGATTCGAGATGAGAAAGGCTGGGCGTTTCGCGATCCATCCGGCAAAACTCCGCTTGGTGCGCCGTTTGAATCCACCGATCCGATCAACGGCTTCCATTTCTTGAGCGAAGCCTACAAAGTCAGCGATCCGGACTACGAAGCTCGTGTGACTGTGCCCGCGCTCTGGGACAAGCAGGCGAAGCGGATCGTCAACAATTGTGACGATGACATCTGCCGGATGTTTAATGACGTGTTTAACGATTTTGCTCCAAATAAAGATACCGATTTTTTTCCGAAAGGGATCGAAGTGGAGCACGCAAAGCTCTCGAGTTTTCTATATGACAATGTGAACAACGGCGTTTACAGAGCAGGCTTCGCCACCCGCCAGCGCCCATACGAGGTCGCCTGCCGCAAATTGTTTCAAGCGCTCGATCAACTGGAGGAGCGTTTGTCGAAGAGCCGTTTTCTTTTCGGCAACCGCATCGTTGAGGCGGACTGGCGATTGTTCTGCACTCTGATCCGGTTCGACGCGGTTTACCACGGGCACTTCAAGTGCAATCTGCGCCGAATTATCGATTATCCAAATTTGCAGAGTTATCTGATGGACTTGTATCAGCAGCCCGGCATCGCTGACACTGTGAGCATCGATCATATCAAACGTCATTACTACATGACGCAGGCGGAAATTAATCCGACCCGCATCGTGCCCATCGGCCCGCTACTCGATCTCACGAAGCGGCACGGGCGCGAGAAGATGGCGTGAGCCATTTGCCAGGGCGGCAATTCTTCATACAGTCGTGCGCTTCAACGCGAAGCGATTATGAATCTTTTCGCCTTAAGCATTCTCAACTTAGGCGTGCCATTCTCGATGGTGTGCGCCGCTATTGGGCTTGTTGCAGCGTTCCTTTTAATCGCGGCGGTCATCCGGTCGCCGTCGGGGACCGAACGGATGCGAGAGATTTCGGCCGCTGTGCAAGAGGGCGCCAAAGCCTATTTGAATCGGCAAGTCAAGACGATCAGCGCAATTGCCGTCGTCATTTTCCTTTTGCTCTTCTTTTTCAAAGATCACCCGACGGCGATTGGCTTTGTGATCGGCGCTTTCTGTTCGCTGGCGGCAGGCTTCATCGGCATGCGCGTGGCCGTGCTGGCGAATGTCCGCACGGCACAAGCCGCCACAGTTGCGCGCCTTAACGCGTTGCGCATGGGTTTCAATGGCGGCTCGGTGACTGGCCTGTTGGTGGTCGGGCTGGCGCTGCTCTCGGTGTCGATCTTTTACACGGTCGCGGCAAAGCTGATCGGAAGCGACGCAGCCATACGCAGCCTGGTGGGTCTCGCGCTGGGCGGTAGTCTCATTAGCGTTTTTGCACGACTCGGCGGCGGCATTTACACCAAAGCCGCCGATGTCGGCGCCGATCTGGTAGGCAAAATCGAAAAGGGTCTCGAGGAAGACGATCCGCGCAACCCGGCGGTAATCGCCGACAATGTCGGAGACAACGTAGGCGATTGCGCAGGCATGGCTGCGGACGTTTTTGAAACGTACGCTGTCAGCTTGGTCGGTGCGATTTTGGCTGGCCTGTTAACACTCGGCGGAAACCCGGCAGCGATTGTTTATCCGTTCGTGCTTGGTGGAATTTCAGTGCTGGGAACGATCTGCGGAGTTGTCTTTGTGAATGTGGCGCGCGGCAGGCCAGCGGCCGTGTTGATGGGTGGGGTGATGATTAACGCGCTGATCTCCGCAATCCTCTTTTGGCCAGCCACCCGCAACCTCTTCCCTGGCGGCGTAACCGTTGAGGGCGTGTTGCGCTCACCGGTCCAACTTTATTTTGCTTCGCTGGTGGGTCTCATCATGACTCCGGTCATTGTCGCGCTCACGAACTACTACACTTCGTCTAACTTCCGCCCCGTCCAAAAAATTGCGTACGCATCGGAGACTGGCCACGCCACGAACATCATCGCGGGCCTGGCAGCGGGAGAACACGCCACGGCGTTGCCTGTGCTCTGCATCGGGCTGGCGATTCTGGTCACTTTTCATTTTGCGGGGCTATACGGAATTGCGATTGCAGTGATGTCGATGTTGTCCATGGCCGGCATCATCATCTCGCTCGATTCATTCGGGCCGATCACCGATAACGCAGGCGGCGTGGCAGTGATGGCCCCCATGCCCAAGGAAGTTCGCGTGGTAACAGATGAGCTCGACGCCGTTGGAAACACCATGAAAGCTGTGACCAAAGGTTACGCTATTGCTTCGGCGGGATTGGCGGCGCTGGTTTTGTTCGGATCGTACGTTGAAGAATTGCGTGGGCATATCACGCGTCGCGGTGAGGTGTTTACGTTTCAATTCTCGCTGAGCGAACCGAAAGTAATCATCGGCCTTTTCATCGGCGGCCTGCTGCCGTTCGTCTTCACGGCTTTTAGCATGGACGCGGTAGGCAAGGCGGCCGGTGCCGTGGTGCGCGAGGTGCGGCGGCAATTGCAGGCGAAGCCGGGAATTTTGACTGGCCAGGACAGGCCCGAGTATGGGACTTGCGTTGACATCGTAACAAAAGCGGCCTTACGAGAGATGATTGTTCCGGCATTGTTGCCGCTGGTCGCAGTGATCCTGGTCGCTGTGATCAAGCCCCTAGGCGCAGTCGTCCTCGGCGGCCTCCTGGTCGGCACAATCGTCACCGGATTATTCATCGCGATCGCAATGACATCCGGCGGCGCCGCATGGGACAACGCGAAGAAATTTATCGAGGAAGGCAACCTCGGCGGCAAAGGCTCGTTCACGCACGCAGCAGCAGTCACGGGCGATACCGTGGGCGATCCTTACAAGGACACCGCCGGACCGGCGATCAATCCCATGATCAAAGTCGTCAATATTCTGGCGATTTTAATCATTCCGATTTTCTTCTAGCTACGGACGATTGACTCCGAAAGTTTCCGGAGTTGACTCCAAAATCTTCGCGCGGCGGCTCCGTCCGCCTGCGCTGCGCTTGACGTCGAAAGCGCAACGTCCAACATCCCAGCATCCAATGAATTCGCGCCTGCAGGCTTTGTTGCTCGTGCTCGCCGTCTGGGCAGTCGTTTATCTTCCGGCGCTGGGTTCGCTCGCCGTCAAAGGAGAGGAAGGACGACGTATCTTGCCCGCAATCCGAATGCTCGAGAAGGGCGATTACGTTGTCCCGCAAGTCGGCAGCAACCCCTATTTTCGCAAGCCGCCCCTGGTGAACTGGCTTGTGGCGGCGTCCTTTAAAATTTTTGGGACGCGTAATGAATGGACAGCGCGTCTGCCTTCGGCCGTCGCGGTGCTGGCAGTGGCGTTCGCGTTTGTGACGGTTGCGCGGGCAAGCCTCGGACCTCGTGGATCGTTGGTCGCCGCGCTGATCTGGCTGACGAATATCGGAATGATAGAGAAAGGCCGGCTGATCGAGATTGAAGGACTCTACGTTTCGCTTTCCGGCCTTGCCATCATTTTTTGGTTGAGCTTCTGGAATCAGAACAAATCCGCGTGGCTGATTTGGGTTCCAACGTCGATTTTTCTCGGGCTGGGGATGCTGGCCAAGGGCCCGACGCACCTGTTATTTTTCTATGGCATTGTGCTGGCTGTTCTTTGGCAAACGAAAAATTGGCGGCTTCTGTTTCATCCTGCGCATTTGGTCGCACTCGCAATCATGCTCGGCATTTTTTCCGCCTGGGCTGTTCCGTTTGCCAGGGCCATGACCATGCAGCAGACGATCCACAACTGGTCAATTCAATTCAGTGGCCGGTTGAAGGGCACCGAATTTCATTTTTTGAGCTGGGTCCTAAATATCCCTCGGGCCCTGATCTATTTCCTGCCTTGGCTCATTTTGTTGCCGTTTGTGCGATTTTCAAAATTTCAGGACGACAAGCAGCGGCAACTCGCTCGTGCTCTTGCCTGGGGGATGGCGGTGCCGTTTCTTGTAGTAAATCTTGTGCCGGGGGCGGTTGCTCGCTACAGCATGCCGTACTTGGTAACGGCGTCATGGCTTTTGGCGATGAGTTATGCTGGTGGTGGGTTGCAGATGCCTGACAAAATTCCTCTGATGAACGAACGCGCCCTGGCCAGGGTGATCACGGCTTTCGTGGTGCTCGGGCTCGTAATCGGCGGAATCGGCTATCCAGTGACTGCGCTTGCTTTACGGAACAGACAGCGGGTAACAGTTGCGGCCGCGGCCCTTAACGCGGCTCTGCCGCCCGACGAGACCGTGTATGTGGTGGATCCGCGCTATGTGCCGGTGCTTTTCTATTTGAAGACGCCGCTCGAGTATGTGAGCACCATTGAGAAGCTGCCAGCCGATACGCATTATTTTCTCGTTCGTGCTCGCGACGAAAAGGAAGCAGCGACAACGCAAAAATGGGCGCCGCGTAAGGCGCGTCCGATCGCTCGTGCGACGGATTACACCAAACGTGAGATGATTCTCTTTGAGGTCGGGCCTTGAAGAGAGATCAAACAGCGCTCTCTACCGCATTTGTTTAGCATGAGGAGCAGAAAAGTACCGACGTTGTTCCTGGCGACGCTGCTCTTGTGGATTCTCTCTGTAATCATTGTTTGCCTTCGCACGTATGCGCATCCCGGCTGGCATTCTGTTTTTCCGACGTACCGGGACGCGGGCGCAGGCTGGATTCACCAGGCGCAGCTTTATGGAGCTCCGGGGGTATTCTTGTATAGTCCGCTGGTCGCCGCGCTTTTTTCGCTGTTTGCGCTTGTTTCCCAGAATGTAGGTGAAGTGCTCTGGAGATTGCTCCTGGGTGTCGCCCTGCCGCTCGCCCTCTGGTTTAATGCGAGGACGCTGTTTGACTTCTCAAAGAAGGAATTCGCCTGGCTTTTCTTACTTATTCTGCCGTTGACGTTGAGTAGCTTGAACAACGGACAGGCCAATATCATCATCATAGTGCTTTTTCTCGTCGCTGCCGGCACCGCATCGCAAGCTCGCTGGAATATCGGTGCCTTTTGCGCCGCGTTCGCGGTTTATTGGAAAATATATCCGATCGCATTTGCCTTATTGCTCGCCGTCGTTTTTCCGAAGAAACTGATTTCTCGAATCCTTTTGACGCTGATCGGCCTGTTCGTTGTTTCGCTCTTATTTCAGAAGCCGTCCTACGTGCTGCAACAGTATGGCGATTGGCTGGTGAATCTTGCCTCCGATCGCCGTCGAGCACATGAATACTACGGGAAATGGCGCGACTTTTATTTATTGCTCCGCCTCCTGGGCATCCCGCTCTCCATCGTGTGGTGGCAGGTTGTGGAACTGATCACCGGAGTCATCGCAGCCGCGATTTGCTTTGTGGGAACGATTCGGCGCTGGCCGAGGGCAACGCTGCTCTTTGGCGCTATGTCCCTGGCCATTGTGTGGATTCTGCTTTTTGGTCCCGCCACCGAAGCGGCTACCTACGCGCTGATCGCTGTTCCGTCAGCCTATTTATTGATCGCGGCGTGGTCTGACGCCTCACAGCAATCCTGGCAGATAATGAGCACCATCACCTATCTCGGCTTCGTTAGCGCGCAGATACTAAACTCCTGGTTTCGAATCAAAGGTGACGTTTATTTCCTCCGGGCGATTCAACCCTGCTTTGCTCTTTGTTTTTGCGCGGCGCTCTTTTTCTGGTGGAAACGAGAGTTGCGTGATGAAGCAGAGCAGCCTTGCACCGCGAGCGAGAGATCGAAGATGCAGTGTTGAGTTCTCGCGCCGCCTGGGCCGGGCTCCTTTTGAGGTTGGCCACCGAAGAGGGATTGACAGCCTCGCAAATCAGAATTGGTTAGCATACTAACCAATTTGATCCCTATAATGTCGGACGGCGACACACCTGAAAGCTTGGGTCATTTGCTCCACGGCACCGCTCGTGCGTGGCGGCAAAAGCTCGACGAACGTCTCAAGCCAATGGGTCTGAGCCAGGCCAAGTGGCGGACGCTGATGCATCTCTCGATTGCGCAGGAAGCGCTCACGCAGGCCGAAATCGCAGCGCGCCTGGGCGTGGAAGAGCCCACAGTCGTGACGTTATTGCATCGGTTGGAGAGGGAAGCCTGGATTACGCGCACAAATTCTCCACATGATCGCCGCTGCAAGATGGTGCTCCTCGGCCGGCGCGCCCAGCGTGTGATTACACAAATCAACGCAACAGCCCAGAAACTGCGACACGAATTATTAGCTGATATTCCGGAATCCGATCTCCAAACGTGTATGAAAGTGCTGGCACGGATTCGACAGCGAGCGGAGAAGAACGAGCGGCGGGAGTCCGGCACGCGCCAGCATGCGGCTCGCGTTTTCGCCGAGCATAACGGCCAGACCAAACGGCGACATTCGATTCCAAGAAAAAGCGCAATCTCACGGCGCGACGGAGGGTTGAGATGAAACTTCATACGGAAGTGAGCGATGTTAAGACATTGGATCACGGCGCGCCCCAGCGCTCGAGGAGCTCTCAAATGAAACGCACCCGTGCTGCGAATCAGAAGGTTCCTAAATGGGCCTACTTGCTTTTCATCATTCTGGCAGGGTTTGTCACTTATCGGCTTCTTCAACACAGGGCCGCCGAAATTAAAACCGCTCAGCCGCCGGCGCGCCCCGTGACTGTAGCCAAAGCCATCACAAAAGATGTGCCGGTTTATCTGGATGAGATCGGCACGTGTGCAGCGTACGAAACCGTGCAGGTGCAGGCGCAGGTGAGCGGCAAGATCATCGAGCGCCATTTCCAAGACGGCTCGGACGTCAAGAAAGGAGATCCCCTTTTTACAATCGACCCGCGTCCATATCAGGCCGCTTTTGACCAGGCAAAAGCGCAGGCCGCACTAGACCAGGCGACGCTGAAACGACAAGAGGACCTTCGAGCGAGAAAGGTCATATCGCAGCAGGACTACGACACTGCCGTGGCGAATGCACAGAAATCTCAGGCAGCGGCGGAGGCTGCCCAGGTGAACCTCGATTATTGCTACATCAAGTCGCCCATCAACGGACGAGTCGGTCTCCGCAATGTTGACGTTGGCAACTTGGTCGGACCTTCGACTCCGCCACTCGTCACAATCCAGGGTTTGGATCCGATTTACACCGATTTCACTGTGGCCGAGAACGATCTGCCGCTTGTGCGAAAATATCTCGGCGGGCCAAACGTGAAGGTGGAAACCTACCTGGCGGACGGCTCGGTCGCCCCGCGTTTGGGTGATTTGTACTTTATCGACAACGCAGTGCAGCCCGGCTCGGGAACGGTGAAAGCCCGCGGGGTTACTCCGAACCCTGATCGCGCGCTGTGGCCGTCGGAATTTGTCCTGGTTCGTTTCATTCTGGACATGCTCAAGAACGCCACGCTTGTGCCGTCGCAGGCCGTCCAGGTTAGCCAGAGTGGGCCGTTCGTTTTTGTGGTAAAGCAGGACAATACTGTCGATCTCCGACCCGTGAAACCAGGTCAGCGCCAGGACGGCGATCTTGTCGTGGTTGAGAGCGGCGTGAAACCCGGCGAGACCGTTGTTGTCACCGGCCAGCTCGCGCTTTCGCCGGGAACGAAAGTGGCGCCGCAACCGTATGCTGCTGAGACGTCGGGCACGCTTCAGTCCGGAGAGGTTGGGACTCCAAAAAGCGCAACGTCGTATGAATGACGCAGAGGAACATGACGGCGAACGTGAAGTAAGAGATCGGGATCGCCGTAGATCAAGGTCGTTCGCCGGAGATCAGCCGGAGCCGACGGCAAAGTTAGTTCCAGTCGAAGGCTCGGGACTCTCAGGGCCGTTTATTCGCCGGCCTGTGATGACCGTGCTGCTGACTCTGTCCGTGATTGTCGCCGGGCTCGCGACTTACGGGAAACTTGCCGTCAACGATCTGCCCGCAGTGGATTATCCGGTCATTCAAGTTACCTGCTCGTATCCCGGCGCGGACCCCACGACGATGGCCAACAACATCGCCACGCCGTTGGAGAAACAATTCATGCAGATCCCCGGGCTGGACATCATCACCAGCACTAGCACGCAGAGCAACACGTCGCTGATCTTGCAGTTTGTTCTGAGCAAAAGCATCACCGATGCCGCGACAGATGTGCAGGCTGCGATCCAACGTGCCACGGGGAAATTGCCAATCGATCTGCCGAGTCCGCCCACGTTTACAAAAACCAATCCGAACGATCAGGCCGTTTACTTGTTAGGCCTGATGTCAGATACGCTGACTGACTGGGACCTGTACAAGTACGCGTCCACGGTTGTCGCGCAGCGCATTAACATTCTGCCGGGTGTTTCGCAGGTGAACATTTACGGAGTGCAGGGCGCAATTCGAATCAAGGCCGATCCGTCGGCTCTGGCCGTGCGCGGTCTGACGATGGATGATCTGGCCAGCGCGATCAAAGCGGGCACAGTCTATTCCGGCGCAGGACAATTCGACGGTGCGCATCGCACCTTTGTCCTTCAGCCTAATGGACAGATCGATAAGGCTGAGGGATATCGCAACCTGATTGTGGCGCGCAACCCGAATGGTTTGCCGGTTTACTTGCGCGATGTTGCTGATGTGTACCAGGGTGTTCAGGACGAACGCATCTCGCGCTTTTTCTGGATGCGCGGTTTTAAACCGCCCGGCTCGGTAGTGGTGCTTGCGGTTTCACGACAGGCTGGCGCAAATGCAGTGGAAGTAGCGAACTCCGTCAAAGCGCTGTTCCCTGAGCTGCGCGCGAGTCTGCCGGGTTCGATCAAATTCACGCCGGTATTCGATCGTTCGCAAACGATTGTCAATTCCGCCGCGGAAGTGAAATGGACGCTGATGATCGCGTTCGTGCTGGTAGTGATGGTTATCTACGTGTTTCTCGGTCGCGCTACCGACACACTGATTCCGGCTGTGGCGTTGCCCATGTCGTTGCTGCTCACAGTGGCGGTGATGTACATGCTCAATTTCTCTATCAACAATCTGACTTTGATGGCGCTGACACTGGCTATTGGTTTCCTTGTCGATGACGCCATTGTGTTTTTGGAAAACGTGGTGCGCCGCGCCGAGCACGGTGAGTCGATCGTAAAAGCCACCTTCAACAGCGCCGGCGAAATTTCGTTCACGATCCTGTCAATGACGCTGTCACTCGCTGCGGTTTTCATTCCGTTGGTCTTCATCCCTGGACTGCTTGGCCGCATCTTCCGCGAGTTTTCCGTCACGATCATCGTGGCGATTCTCGCCTCAGGCCTTGTGTCGCTCACGCTCACGCCGTTGATGTGCGCGCGCATCCTGGGTGAGCGCAGGGCGGGCCACAAACGCGCCTGGATGGAACGGCACACCAGCAATTTCATCAAAAGAGTGATCGCTGCCTATGGGCGTGTGCTCGACAAGTTTCTCGACCGCGCGTGGCTCACCGTGCCGATCTTGATCATCTGCATCCTTGGTCTCTGGTTCTTCTTCACCCATTTGCCGTTCACGTTGTTGCCGCCGGGCGATAGCGGTTTCGTTCGCGGCGTGTTCATCGCGCAGGAAGGTTCGTCGCCGGCGCAGATGCGCGCTTATCAAACGGAAGTCAATAAGAAACTGCAAGAGGATCCAGCCGTCGGGCAATTCTTCACACTCGCTGGTTTCTCCTCGCGTACCGCATTGTCGCAGGGGCTGCTGTTTCTTTTTCTGAAACCGCGCGGTGAACGTCCGCCTATCGATCGAGTCATTTTGCGGCTGCAAAAATCGCTCGGCTCAATTCCTGGCATGACAGCTGTGTTAACGCCAAGTCCCGTGTTGCAAATCAGCGTTGGGGCCACGAGTCAGACGCAAGGGCAGTACGCGTACACCATCAGCGGCATCGTGCCGGGAGACGTCTATGCTGTGGCCGACGAACTGATGAAAAAACTGAAACAGTTTAAAGGCTTCTCCAGTGTCCGCTCCGATTACTATCACGACACGCCGAATCTTCGGATCGACATGAACCGGGATCGCGCAGCCACCTACGGCGTTTCTACTTCTTCAATCCAAAGCCTGTTGCGCAACGCTTACTCGCAAAACTACGTCTATCTTATCAAGGAACCGGATGACCAATACCAGGTTATTCTCGAAGTTACCGACAAGAATCGCGCGCACCCTGGGGACCTGGACGATCTCTACGTGCGCAGCAGCACCAGCGGCAATTTCAGCGCGAGCGGCTCAGGCGGCGGAACCATAGCGACGACCACAGGTAACATGACGAACCTCGTGCCGCTGCGTGTTGTAACATCAACAAAAGAAGTTATTGGTCCGCAAGCCGTGAACCATTTGAATCAGTTCACAAGCGTTACGTTCAATTTCAACCTGTTGCCGAACGTCGCCATCGGCGACGCGACCAAGTTTATCGAGGACGCTTTCGCGCAAATCCATCCGCACTATCCGACCGTGCAGGGTATCTTCCAGGGTGAAACGCTCGTGTTCCAGCAGCTGTTCCGTTCGCTGCCACTGCTCTTGCTCGCCGCGGTCTTTGTCATGTATGTGATCCTGGGAATTCTTTACGAGAGCTACGTGCATCCATTCACAGTTTTGTTTCCCGCGATTGTGCCCGCGCTCGTCGGTGGCTTGGCCACATTATATCTTTTCCACTCAGTCCTTTCGCTCTACAGCGTGATCGGACTCTTTCTCTTGTTAGGCATCGTGAAGAAGAACGGAATCATGGTGGTCGATTTTGCGTTGCAACGAATCGACGAAGGCTGGGACTTGCGCTCAGCCATTCACGAAGCCAGCATGGAACGGTTTCGGCCCATTATGATGACAACTCTCGCCGCGCTTATGGGCGCGATACCGATTGCACTCGGGTTCGGGCAGGACGCCGCATCGCGTCGGCCGCTGGGTCTGGTGATCGTGGGCGGTCTAATTATCTCTCAGATGGTCACGTTGTTCATCACACCAGTGATCTATCTCTGGCTCGAATGGTTCCAGGAGCACGTGCTCGACAAGGTGCCGTTCCTCCGCAGCGCTCACTATCATGAGGAGGCTCCACCCGCGAAAGGACAGATGCGACCCGAGCCAGTCGGCGCGCGCTGATTCGGTAAATCTGCATTCTTTATGATGTAGCGTGCGCTGTCTCCAGCGCAGATTCGGCGCGCAAAATCCGCTCAGGACAGCGGACACTACAGCTGCCTTTAGGCTTCAACGATCCAACGCGGCGTTAGCCATCCTTGATTCGAGCTTCGTCATTTGTCATTCGTCATTTATGTTGGCTCATGCGCGCGATGGTTCTCGATAAGTCAGCGCAGCCGCTCCAACTACGCGATGTGCCAAAACCAAGGCCGGGCAGGGGAGAACTGCTTGTGCGCATCAACGCGTGCGCTGTGTGCCGCACTGATCTTCACGTGGTCGATGGTGAACTGCCGAACCCGAAGCTACCGCTGATTTTAGGACACCAGATTGTCGGGCGCGTGGAAGAGATCGGGCAGGAAGCAAATTCGAAATTCCAGATCGGGGATCGCGTCGGCATTCCATGGCTCGGTTGGACAGATGGCGAATGTGCTTATTGCCGATCGGGCCGGGAGAATCTGTGCGATCACGCGCGTTTCACCGGCTACACCATCGACGGCGGTTACGCGGAGTACACCGTCGCCGATGCGCGATTCTGCTTTCATCTGCCCGACCGCTATAACGATGTTGAAGTTGCGCCGTTGCTTTGCGCCGGGTTGATTGGCTATCGCTGCTATCGGAAGACAGGTGACGCGCGCCGGCTTGGCATGTATGGCTTTGGCAACGCCGCGCACTTGATCGCGCAGATCGCGCTTTACCAAGCCCGCGACCTCTTTATTTTCACGCGGCCAGGTGACAATGCTACGCAGCAGGCTGCGAAGAAACTTGGCGCAGCCTGGGCCGGCGGTTCTGATGAGATGCCGTCTGAAAAACTGGATGCCGCAATTATTTTTGCTTCAGTCGGCGCGCTCGTGCCCGCGGCACTCCACGCGCTAGCCAAAGGTGGCATTGTGGTTTGCGGCGGAATTCACATGAGTGACATTCCTTCGTTCCCTTACGCCGCTCTTTGGGAAGAACGCATAATCACTTCAGTGGCAAACCTGACCCGGCGCGACGGCGAAGAGCTTTTTGCTCTCGCACCGCGCATTCCGGTTCAGACGAAGACGGAGACATTCGCCTTGGAAGAAGCCAACACCGCGCTGAACAGATTTCGGGCGGGTGAGCTCAAGGGCACAGCAGTGCTAACGATTACCGGATGACGAAGCTCGAATGCAATGTGCGTGCTATAGCGTGCGACTCGTCCGCCGGAGCACGAGCGAAGGAGGGGTCCTATGCAGACAAATTCAGCGCGCGAGAGAAATCCGTTGAGGGACAGCGGACGCTACAGCCTTGTTAGCGCGCTGGTGCCTGCGCGCGAGTGACGAACGGTCTTACAAGATTACCCGGGCCCCGTTTGCCGTCGTCGGCGACGGAACCCGCCGCGCTGGCGAGCGCTTCTTCCTCTGGTGAGAGGAACGGCTTGAAGCGGCTTTTATCGATCGCTTTCATGAAAGCCTCGTGAGGGGAGACAATGCCTTTTTCCAGAAGCGCCCAGATGGCGTCGTCCATGAACTGCATCCCCTGCGTCTTGCCGGATATGATCACGTCTTGGAGTTTTTGCGTTGCACCTTCTCGAATAATTGCGGCGACAGCGGCATTGGCGATTAAAATCTCGTTGACTGCGATTCGTCCGGGCCGGTCTGCTCTTTTCAAGAGCAATTGAGCGACCACGCCGCGCAGCGAGTTCGCCAGCATGGCGCGGGCCTGCGATTGGCGTTCTACCGGAAAAACGTCCACCATTCGGTCAACCGTCTTGCGCGCATTGTTCGTGTGCAGCGTGCCGAACACCATAAGCCCGGTCTCGGCGGCAGTCAGAGCGAGTGAAACTGTTTCCAAGTCGCGCATTTCTCCCACCAGCACAATGTCGGTGTCCTCGCGCAACGCCGCCTTGAGCCCTGCGGCGAACGAACTGGAATCGCCCGGCACTTCTCGCTGGGTGATGGTGCTGAGCTTGTTGTCATGCACAAATTCAATCGGTTCCTCGATCGTTATGATATGCTTTGCAAAATTTTGATTGATGTAGTCGACCAGCGCAGCCTGCGTGGTGGTTTTGCCGGAGCCGGTGGGACCAGTCACAAGGACCAGGCCGCCGCGTAAATTGGCAAAGTCTTTCACCACCATTGGAATGCCCAGATCCTCGAGTGTGGCGATCTTGGTAGGAATCAGCCGAAACGTTGCGCCGTACCCATCCGACTGCTTGAAATAGTTGCTGCGGAAACGAGAGGCTTCATCCATTTCGTAGGCAAAATCGAGGTCGCCGCGCTGCTCAAAGATTTCCCAGTTATGCGCGCCACAGAGTTCACTCATCATCCGCACCGCTTCCTCGTGCGAAATCGGCTCGGCGCGAATGGGCATGATATCACCATGCACACGCATTTTCGGCGGCTGCCCCTCGGCGAAATGCAGATCAGATCCACCGTGCCTGACGATTACGCTCAGAAATTGGTCAAGGTGAGCCATTTTAACGGGACAACGAGAGCACAGGACGACGAGACAACAAGACTATTCGGCTGTGCGCTTGCAGGCCCGTAGTCCTGTGATCTGTGGCCATGTGGTCTACGTATTCAACTGCTGGCGCACCAGTAGTTTCTGGTCGGCGCGCGCGTAAGCCTCCTCGGCGGTGATCACACCGCGCTGGTAAAGTTCGATGAGCGTATCATCCATGAGACGCATGCCTTGTTTTTTGCCGGTCTGAATGATGCCCGGCAACATATAGGTTTTGTTTTCGCGAATCACGTTAGCTATAGCTGGCGTATTCGTGAGAATTTCCAGTGCCAGCACGCGTCCGGTGCCGTCTGCCCGCGGTATCAGCTGGTGACTGACGACTCCGCGGAGAGATTCGCTCACCATCACCCGGATTTGTTCCTGCTGATGAGGCGGAAACACGTCGAGCAACCGATCCAGCGTCCGGGAAGCATTACTGGTGTGCAGCGTTGCCAAAACAAGATGGCCGGTTTCAGCGGCGGTGATGGCGAGGGAAATCGTCTCCAGGTCGCGCATTTCTCCGACCATGATCACGTCCGGGTCCTCGCGAAGTGACGCGCGCAGCGCCGTAGCGAAAGACTCGGTGTGAGTGAATACCTCCCGCTGGGTAACGTGGCAGTTTTTCGATTTCAAAATGTACTCGATCGGATCTTCCAGTGTGATGATGTGATCGTGGCGCTCGACGTTTATGTGCTCGACCATCGCTGCCAGCGTCGTCGATTTGCCCGTTCCCACCGAGCCGGTCACCAGGATCAGCCCGTTCTGATAGCGGGTGAGTAACTTGAGACGCTCGGGCAAGCCCAGTTCGTCCATGGTTCGCACATGGGCGTTAATCACGCGAAAAACCATTTCGATCCCAAGCCGCTGGCGCACCACGCTGGTGCGGTAACGGGCGAATTGGTTGGCATAGGCAAAATCCGAGTCGCCGCGCCTATTCAGCTCATCTTTATAGACGCTGGGCACAAAAGCTTCTGCCAGGGCCGCGGTTTGCTCGGCAGTGAACCGCGGTGCGTCCGGCCAGATTGGCTCTAGTCGTCCGTGTAAACGCCATCTCGGCTGCGCGTTCACGCCCAGATGAATGTCGGATGCGCCCGCCTTTTGCCCAACCTCAAGATAGTCATCCACGTGACTCAGCGGATGAGATTTCACTGCGATGTCCGAAACAAGACTATTAGCGATCATGGGCGCTTACAGGAATCATTACGCCGCCCAGCCCGGCGCGTAAATACTAAAACGAGCAAGTCCCCCGGGGAACATCAGACACATGGGCTTATGTTTTGCGACGTGGCCGCCCTGCAAAATCAGTGAGGCGACTTTTGACCAGCTCCACAATCACCGGCCGAACCAGGCTGGCCGCGATTTTTAGTGCAGCCAGGGCAAAGCCGGTTTCGACCAGCTTTTTCTTTGCTTTACGGCTGTTCTTTGCATCCACATAAACTTTTCTCTTCCGCATTGGAGCCAGTGCGATCAGCGCGCCGACGGCGGCCGCCGCCGTGAGCCAGGAGACGGTCTGTTGCCGGAACGATCTGCGGAATTTTGCCGGGAAATCCAATTCATAGCGCAGCCCGCGCAAGTCGTGCCTCAGGCGTTCACGAGATCGCGCGAGCTCCGCTCTCAACTCGTCGATTGATTCGTTGCGTCGAGATGTTTTAGCCATTCGCGATCCTTCTTTAATTCGGCAACTGTGTTTCGGAAAAACGGTTTAGTGACACGGCTGCGCGCCACCAGAAGCAAAATCAGCGCGACCAGGAAATGCACCGCGGCAGCGATCAGCGCTACAGCGGGCCACGACGTGCCAATCAAATGCGCCAGGCCAACAACTACCGCCACGATGAGAAAGACATAGCCCATCACGCAGAGCGCCAGCGCCAGAACCACACAGACGATGAGTACCAGCACCTGCACCGCCGCCGCTTTGGATTCCCGGGCGACAAGCGCAAAGCGACTCTCGAAAAACTCTGTCAGCGCGCCTACCAGCGCGATCAGGTTTTCGAGCAAACCGGCGTGCCCTGCAGGATTGCGGGGCCGAGAGCTCTCGCTGGTCATTTCGAGAGCTTTCAGAGTTAACGCCGGAAGATCAGACCCAGCACGAACCCAATGCCGAGCGCCGTGAATATCGCCTTGGTGGGATTTTCACGCACGTATTGCTCTGCGTCTTCCTGAAACGTCCGGGCGCGGGTCCTCGCGTCTCCCCACGCTTGTTCCGCTTTGCCGCGTGCTTCATCCCAAGCCTGCTCCGCCTTCCCGCGATACTCTTCCGCGAACGCGCCTGCGGCTGATTTCAATTCTTCCGCCGCCTTGCGTGCATGTTCCCTGCTGCTTTGCAATTTATTCTGCGCCTCGCCGGCGGCCGACGGTTTCTGTTCTGGTTGCTTTTCTTCTGCCATTGGTAATCTCCAGTTGATTTTCGCCTCAATTATCCGCGCGCTTTGCTAAATGGGCAAACGCTCAGTTTCGTTAAAGCGTTGAAGCGTTTAAGCGTTTAAGTGTTTTAAGCGTCCAAGAGTTCAGAGGAAAAGCCGCTTGAACTCCGAAAGCCTTCGCGAGCGGGGCGCTTCAACGTGTTTAATGCTTTAACGGCGCGCCAGCGCGCGCATCACTGTTCGCGGAAAATGATTCGCGCTTTCGTCAGGTCGTATGGCGAAAGCTCCACGGAAACTTTGTCTCCGGGCACGATCCGGATGAAATGCTTGCGCATTTTGCCCGAAATATGTGCGAGCACATTGCGCTGGCCGGGCAGATCGACCCGGAACATCGTCCCTGGCAACACCTGGGTCACCGTGCCCTCGGTCACGATCTGTTGTTCCTTCGCCATCGCGGGCGAATATACCCGCGAACATGCGTCTCTCAAGAGCGCGCGCGTCACGTCATTTACTGCAACTGATCGAGAGAGATCGCAGGCAAATACTCGCGAAGCTCCTGACGTTTCCACCACGCGCCGGTCTGGCGAAGTTCGTTCACGGTCGTGAACCGGTAACGATAAAACATCGCGCGAATATAGCGGGGCGGCTTGTCTGGAAACGGATTTCGCGCAAGCAAGCCGCTCACGTCGTGCGAGCCTTGGAGCAGCCGGAAGATCAACCCCACTAGCCACGAATTTCCTCCCGGCGTTTCCAGAGCGGCAAACCACATCTGCCAGTCGAGACGTGGCTGGTGCGGCGCACACCAGCCCGGCGCCCCTTTCACGTCGCCTGGTTTCCATTTGAATTCGTACGGGAGCCAATCCATCCCGTCCGCACTGCCTTCGATGATGATTTCGTCGCGGTCCTTTGTCATCACGCGAAACAGTCCGTAGCCATTCAGGATCCGAAACGCTTCGAGCTGTTCATAAAGCTTTGCCAGTGCGCGCGGCGGCCGGGCCTGCGGCTTGAACGCGCTGAAGATCAGCCACGCATTGATCGGCAGCGTCACAATAATCACCGCAACCGCCGCATAACTGCACAATCGATCTGGTAGGGCGCGACCGCCGGGCGCGCTGATGGTCCGTGCGCGGCCGGCCTCCCGCAACCGCGGAATCCTTACCGCCGCGTCATCAAAAAGCAACAAACACAAAGCGATCGTGAGCAGATTGAAAAAGCAATAGTTGCCGGTGAGACCGATCACGAGCTGAAGAAAAATCATCAGTCCGGCAGCGATAAGTCGCGGTCGTCGCGGCGCCCAGATAAAAAAAGGCACGACGATTTCCACCACGAGACAAACCCCGACCGAAAAATGCTTAAACCATTCCGGACTTTTATCCGCCCACCAGCCAAACACCGTGGGCAACGGTTGCGACCAGTAGTGATAATCGAGTGCCGTCAGGCTCCACCAGGAATCATCGCCGCTGGTCAGTTTCACCACGCCAGACATCAGCATCAGTTTGAAAAGAAGAAACTTGAGCAAAAACAAACCCGCGCTTGAAACCGGAGCCGCTGTAGCCGGGGGCGATGACCCCGGCCACCATATTAATCCCGTTGGCCGAAGCTGCCACGGCGCGAGAAAGATCGATAAGAAGCCAGTCTCCAGCAGGAGAACGTCCCATTGAAAATTGAGAAAGATTTGTCCGGCAATCGTGAGTGACAGGTAAAAGATAAAAAGCGCAACGAGCGAAAGTGCCGGGGCGACCCCGAAAACTAAAAGCAACGAGAGAACAACGCCGCCGCCGCAAAGGAAATGAAGAAAGCCGTTGCTGAAGTCGAACCAGCAGAGCGTGGGCAAAAAAGTGTAGGCGCCTCGTCCAAGTTGTGCGCGAACTGCCGGCAAGAATTGATTGACCGGCGACATTCCGTCGCTCCCGATGAGTCCGTCCACTTGCACCCACAGCGAGACGAACGCGATCAGGTAAATCACGCCGAGCGTACGCAAGAACCAGCGGCGCGCCCAAAAATAAGTTGGCGGGCGCACATCTTTGCCCGAGAGCAAACGCGTCACTGCCGCTGCAAGGTTCCGATGGCGAGCAATAAAGTTATAGCCGGTTTCGGAAATCGCCGCGAATCCGGGAAGGTGATCATAGCTCCACGCCAGCCATTTTCTCGAAGCTCGATGTCCTAAGGAGCGATAGATCGCTTCCGCCGCGAAAAACACTTTACCATCCGGCTCGATGAAAACCATCGAGCGTTTGAACTGTTCGATTGAAATTTCGGGAAAGCGACCGGCTGCCTCCTGATAGATGGCGTAATCGACGTTGCCACCGGTGCTTTCGCGCCAGCGTTCGATCCACAGCCGGCAAAAATCACATTCGCCATCCCAGATGAGGAGCGGCTTTGGCGGTGGATTGGAAACGCGGAGGCGCATTCAGATTAGTAGAACGTGAGAGGTGAGATGTGAGAAGTGAGAAGTGGTTTGCGTTTTCACTTCTCATCTCTCACCAATACTTCTCACTAATCCCGAAACTCCGCCCACACCGGCGCATGATCGGAAGGGTCTTTGCCCGTTCGCATTTCGCGATTGATCCCGGACGCAACACATTTTTTTGCCAGCGATTCGCTGGCCAGAACTGCATCGATGCGAAGGCCGCGATTCTTTTCAAATGCGCGCATTTGATAATCCCACCAACTGAAAAGATTTCCCTCTTTGTGATGCAATCGCAGCGTGTCCCGCAGACCTGCGTCGCATAATTCGCAAAATGCGCGCCGTTCATTTTCCGAGCACATGATGGTCCCGTGCCAAAGCGCAGGATCGTAAACGTCGATGTCTTCCGGGGCGACGTTGAAATCTCCGCATACCACAAGGTCTGTGGATTTTTCCCCGGCCAAACAATCTCGCAGGCGCCGATACCAATGCAGCTTGTATTCGTAAGCAGGCGAGCCGACTGCTTGTCCATTCGGTGCGTAAATCGAGTACACGCGCAGGTCGCCGATGGTCGCTGCGATCACCCGCGCCTGCGGATCGACCACTTCATCACAAAGCGACAGGCGGACATCGCGCGGCTCGCTTTTCGCGAGGATGGCCACGCCGTTATACGATTTCTCACCGTGATAAGCCGAGTGGTAACCAGCTGCCTGCAGAGCAAGCGCGGGGAATTGTTCGTCCGGGCACTTGGTCTCTTGCAAGCAAACAATGTCCGGCTCGGTGGCCTGTAGCCAGGTGAACAAGCGATCCTGGCGTTTGCGCAAGGAGTTGATGTTCCAGGTCACGATTTTCATTTCGTGAGATGTGAGAGGCGAGAAGCAAGAAGTAAGCGCTTTTCAATTTACACCCGCTAAGCCACCCCTCACTAGTCACTTCTCACTTCTCACAACTCTAACTCCACGCCCGGCGTAGGCACAATCACCTCTGAGTCGGGAAGCTCGGCTGTCAAAGTCGCGCGCATCCACTCCACCGCGGGCGGATCGCCATGCACGAGAACGATTTTTCGGGGCGCGAGTTTCGTCGCGTAATCGACAAGCGCTTCGCGTGTGGAGTGCGCGCTGAACTGGAACTGTTCGATGTTGCAACGGATGCGCTGAGCTGGTTTGTCGGGATCCAGAGCGACCTCGCCCTCCGTGCCTGTGTCCCGCAGAAGACCGGCAGGCGATTTCGGATTGGCGTAGCCGACGAAGAAAATCGAGTGCTGCTGATTTTCAATTAGTCGCCGGGCAAAAACGTTCGAGAGCGTTTTGGGGATCATCATGCCGCTGGAGAGGACGTAAGCGCGTCCTCCGCGCAGCGGCGCATCTCGGATAGTTTCGTCATTCAAAATGAAGGGCGCCACTTCCCTCATAAGTTGCAGGCGAGGCAATTGCCGGCGAGTCATGTGCGCGCGGCGATCGTAAATATCGGTGAACTTCGAGCTGAGACCGCCGATATAGATTGGAAATTCGGGCAGGCGCCGCTCGCGACGGAATTTGTAAAACATCGCCAGCACTTCCTGTGTTTTGCCAAGCGCGAAAACGGGTATGAGCACGCATGACCCACGCTCAAATGCAGCGGCGAGCGCCTCTGCCAGGCGTCGCTCTTCGCCAGCGCGCGTCCAGTCCGCCGGCTTGGCGTGATCGCCTCGCGTGCATTCCACGATCAGGACATCGATCTTCTCTTGAGGGAAGATCGCCGCTTCCATGATCGTTTGATCGTCGAAATTGACGTCGCCAGTGTAAAAGACCGTTTGGCCTTCGGCGCGCAGCAAAACTCCTGCCGAGCCAAGCACGTGCCCTGCATCAAAAAACTCGAATGTCAGCCCCGAAATCCTTTGGGGCTGCGGCGCCCGTTCGCCTGAAATGGAGATACGCTGGCGTAGCGGACACCAGCGCCACCGTTCCGATGCGCGATCGGTTTCGCGATGCGTGAAAAGTGGATACAATCCCGCGACTGGGGGACCGATCTCCTCGCGTTGTCGGGTCATCACGTTGACGGAGTTGTGCAAAAGCACACTGCCGACCTCGGCCGTGGCCTCCGTCATGAAAACGCGCGCGCCGGGAAAGCGTCGCATTGCCAGTGGCAACGTGCCGATGTGATCCTGGTGCGCGTGCGAAATCAGAATCGCTTCGATCTCGCGGCCCGCGGTTAGCTTGAAATTAGGCAGCGCTTCCTCGCCTGTGTTTTTGGGATGCATCCCGCAATCGAGCAACAGCCGATGGCGACCAATCTCAAGATAGTACGAGTTCGCGCCGATCTCCGTGCGGCGGGTGAGATTAATAAATTTCAATTCGTGGAAGCGTTGAAGGGTTAAAGCGTTGAAGCGTTAAAGCGCTGCTCAGGCAAGACAAAAGCTAACCTGTCGAAATCGCTCCAAGGTGGATCGGCTTTTCCGAAGGCGATGGCTATCTCCGAAGGCGCTGGATGATCCCTCAAAAGCCAGGCGGGCGAGAAGACACTCACCCAACGTGTTGAGGACAACGCGTTCCACCTACAGCCATTCTTCAAAAATCCGCAGCCAATTGCCTCGCAGGATTTTTTCGATATTCTCGTCGGAAAAGCCGCGCTCGATGAGTTTGCGGGTGAGATTTCGCGCATGCGAATGGTTCGTTAGGTCGGGAATGAAATGCGGGGTCGTTAACTTCGCAGCAAGCTCGGCCCGCAGGCTCTCCGGCAGCTGCTGGAAGAGATACTCGCAAAAATCAAAACCGATCCCGACGCTGTCGATGCCGGCCAGGCCTATCACGTGCTCGATATGATTGACATAACGATCGATCGTGCTCGTTTGAGGGTCTGGGCTAACGAGAATCGCATTGAGCCCGACCACGCCGCCGCGTTGACCAATGATCTTGATTTGTTCGTCGGTGATGTTGCGCTCGATGTCGTAAAACTTTCGCGCGTTGGTGTGCGAAACAATGAGCGGTTTGCTCGTCAGATCGATAATGTCCTCGAATCCCCTTGGGTTAATGTGCGCAAGATCGATGAGGATGCCGAGCCGCTCGCACTCGCGCACCAGGTCGCAGCCGAAATTTGTCAGGCCGTCGCGTGGCGAACCGCTCGGCTTGAAAATCCCGCCGCTGCCCGCGGCGTTGCGCCGCGCATGCGTCAAGCCAACCGATCGCACGCCGAGCTCGTAAAATGCGCGGAGCAAGTTTAAATCGTCGCCTAACGGTTCGACGCCTTCCATCGTGATGACCAGCGCGATTTTGTTCGCCGCGCGGGCCTGCTCGATCTCGGCAAACGTTTTGCAAATCGCGAGTCGCTCCGTTTGCTCCACCTCAGCGTACAGTCGTGCAACCTGATCGAGCGCCACGCGCAAACCCATTTCGGGCAGATAACGGTCCTCGATGTAAATTGCCACGCCAAGGACGCCCATACCGCCGGCTCCGAATTCCGGCAGAAAATGCGAGACGAGAACGCCCGGACGATCACGCTTTTCATATAAATCGATCAGCAGATCGAAGTGAAAATCGACAACTCCGCCGGCATGCAGCCCGTCGATTCGTTCTTCGATGGATTCTTCCTTAGCAGTCATTCCGTAGCCGGAGTTTACCTGTCACGCGTAGCCCAGCACTCTCTAAATTCGCGTCAATTCGTGTGATTCGCGGGCCTTCTTCGTGCTTGGCAGAGTGCGCTAGGAACGAGAGTCGCGGACGCTCGTTGGAAGACTTTCTAGCTACTTAACTCGAGCATCCGCAGAATCGGTATTTCTGCGCGTTTGCGCACTGGTTCCGGCAAAGTGATTTCCGGTTCCATGTTTAACAGCGCGTCGTAAGCTTTTTCCAGCGTATTCATTTTCATGAACCGGCATTCGCCGCAGAAGCAATTATCTGTCGGGCCTGGAATGAATGTCTTGTGCGGGATCTCTTTTCGCAGCCGGTGCAACAAACCCGCTTCGGTGACGACAATGATCTCGCGCGCTGGCGATTCTTTGCAAAACGCTACCATTTTCTCGGTGGAACAAACTTCATCGGCAAGCATGCGCACGGCGTAGGTGCATTCCGGGTGCGCAACGACTGGCGCATTGGGATATTCTTCACGAATGCGGTTTATGCTGCGCGCCGTGAACTCGACGTGGACATAACAGGTGCCCTGCCACAAATCCATCTTGCGCCCGGTTCGTTCCATCACCCAGGCACCGAGGTTTTGGTCTGGAACGAAAAGAATGTTTCGATCGGCTGGCGCGGCACGCACGATTTTGTCGGCATTGCCGCTGGTACAGATCACGTCGGCCTGTGCTTTCACGCCAGCGCTGCAATTGATGTAGGCAATGACGTAGTAGTTCTTATCCGCGTGCTTCTTTAAAAACGCCGCTAGTTTTTCCGGTGGACATGATTCGGAGAGCGAGCAGCCAGCCTCGAGATCCGGCAAAATCACGCGCTTGTTTGGATTAATGATCTTGGCCGTTTCGGCCATGAAATGGACGCCGCAAAACAAGATCACGTCGGCGTCCGTTTTCGCTGCCTGATAACTCAGGCCCAGCGAATCGCCTACGAAATCGGCCACGTCCTGCAACTCGGGCACTTGATAGTTATGCGCGAGAATCACAGCGTTGCGCTCCCGCTTGAGCTCTAGCAGTTCTTCGCCAAGATCGGTGATGACGCGGCCAGGCCTAGCGAAGTTTATCCCGGCACTTACCATCGGCTAATATGGCGGTTTCTTGCCGATTTACAAACCAACTTGCCATGCATTGTAGGGCGTTTCTGTGAAACGCCAAGTTCACGGCGTCTGACACAGACGCCCTACAAGAGGGCGGCGCGCATCGCTTCGATCGGCGCCTCGCAATTAAACCAGATTTGGAACGACAGCGCGCCCTGATGCAGCAACATCGATAGTCCATTTGCGCCGCGCGCGCCTGCTTCCTCGGCTGAGCGAAGCAGAGCGGTCTTCGATGGTCCGTAAACGCAATCGAAAACCATATGATGGGGCGCGAGTAATCGCGCCGGCATCGGGGACGGATCACCTGGATTCATTCCAGCTGGCGTGGCATTCACGATAAGATCGATGTCCCCAATTTGCGCACGCATTGCCGATTCCTCCCATGCAACGGCTTCCAGG
>Ga0209056_10001311_pt1 | contig 27288 bp, 24 predicted proteins | sample GraSoiAngelo_114_FD_185876 | JGI IMG/M metagenome (GOLD analysis project Ga0209056, IMG submission 185876) | Grasslands soil microbial communities from the Angelo Coastal Reserve, California, USA - 14_0903_13_40cm (SPAdes) (version 2) | ecosystem: Environmental > Terrestrial > Soil > Grasslands... | reverse complement strand
CGTGGCCGCGCAAGCCGAATACACCTTTGGCCTGGTGCCGCGCTGGTTTGTCTTCACACCTTGGGGCGCAGCGGCGTTCATTTTGTTCTTCGTCTCCGGTCTGGTGGAATCAAACCGCACTCCCTTCGACGTGCCCGAGGGCGAATCGGAAATCGTCGCAGGTCACATGACCGAATATTCCGGATTCAAATACGCGACGTTTTTCATGGCGGAATACATCGGGATGTTCGCGATTAGCGGGCTTGGCGTGACATTGTTCCTCGGCGGCTGGCATGCGCCTGCGCGCGTGCTGGAAATCATTCCGTCTTATGTCTGGTTTTTCGTAAAACTGAGTGTGCTGCTCTTCGTTTACATCTGGGTCCGCGGCACCCTTCCGCGCACGCGCATCGATCAAATCATGAATGTCGCCTGGAAATTCATGTTGCCGATGGCGTTCACGTGTATCATCGCCGCTGCCGTCTGGCATTATGCCGGGCGCGGCCTCCGCGGATGGCTGTGGTCGCTCTTGGTGATTGTCATTGTTTACACCGCTCTGTCGATCCTGCTCGACACGCGAAGGAAATTTGCGCAGCGCGTTTATCGCTTCGCTGAATGAACGGCGCCGCATTCATTGTCATTTCGATTTTGACGCTCGCCGCGGCACTGGCTGCTGCCACGCTGCGAAAGCTGATGCATGCCGCTCTCAGTTTTGCAGTGGCATTCGTAGGGATCGCAGCGTTCTTCTTTTTGCTCGGCGCGGAGTTCGTGGGGTTGGCCCTGGTGTTCATTTACATCGGCGCGGTCGCAGTCCTGATCGTTTTCACGATTCTTCTCACCCGACGCGATATTGAAAAAGACCGCGGGTTTAACTGGAGCGGAGTAATCATCGCCGTCGCCGTATTCTGCGGTTTGACGTGGGCGATTCTGAAAACGGCGTCGCTTTCGATCGTCGCTCCGCATATTCGTGCGCTGACAGTCAAACGAATCGGGGAAGCGTTAATGACCAGTTACGTCTGGCCATTGCAATGCATTGGGCTGCTGCTCACCGCCGCCCTGATTGGTGCGCTTGTCCTGGTGATGGAGGAAAAACGATGACGCCGACGCTGCAAATCTTTCTGATTGTTTCTGCAGCGCTGTTCTCCATCGGCCTGCTCGCTGCCCTGAGCCGTCGTCATGCCATCTTCATCCTCATTGGAATCGAGATGATGCTTGCGGCAGCGAACCTGAATTTCATTGCGTTCTGGCGTTTTGCTCCGAAGCCACATCAGCCGCCGGTGGGCGTGATGCTCGCACTCTTCTCCATCGCAATCTCCGCCGCCGAAGCCGCCGTTGGCCTGGCGATGGTGATTGTCGCTTATCGTCACTATCGCACAACTAATGTGGATCAGCTCGATCAGCTCAAAGGATGAATTCAGGGATCATCACTAACCTCTGGCTGATCCCGGCCGTCCCGTGCGCGGCGTCGCTCGCGATTCTGAGTTTGTCGAATGCACGCCGCAAAAGCGCAGCGGTTCTCGCGGTGATTGGGCAAGTGTTTGCCCTCGGGATGTCGATCTTCGCGTTCTTGCCCACGCTGCAAACGAACAGCTTCCGCGCCGTTCAGAACTTCACCTGGTTCACGTTCGGCGATCAAGCATTGCGGCTCGGATTTGTTCTCGACCCGCTTGCTGCCGCCATGCTGGTGATGATCTCGCTCGTCGGGTTGTGCATTTTCATCTTCAGCATCGGCTACATGGCCGGAGACAAAAATTTCGTTCGTTTCTTTGCGTACCTGTCGTTCTTCTCCGGCGCGATGCTCGGTCTTGTTCTCGCGAACAGTTTGCTTCTGCTTTTCATTTTTTGGGAACTGGTCGGACTCGCGTCGTATTTACTCATCGGCTTCTGGATCGAGCGACCGAGCGCGGCGGCTGCCGCAAAAAAAGCGTTCATCACCACGCGCATCGGCGACATGGGATTTTTTCTCGGGATGCTCTGGCTTTATAAGCGCAGCGGGACGCTTCTGTTTTACGATGGCGGGAGCGGCTGTCTCGAAAGTGCCGGCCTCGCTACGCTCCGGGCAAGCGCCACGTTCATCGCGCTGCTGATTTTCTGCGGGGCAATGGGGAAGTCAGGACAATTCCCGCTACACGTCTGGTTGCCGGATGCAATGGAAGGACCAACACCCGTCAGCGCGTTGATCCACGCTGCGACGATGGTCGCCGCCGGCGTGTTTCTCGTGGCACGCGTGTATCCGCTCTTTTCGTTAGGCGGGATCAACGGTGTGACCTCATCACTTACCGTCGTCGTTTGGATCGGCGTCACGACGGCGCTGATGGCGGCGCTTATCGCCATCGCGCAGGCGGACATCAAACGGATCCTCGCTTATTCGACCGTGTCGCAACTTGGCTTGATGATGGTTTCATTAGGCGTCGGCGGTGTCGCAGCAGGCATCATGCACCTGCTGGCGCACGGCTTTTTCAAGGCGCTCCTGTTCCTCGGCTCCGGGTCCGTGATTCACGGATGCCAGGGCGAACATGACATTCGCAAAATGGGCGGCCTGCGGCGACTCATGCCGGTGACGTTTGTCACATACGCCGTCGGGATGATGGCACTCAGCGGCGTCCCGTTCTTTTTTTCCGGCGCTTGGACGAAAGAAGAAATTCTTCGTGCGACAGAGCATTGGCCGCGGTCGCACGCGCCATATTTCCTGATGCTTGCGGGCGTCGTTCTCACGGCTCTCTATATGACGCGGCAAATCATCTACGTCTTTTTCGGCAACTCACGCGTCGCCTCGGAGCGTGCGCACGAGAGCCCGCGCGTGATGACGATGCCTCTGATAGCCCTCGCTGTTTGCGCAATTTTCTTCAGCGTCGTGCTCACGCCGGCATGGCCGTGGCTCCACGCGTATCTCAGAGGCGAACCTGCGCAGTTCGACGTCGCGCGCCTGATTCAGCCGATGGTGTTTGTTTCACTCGTGCTGGTCGGCGCCGGCATCGGCCTCGGCATTTGGGTGTATCGCAAAGCGGGCGCGCAAGATCGACAACGTTCGGCTGAGATCGATCCGCTCGAATACGCGCAGCCGGCGCTGTTTCGGTTCCTCGCCAACAAAATGTGGATCGACGAACTTTATGGCCGCACGGTGATTACGTTCAGTTGGGCGGCCGCGCGGTTGTCTGACTGGATGGACCGCTATTTCTGGGATGGTCTGGTGCGCGGCTTCGGCGCGGTCGGCAGGGTTTTCGCAATGCTTACGACCAGTGTTGATGAACACGGCATTAACGCAGGAGTTGATGAAACCACGGCCGGGACGCGCGGCTTGGGCCGGCTCATGTCCAAGGCGCACTCGGGTCAAATTCAAACGTATCTCGCCGCGCTGGCTGTCGGCATGCTCGCGCTGCTTCTTCTTTACGCATGGTTGGGTTGATCACGGCAATTATTTTCATTCCGCTCCTCGGCGCGCTGGCGGTCTGGATCTGGCCACAGAAGAATGCGCGCCCGCTGGCTCTGATTTGTAACGTCATCTCTGCTGCATGTGCCCTTGCGCTATGGCGAAATTTCGACGCCACCGCGAGTGGGCTGCAGTTTGTGGAACGTCATGATTGGATTCCCGCAATCGGTGCGGAATATCTCGTCGGTGTCGATGGGCTAAGTCTGCTGTTGGTATTGCTCACCTCGCTAATCGTGCCGTTTGCATTTCTGGCGCAGCCCATGCCCCGCGGTTTCTACGCGACAGTGCTCGTGATGCAGTCTGCGCTCTACGGAACGTTCACCGCGCAGAATTTCATTCTCTGGTTCCTGTTTTACGAAATGAGCCTGATCCCTGCGTTTTTGTTGATCAAAATCTGGGGCGGCGAAAACCGCGATCGCGCGGCGACCAAGTTTTTCCTATACACATTTCTCGGCAGCGTGGCAATGTTGCTTTCGTTTCTCGGGATTTATTTGGCCAGAGGGACATTCGATTTCGCAACTCTCGCGGGTCTTGGGAAAAACGGTTTGCTCACCGGCAACCTCGCCTGGCTTGCTTTTGCAGGCGTCTTTGTCGGATTGGCGGTGAAGGTGCCGCTCTTTCCGTTTCACACCTGGCTGCCTGACGCTTATCAAGCCGCGCCTACGGGGGTCTCGATGGTGCTGACCGGCCTGCTCTCCAAAATGGGCGTTTACGGTTTCGTGCGCTTGTTGCTCCCGCTTTTCCCGAACCAGATCAGGGTCGTCGGCCCCTGGCTGCTTGTGCTGGCGGTCTGCTCGATCGTGTTCGCTCCACTCGCGGCATGGGCGCAACGGGATCTGAAACGAATGGTTGCCTATTTGTCGATTAACCATCTCGGCTACTGCATGCTCGGTCTCTTCGCGCTCGCCGCTTCACCTGTAGTTGCTGCCGGGGTCGATGCGCACGCGGCGTTGAGCGGCGTGTTCATGCAAATTTTTAACCATGGCATCACTGCGGCTACGCTCTTTTATTTTGTTGGCCTGCTCGAACAACGGCGCGGGCTGCGCGGAATCGACGACTTCGGCGGCCTGATGCAGCGGACGCCGCTGCTGTGTGGCTGGATGAGCGCCGCCATGTTTTCATCGCTCGGCCTGCCGGGACTGAACGGGTTCATCGGTGAATTTTTGATTTTCAAAGGCTCATTTGCCGTCGCGGGCCCGTTTACTGCGATTGCGATAATCGGTCTCCTCGTCACAGCCATCGTTTTTGCGCGAGCGATGCAAGCGCTTTTTAGCGGACCGCTCGCACAAAGTTGCAGCGCGTTCCCCGATCTTTTGCGAACCGAAAGGCTCGTCATCGTTCCCGTGACGTTGCTCATGTTCGCCATCGGCATCGCGCCGCAATTCATGTTCAACATTTTCAACACAACCGTCGTTCACATGGCGCGGCTGTTTGCCTAACGAGGTCCAAAATGCGTAAGGACATTATTCCGATCGAGCGTATCGCTTACCTGATTTTTGTTTTCCGCGAAGAGAGAGTCATGTTGGATTCTAGCGCGACTCTACGGCGTAACGACGGGAAATTTGAACAAGGCAGTCAGCCGCAATCGAGACCGATTCCCTTCCGATTTCATGTTTCAACTTACTGCCGAAGAGGCGAAAGATTTGATATTTCAAATTGGAAGATCAAAAGGGCGGGGCGGCCGCCGTCATCGTCCCTATGCTTTTACTGAGCAAGGTATCGCGATGCTCTCGAGTGTTCTAAACAGCGAACGTGCGGTGAAAGTGAATATCGCGATCATGCGCGCGTTTGTGAAGCTGCGCCAGACGCTCGAAACGAACCGTGAGTTAGCACAAAAATTTTCGGAGCTCGAACAACGCGTTGGCAAGCATGACGAGGAAATCGCTGCGATCCTCGAAGCGATCCGGCAGTTGATGGCTCCACCAGAAAAGCCGCGACGTGAAATTGGATTTCATGTGCGCGAACGTGCGCCGCGATATCGGGTGCGTAAACGCGCATGATCGCCTGGACGATTTACATCACGGTCGCAGGCGCAGTGCTCTCACTGCTTGTGCCGCGGGTGGTTGCGCGGTGGATGGCGCTGTTGACAACCATCGCTGGCTTGGCGCTCACGCTCGTGATGTTTGTTCGCACGCCCATTGAAAATCTTGCGCACTTCACCACAATCGTGCGCGTGCCGTGGGTGCCCGCGCTGGGGATGAATTATCATCTGGCGATCGACGGCGTCAGCCTGACGATGGTTCTCGTGACGGGCATCTCAGCGGTGAGCACGGTGCTGTTTTCGTGGGACGTCGAAGATCGGCAGAACGAATTTTTCTTCTGGTTACTGCTCGTAGTAGGCGGCTGCTACGGGGTGTTCCTGAGCGCCGATTTATTTTTGTTCTTCGTGTTCTACGAGCTGGTGATCGTGCCGAAATACTTTCTCATCGCTATCTTCGGCTCGACCAACAAGGAATACGGCGCAATGAAGTTGACGCTGTACTCCTTTTTTGGCGGCATGTTTGTGTTCGTGGGGATTCTCGTCGCCTACGTAACTGCTGGCTCGCTGGATCTGGGTCAGCTGTCGGAATTCCAGTTCCCGCCGCATCTGCAGACGTGGGCATTTCCTGTGTTGTTTCTCGGATTTGCCGTGCTCGCCGGCATCTGGCCGCTGCACACGTGGGCGCCCACTGGCCACGTCGCTGCGCCTACAGCCGGCTCGATGTTGCTCGCGGGCATCGTCATGAAACTCGGCTCTTACGCCGGGCTCCGCGTGGCGATGAACCTTTTCCCGCAGGGATTTCAGATGTGGAGCAAATGGATCGTCGTTCTGGCGGTGATTGGGATTATCTATGCCGCGGCGGTGGCGCTTCGCCAAGGTGATCTGAAATTTGTGATCGGTTATTCGAGCGTAAGCCACATGGGCTTTGTGTTGCTCGGGCTTGCGGCAGCAACATCGCTCAGTGTTTCAGGCGCGGTGCTGCAAATGTTTTCTCATGGCGTTATCGCGGCCCTGCTTTTCGCCGTTGCTGGACGCATGATCTACCGGCGTACGCACACGCGCGAGCTCGACGCGCTTGCCGGGATGAATCTGAGCCGCATACTCCCGTTTGCGGCATTTGCCTTCGTGATCGCCTCGGCTGCGTCGATGGGCATTCCAGGGTTTAGCGGTTTCGCAGCGGAGATCACGATTCTCATCGGCGCATGGAAAACTTATCCGGTTGCGGTCTGGATCACCGGTGCGGGCATGGTGCTCGTTGCTGGATTCACATTGCGCGCGCTAAAGCAATCGTTCTTTGCCGACAAACCTGAAGGCGTCCGCGCGCAGGAAGGCCGCGTAGCGCTCGACCCGGATTGGAACGAGCAGGACAGCATCACGGTCGCGGAAAAATGCGGCGCTTGCCTGCTCATGTTCGCAACTCTCGCCGTGGGAATTTATCCGAAACTGTTGCTCGATCGCATCATGCCGGCGGTGGAGACGATGAGATTTTTGAAATGAAATGTCCGGTTCAACTCCGAAACTTCGCGAGCAGGCGATTTAACGCTTCCTTGGCCGCCGTAGCCTTGGCGAAGGAGGCAAAGATTTAGCCATGTCTTACCTCGAGCTTCTCAAGTTGGTTTCGCCCGAAGCGATGGTGGTCATCACGGCTCTGCTGGTGCTCGCGATTGGCCTAACTAGCAGGCGCGCGACTGCAGTGACCGGCGTGTCCTCTGTAAGACCGCCGACGAGGGCGGCCGAGAACACTGCTGTTGCAGGGCTGTGCTCGTTTATGGCTGCGGCTGGGCTCGTCATCGCAGCTATCGCGGTGTTCATGCTACCGCGGAACGCGACGCTTTTTGGCGGCATGCTTGTGATCACGCCACTGAACTCGCTTTTCAAAATCATCTGCATCGCGCTCGCGTTTTCCACGGTTCTCCTTGCCGCATCAAAAAATGCGCCGCGTCACGCCGGCGAATATCTGGCCATTGTTCTTCTGGCGACGGTCGGGCTCATGCTGCTGGTCGGCAGCGAAGAGTTGCTCATGATTTTCATCGGGCTCGAACTGCTCGGCTTGTCGCTTTACGTCATGGCAGCATTTGATAAAAGTGACATCCGCTCAGCCGAAGCGGGTCTGAAATATTTCTTGTTCGGCAGCACCTCGAGCGCGTTCACGCTTTTCGGAATCAGCTTGATCTATGGCATGTCGGGAACGACTGGTCTCGTGGCGATTTCACAAAAACTGGCGACGACATCCGTGCAGCCGTTGCTTGCCGTCGGAATCGTGATGACGCTCGTCGGCTTTGCGTTCAAAATCGCTGCCGCGCCATTTCATCTTTGGGCGCCGGACGCGTATCAGGGCGCGCCTGTTCCCAGCGCAGCGTTCATTGCTTCAGGATCAAAGGTCGCCTCGTTTGTCGTGCTAGGAAAAATTGTGCTGATCGGATTTGCGCCTGTGCAGGGCAGCGCAAACTGGCACGCGCTGATCGCGGGCTGGTCACCGGTGCTCGCCGCATTGGCAGCATTGTCAATCGTCGTCGGCAATCTCGTCGCGCTGGCGCAGACGAACGTGCGAAGACTGCTCGCCTATTCCGCAGTCGCACACGGCGGTTACACGTTGATCGGACTCGTCGCAGGTGGTCGCGACGGATTTTCCGCGGCGTTGTTTTACACCACCATCTACGCTATCACGCTCGTCGGCGCATTCGGCGTGGTTGGTTTGGTGCGGCGCGAAACCGGCGGCGACGATTACTCAAACTTTTATGGATTGGCTTCCCGTTCTCCCTTGCTCGCGGGATGCATGGCGATCTTTATGCTCTCTCTTGCAGGCATACCGCCGCTCGCCGGTTTTTTTGGGAAATTCTACCTGTTTAGCGTCGCACTGCACGCCAGCGCGAACCACGGGTTGCTCTGGCTCGTGGGAGTGGCGCTTCTTGGCAGTTTCATCTCGCTCTACTATTACCTGATGGTGTTAAGAGCCATTTTCGTCGAGAAAAGCGCACCTGAAACTGATCGCCGATCACTGAGCACCGATCGCTTTCTCCAGAAACTTACCGTCTCTGTCCTCGCCGCGGCGGTTCTCATCCTCGGCGTGATGCCGGACATATTAGCAGCGCGGATCCTTGCCACCGTGCCGTAAAAATTTTCCGCAAAAAAGCGTGATTAACGCTTGACTCCGGCGCTATAAGTTTTGCATCAAAAGCAGTACCAGCCATTGCAAAAGTTGGTGAGTAAAAATGGGCAGCATCAGCCAGTTCATTGATCGCCACTACCGGCACTTCAACGCTGCGGTCTTGAAAGACGCTGCCGATGCCTACGTCGCGCATCTGGATCGCGGCGGGAAAATGATGATCACGCTCGCGGGCGCCATGAGCACCGCGGAACTGGGCGTTTCTTTGGCGGAAATGATTCGCCGCGACAAAGTCCATGCCATCGCCTGCACCGGAGCGAATCTGGAGGAGGACCTTTTCAATCTGGTCGCACGCAGCAATTACGTCCGTCTTCCGAATTATCGCGAGTTGAGTCCGCAACAGGAAGAAGAACTGCTCCGCCGCCATTTAAATCGGGTCACCGACACGTGCATTCCAGAAGAGGAAGCCATCCGCCGAATCGAGCGAGTGGTGATCGACGAATGGGTCTCCGCTGCGCAGAAAAAAGAGCACGCTTTCCCGCACGAATTTCTTTTCAAGATTTTGAAAGAATGTCGGCTCAAGAAATTTTACGAGATCGATCCCGGAGACAGTTGGATGATCGCCGCCGCGCACAAGGACCTGCCGGTTTTTGTGCCCGGCTGGGAAGATTCCACGTTGGGAAATATTTATGCCGCCCGCTGCATCACTGGAGCGATCACCGATGTGCATACGGTTCGCTCCGGGATTGAGTACATGATCGCGCTCGCGGACTGGTATCGCCGGGTGTCGCAGGAATCCTCCATTGGCTTTTTCCAAATCGGCGGTGGCATCGCAGGCGATTTCCCCATTTGCGTCGTGCCGATGCTAAATCAGGACGTGGTCAGCATGGCGGTGCCGGAGTGGGGGTATTTTTGCCAGATCAGTGATTCCACAACCAGCTTCGGTTCGTACTCCGGCGCAGTGCCTAACGAGAAGATCACATGGGGAAAACTCAACGTCGATACGCCGCGATTTGTCATCGAATCCGACGCAACCATTGTTGCGCCATTGATCTTTGCCAAGATTCTGGGCTGGTGAGGCGCAGTGTTGCGGCCATTATCGGTTATCTGTTCCGATAATCTCTCGCTGCTGATGGATAACTAATTTGCCTCCTGTTTATCGCCAGTGGCCTGGAATATATGTCCAGCCGCGAGGACGACGCACCCAATGTCCTTGCACCCAAACTGCGGTTGGGGCTGGGCGGACTACCCAGGTCCCCGGCACCCACACATAATTGGCCCCGGTCCATCGCCAATAGCCGCTTGTCCAGATGTATCCTGGTCCAGGTGCCACCGTCTGGGCTTCAACGCGAACTGGTGGTGGCGGTTGGGTTACTACCACCTCCCCAGCTGGCCCGGTTGTTGTTACTTGTTGTGTCGTTGTAGTCGTAGTCACAGTCGTCGGTTCCTCGGCGCAGCCTGCCAACATGAGCGCTGCCACCGCCGGTAGATAAATGCTTCTTCTCATGGCGCCTCCTTCCTCTCTTTGGATTCGCTTTGTGAGGCAGTTTCGGCTTTGTGGAAGGTGCGGACAACGATCTTTCTATTGCCTCATCACTGAGAGAATTTCGTTGGCAGCTTTGCCGATGACGCTGATGTGGTCAGCTCCAGCGACGGGATGGAATTTAACGATGCTGGGAAAAGTCTCTGCCAGTTCCCGGCTCATTCGGATTGGAATGATGTCGTCATCTGTTCCATGGAAAATTTCAATCTTCGGCGGCGGCGCACGCTGCGCCAGCTTGTGCAAAGCGGCGCGGTTATCGTAGTTCTCGATCAACAGGTAGGAAAGCGGGTTGCCCACCATCGTAGCAGCTTCTTCGCGCAGCGTGGTAAAGACGGAAATGAGAATGATGTGTTGCACCGGATGCCGCATGGCAAAATCCAGCGCAACAGCGGTTCCCCACGAATGCCCAATAAGGTTCAATCGAGATTCGATTTCGCTTTCATCTATGCGCAAATGATTCGCGAGCGCGTCGAGCGCTCGGTCCGCCGCCGCGCGTGTACTTGCGATGGTCGCATAACCTTCGCTCTTCCCGTAACCGGGATAATCGATCAAAAGAAATGCGTCGCCGTTCTGTCGATCTTGCGCGATGAGCCAGGTCCAATCGAGCGCCAGCGAACCGTTACCGCAAAACGCAACCCAAATACGCTTTGGCAGACGGGCGTCCGTTTCTTGGGCCAAATAAAACGCGACCTGCTTGCCAGCAAATGTCGTGAAGTGCAGCTCGACGCCGTGCTGCGGCAAAGCATGAGCGTAGACAGCATCGTACGGCCGCGGGTGGTAGAGCATTGAATGTTGCCGAAAATATGAAAAGAGAGAGATCGCGACGAGGGCGAGGCAAACAAAAACAGGCGGCAGCCAAACCCACCAACGCCTATGACGCAATATTTCCATTCAGAATTGCGGGCTCACCTCATTCGCCTATAAGCAACGGCTGCCAATCGAGCAAATCGATTGCGGACAACTGAGTTAGCTTTCTCGCTGTGGCGTGAGTTCAGTTCCTATCGCATGGTGCGCCATGCTGTACGTCGTCGCCACGCCGATTGGTAACCTGGGCGATATCACGTTGCGCGCACTCGACGTATTAAAAGAAGTCGATCTGATCGCTGCCGAAGACACGCGGCATTCCGGAATGTTACTGAAACATTTCGGACTCAAAAAGCCATTCATTAGTTATCACGAGCACAATGAAGCGATGCGTACGGCGGAGCTCGTCGAGCGCCTCGCACGCGGCGAAAAGGTTGCGCTGATTACAGATGCCGGAACGCCCGGACTGTCGGATCCGGGGGCGCGCCTCATTCGCGAATGCATCAAACGCAAACTCCTATTTACAATCATTCCCGGACCATCATCGATGCTGACCGCTCTTGTCGGCTCCGGATTTTCAACTGAGAAATTTTCTTTCCGCGGATTTCTCCCCGTCAAAAGTGGGCAACGCGAACGCGAGTTGCGAGCGGCTGCCGAATGGGACGAAACAGCAATCTTTTTCGAGTCGCCGTATCGATTAACCAAAACGCTCGCCGCCTGCGCCGATATCATGCCGGAGCGGCAACTTTGCGTCGCGCGAGAACTGACAAAGAAATTCGAGGAATTCCGCCGCGGCACTGCCGGCGAGCTCCTTGCACATTACAAGGCGCATCCGCCGAAAGGCGAGATCGTGCTGGTGATCTCCGGGTCGTAGGGAATCTCAGAGAACAGAGTGGCAACGCTTTCTCGCGAATAAACGAAGCATGGCTGCCGTCAAACTCTGCCACTCAAATCAGCGTAACACCGACTGTAAACAATGCGATCCGAGATTGCCTCTGCCGAAAGTCACACAAGTTCTTGCAATCTCGCCGGATTTCCTCTCTCCGGCGCGCTTCCTACTGGCAGGGCTATTCCGGAGCCAAAAGCTAGCTACAGGGCGAGTCCATCCGAATGGCGGACTTTCGCGAGCAATCGAGCTACCTTCTGCGATTATGATGTGATGACCCGCTTGCGGTGGTTGCTCAAGCCTGTGCTCGCGGGATTAACGGTGACGCTGCTGCAGCTTGCAATGGCAGTGGGCCTGCTTGCGCCGGAGGGACCTGTGTCGGATCGCTACTCGGCGCTCATCCAGCACGATAGCTATTGGTTCATGAACATCATCAATCGCGGGTACCAGACCATTGTCCCGCCTATCGATCACAAGGTGATGGAAGTGTCAAATGTCGCGTTTTTCCCGGCTTATCCTGCGATTGCCGCGCTGTTTCGCTATGGACTCAACATCGACACTGGCATTGCGCTCCTGATTACCGCCCAACTCGCTGCCTGGGGGTTCTGGATTTATTTTTTCCTGTTGTGCAAACGCTGGAACATTTCGCTGGCGCTCCAGACTTGCGGCGCATCACTAATCGCCGCGCATCCGGCAGCGTTCTTTTTAGTCGCCGGCTATTCAGAATCGCTGTTTCTAATGGCGCTGCTGGGATTCATTTACTGGAGCAGTGCGGACGGGCGCGCTGCGAAAGTCTTAGGGGCGATGCACGGGATCCTTATGTCCGCAGCGCGAATCGTGGGCATCGTATGCGCCGCTTTTCCTTTGGTGTGTGCGGTTTTTCAAACTGGATGGCGCAGCTTACTCAAGCCACGAAGGTGGGTTCGAGAGCACAGGCCGGCGATCGGTGTGACAATTGCGGCGATGTGCGGTGCTATCGTGTTTTTCGCTTATTGTCAGCTCCGCTGGGGTCATTGGGACTTGTACATGCTCACGCAGGCAGCCGGCTGGGGCATCGTTGCCGATTATCTGGCGGTGTTTAAGCCCTCTAGTTATCGCTGGCTCCTCCCCGCGCTAAATAATCCGACCGAGGTGAGCCAAATGGCGATGACGCTGGGTGCATTGCTCTTTGTCGCTATTGCGCTTTGCGAGTTGGTCGTGGGGTTCCAGCGCGCCCCCGCCGCGGCGGGTAAACTGTGGTCGCGCCCTACCACACTCTGGGATCGAACTAACTGGGGGATGCGCGCTGGCATCTATTTCTGCGCAGCCGTCATCTATTATCTTTCGGTCAGCGGCGTGGCCTGCGTGGATATGGAAAGCATGCTCCGCTACGAATTTTCCGTGCACGCGTTGATCGTGCTGGCGCTTTTGAATTTCCTGCGTCAATTTCGTACGCCGCCGATGCTCATGCGGGCATTCGGCATCGCGGCAGTGGCGTTCCTGAGCGCTGCTGGGTTGTGCGTACAGGGCTGGTACGTCTGGAATTTCACCCGGGGCAATTGGGTTGCGTAGAGGAAGATGAAAACAAAAGTCGCCATTATCGGTGCCGGACCAGCGGGTTTGACCGCCGGCTATCTTCTTTCGAAGGAGGACGCGGACGTCATCGTTCTCGAGGCCGATCCGGTTTACGTCGGCGGCATTTCCCGCACCGTCACCTACAGCGGTTTTCACTTCGACATCGGCGGGCACCGTTTCTTCTCCAAATCCAAAGCGGTCGAAGATCTCTGGACGGAGATTTTGCCTGACCACATGCTGGTGCGCGCGCGCTCGTCGCGCATTTTTTACGGCGGCAAATTTTTCTCGTATCCGCTGAAGCCGGTCGAAGCGCTGCTCAAGCTCGGCGTATTCAGGTCCACGCTTTGCATCCTTTCGTGGCTGAAAGCGCGCCTGTTTCCGGTGCGAAACCCGCGCAACTTCGAAGAGTGGGTGAGCAATCAATTCGGCAAACGGCTCTTTAACACGTTCTTCAAGAGCTATACCGAAAAAGTCTGGGGAATGAGCTGCAAGGAAATCTCCGCTGATTGGGCCGCGCAGCGCATCAAAGGCCTGTCGTTAGGCAGCGCCATCAAGAACGCGCTGATTCCGCAGCGCTACAATGGCGACCGGAGCAAAGTCATCAAGACGCTCATCCATTCGTTCCGTTATCCGAGGCGAGGTCCCGGCATGATGTGGGAATCATGCGCGGAAAAAATGCAGGCGCTGGGCGGCAAACTCGAAATGGGCTGCAGAGTAGCTCGGTGTTCCTACTATGAAACGTCCGGCACCTGGACGGTCGAATACAAAGATCGAAAAGGCGACATGCAAGCGATCGAGGCAGAGCACGTGATTTCATCCGCACCGATGCGCGAACTCGTTTGCGGTTTATCGCCCGCTGTGAGCGAGCGAGCGAAACGGGCAGCCGAAAGTCTCAAGTATCGCGACTTCCTCACAGTGATGTTGATCCTGAAAGACCGACAGATGTTCGATGACAACTGGATTTACATTCATGATCCGAGCGTGAAAGTGGGCCGTGTCCAGAACTTTCGTTCCTGGTCGCCGGAGATGGTGCCCGAGCAAGACAAGGTTTGCTACGGCCTCGAATATTTCTGCTTTGAGCACGACGGCCTCTGGGACTCCAGCGACAGCGACTTGATCGAGCTCGCCAGGCGCGAATTGATTCAGATTGGTCTGGCCAAGCAACGCGATTTCATCGATGGCTGTGTCGTTCGCCAAAAAAAAGCGTATCCGGTTTACGACGACGATTACGCGCGCCACGTCGCGACGATCCGCCATGAGCTGGAGACGCGTTATCCAAACCTGCACTTGGTTGGCCGCAACGGCATGCACAAATACAACAACCAGGACCACGCCATGATGACGGCGATGTTGTGCGTGGAGAATATTCTGGCCGAAGCCAAACTCTACGACCTCTGGCAGGTCAACAGTGACGCCGAATACCACGAACAAGGCCCTGCCGTGGCTGAAGAAACAAGCGGCTCCGCATTACGCCTGGTGCCGACCCGCGTAGTCGCCGCCCCTGAGCTCGCCCCGGAAGCTTAGCGCGTTTTGGTTTTTTGCGTCCCAGATTTCCAGAAGGCGTTTATTGCCATGCCTATTCGCTGGAATCGGCCAAGACCAGGAAACTTTAATCGAGACGCTCACCTGCTGTTTCAATTGTGCTCGAAAATTTCGAGATCACTATCAGTCACTTCGTAGCGCGTCCCGTAGCGCAGACTTCCAAGTCTGCCGTAGCGCGGGTTTCCAAACCCGCAGAGGGTTCAAGGTCGCACACCCTGCCGATTTGGAAATCGGCGATACAGGAGGTCCGCCACGGCGGATTCGTCCTGTGACGAATTGAGAAACCTGCGCTACGGAAACAAAACAGCCGCCGCGCGGTTTCGCGCGGCGGCTGAGCTTGTATTTCAGGAGGCGCTGACTTCTCTACAGCGCTCCCTGCACAGTTTTATCGATTCTCTACCACTCGGGGCGCCGGCTTGACCATTTCAAGCTGGGCACTCACTTTTTGGATTTGGGTGGCCTGCTCCTTGAGCTGGGCTGTGAAAGTCTCTGCCTGCTCTTTGAGCTGGGCTGTGAGAGTGTCTATTTGTTTCTGTTGCTGCGCGACCGTTGCTTGCAACTTCTCAACTTTGTCATAGAGCATGGCTTGGTGCTGAAGACCGGGGCGCGCGGCAGGTTGCGGTGCGCTACGACGTTGAGGTGCGCTACGAGGCGCAGGCATGCTACGAGGCTGGGTGCTCGGGCCAAAATCCCAGCCAAGGTGGTCGTCCAAAAGGTTCAGAGTAACTTGAACAACATTGACGCCGTCAACAGGCTGGAAGTTATTGAAGATACCACCGATGTAGCACTCTAAGGACCCGCCGTTCCCGTTCGAGAGGTCGTTGATGCGGATCGTACTGCTTTCGTCGCCGACGGTGAAACCAACGAAGTTGCCGATGTAAGTGTTATTGAAGCCAGCGACCAAGTTTTGTCCTGTCGAATCACCCACAGCTGTGTTGTCACTGCCATCACCGTTGTTGAGGAGCGTCGCAAAGCCAACTGCCGTGTTGCCGTTGCCAAGGCCGAGTCCGGAGGAGTCATTACTCACGAGCGCCTCATCACCAATGGCAGTGTTTGCAACGCCGATAATATTTGCAAAAAGCGCCGAATTGCCCAAAGCGTTGTTGCTGTATCCGCCTGCGACGCTGGATGCGTTGCCGTCGTTGTTAAACAGCGCGAAGGCGCCGACCGCGTTGTTGAAGCTTCCGCTAAACTCGCCTGCGCCGCCGGCATTAAAGACCAGCGCGTCTGTTCCAACCGCCACGTTTTGAGTGCCGGTCGTCAACCCAGTGCCGGCGGTGTTGAGCAAGAGCGCTACAGTGCCAACTGCGGTATTGGAATCCGCATTGTTGAGGATCAGCGCTCCGGCGCCGACGCCGACGTTGTAGTTGGCGGTCGTATCCGAGAAGAGCGAATACCAACCGAGTCCTGTGTTCCCCAAGCCAGTGCTGAGGAAACTAAGGGCGCCGCAGCCTTCCGCTGTGGTGAAGTTGGAATAGCACCCGTCGGGTGCCGGACTGACTGCCTGCATTTGCGGCAAAACCGCAAATGACACCAGAACAAGCGGGATGAGAAGGAACCCGCGCCGTAACGGCAGCGGGCGAGCCGGTTCTCGTCCGCATGAAACTAACGTTTTAAGTTGAGTGAGTGAATCCATGGGATGTGTTCTTTCTCTTTCCCGGTGGTGTTTGTTTGTTTTTTTGGTTTTCACTGGGCTTCGAACAGACAAAGAACCCTACCGGGCAAAAGTCCTTTTTCTGTTTTGGAGCCAGTCGCCGTGATACTGAATTTCAATCATGAATGTCAATACTTTTTTTAAAAATTCTTTTATTGGGCGGCTCCCGCGCAGTTGGGAAGGCTGGCGAACTGGTACGGCACCACACTGTCGTACAGATTGCTGTTTGCGTTGATAAGTCTGTTCCGGTAGCCTCAGACGCATGGCACGCACTGGTTTGGGTAAAGGTCTTGGCGCGCTGATCGGCGCGCCTGCGATCGCCCCGCGCACGGATGAGGCCGAGTCGGGCGAAAGAGTCCACCAGATTGATCTGGCGAGCGTAGTGCCGAGCGCGTTGCAGCCGCGCAAGGATTTTGGGCGCGAACCGTTGCAAGAACTGATCGATTCGATTCGCCAGCATGGCATCATTCAACCGCTCATCGTGCGGCCCGCCACGGCGGGTTCGTCCAGCGGCGGACAGGTCGGCACACGCTTTGAACTCATTGCTGGCGAACGCCGATGGCGCGCCGCGCAGGAACTCGGGCTTACGACCGTGCCCGTGATCATTCGAAGCGCGAACGATTTGGAAGTGCTCGAGTTGTCGTTGATCGAAAATTTGCAACGCGCCGATCTCAATCCGATCGAGGAAGCCCAGGGCTACGCGAGGTTGGCTAACGAATTTGGAATGCGGCAGGAAGACATCGCGCTCAAGGTGGGGCGCAGCCGGGCGGCTGTGGCGAACGCGCTGCGGCTTCTGGATCTGCATCCGCAGGTGCAAGTCTGGCTAGCGCAGAATTTGATTTCCGTTGGTCACGCGAAAGTGCTGCTGGCATTGAAAGCGCCCGAGGAACAATTGCTGGCTGCGGAAACGGTTTTGCGGCGCAATGCCACTGTCCGTTCCACGGAGCGCATGGTCGCCCGTTTGCTGGGGATTGGACGTCCACGCCGGAAATCCCGCCGTGCATCTGCCGACATGACTACCACGGCAACGGCCGTGGAAGATTTACAGAATCGCTTGCAACAACATCTGGCCACGCACGTCGCTATTCATCATGGAGAGAAACGCGGGCGGATTGAGATCGAGTACTATGGAACCGACGATCTACAGCGGGTCGTCACTGCACTGGGGCTGCCGAGCGAAGGAAGCTGATTTCGTTGCGCTCCGTCGCGTCGTTGAACCGACCTTGTCATTCTGAGCGGAGCGAAGAATCTCAGATCATCTCTTCGTGCTTCCACAGGTGGTCAAACAATTTTGGCCGCTGTTCCCAGTCGTCGCTTAGGTCGAGCCACTGTGGATTAGTCTGTTCGATTAGCGCGATTTTCCTGCTGGGGCGCCAACCTTTGAGCCTCTTCTCGCACGCGATCGCGTCGTTCACGTTGCGGAAATGCTCAAGCCAAACCAGCCGGTTCAAATGGTAGCGTTTCGTGAAGCCCTTTACTTCTCCATATCTATGCTGGTACAAACGGCGTGTGATGTTATTGGTGATCCCGATGTACAATGTAGTGCAACGTTTGTTGGTGAGGATGTACACCCAATAGTCGTGGTTGCGCATGGCATAAGGTAATCAGAGATGTTTCGCTCCGCTCAACATGACACGGGTTCGTTTGCGGTGAAGCGAGCATTCGTCACCCTGCTCTCGCTTGTTTGCGCAGGGACATCCCTACGAGCCGCTCCAGCGAACATTTGGGAGGAATTTTCTGGCGAGAAAGCCTTTGCTCAGGTTCAGCGGCTTGTCGATTTCGGGCCCCGCCCGGGTGGGTCCAAGGCGCTTGAGAAATCCAGAGATTACATCGAGGAGCAACTTCACGCTTCGGGCTGGGAGGTAATGCGCCAAGCGTTCAGTGACGACACGCCGCGGGGCAAAACTCAGTTTGTAAATTTAATTGCCCGATTTTCCGGTGAAAAGCCCGCGGCGTTTCCCTCGTTTTTGCTGTGCTCGCATTACGACACAAAATTGTTCGACACCATCCAGTTTGTCGGAGCCAACGACGGCGGCTCCAGCACGGGTCTGCTGCTGGAATTGGCGCGCGTAATCGGGCAACACCCCAGTCTGGCCAGGAAAATCGAGCTGGTGTTCTTCGATGGAGAGGAAGCGTACGACCATTTTTCAGACACAGACGGTTTGTTCGGCAGCCGCCATTTTGCCAAACAACTTCAAAGCGACCGCGTGAAGCAATTTCGAGGAGGGATGTTGTTCGACATGGTCGGCGATCATTCGCTCGGCATTACGCTGCCGGCAAATTCACCTGCCGCGATGGCGCGCGATATTTTTGCCGCGGCGGAAGCGCTGAAACTGCGAAATTATTTTAGCTATTTCGACCGGGAGTTGATCGATGACCACGTGCCGCTGAACGCGATCGGTATTTCGACGATCGACATTATCGATTTCGACTATCCGTGGTGGCACACCGCCGGTGACACCATCGACAAAATCAGCGCGCAGAGTCTTCAAATCGTCGGCTCAGTGGCGTTGTACTACCTTTCCCAGTTTGCGTTGAAATGATGAGCGCGATGTACGAGCGACGAAGTCTAAACGAGCACCATAGACGCGGCATCTATGGCGCTGTGGATTCGAACTCGATCAAGGAGCGGCATTTTCTGAGATTTCTGCATTGCCTCTGAGCGTTTTTACCTGCACTCTGACCGTAAGTCGCAGCCTCGATGGAACGCCTGGCATCTAAATCACATCCAGCGCACCCAAACATTGGCGTGATCGGTCTTGGCATTATCGGTCGCGCAATCGCGGGAAATCTCCGCCGCAAAGGATTTCCAGTTTTCGTTTGGAACCGGTCGCCGCGGCCTGTGCCAAATTTTGTCGGTTCGCCCGGGGAACTGGCGGAGATGTGCAATTACATCCAGATTTTTGTCTCTGACGACGAAGCGCTCCTGCAAACTGTCGAGCAGTTAAGCGAAAAGCTCACGCCGGGTCACGTTGTTCTTGCGCATTCGACAGTCGCTCCGGATTCTATGCGCGCCGCGGCGGAGATAGTCGAGCGGCGAGGCGCGCTGTTTGTGGAAGCATCGTTTACTGGCAGCAAACTTGCGGCCGAAAAGGGCGAACTGGTTTATTACGTGGGCGGAACGGATGCAGCGTTACGTGTGGCGCGTCCAATTCTTGAGGCGAGCAGCAAAGAGATTATCACGATCGGCGCGGTCGGCCAGGCGAGCGCGATCAAGGTTGCAACCAACATGGTCACTGCCGCAACCGTGCAAGCGGCAGCGGAGGCCCTGGCGCTTGTCAAGGCGCTGGGTTTGCCACTTGAGAAATTCATCGAGGCGATGCGCGCCAATGCGAGTTATTCCGCCACGCTGGCGATGAAACTGCCCAAAATACTCGACCGCGATTTTGAGCCGCACTTTTCTGTCAAACACATGCTGAAAGACATGCAGATCGCCAATCAGATTGCCTTGTCGCATTATCTGGACTTGGGAGTGACCGCTGCGGCCCGCGACCAGTTGCTCGAGCAAATGCAATGGGGTCATGGCGATGACGATTATTCCGCCGTCGCGCGCAAATATTTGCACGAGCCCGCGACGGAATTTTTCGAAGAGCCGCAACTGGAACAGCAGCCCGAGCAAATCTTCGTTGATGAACCGATTGGTAGCTCGGCAGAAGCGCAGGCGCAAAATCTCGAACCGCAGGAAGCCGGCGCAGCGGACGCGCAGCAGCCTTTGCTCAGTTTCGGTGCCGGAGCCGAGACAGCCGCTCCTGCATCGGCGCCATTGCGCCGTGGCTTTCTCAAACAGCTGCTCAGCAGGTTCGCGTCCGGACAAGAATGACGCAGCCGTTCCAAGTCGGGCAAGCCACGTTTCTCGATCTCTCCGCGCGGGCAAAATTTCGTGTTGCCGGGACGGACCGGTTTCGATTTCTCAATGGGCAAATCACAAATGATTTGCGCAAGACAAGCGAAACGGTCGCTATCGAGGCGTGCGTGCTCAACGCGAAAGGCAAAATGAACGGGCACATTTTCATCTGCGCACTGGGCGAATCATTTTTAGTTGATGCCGAGGCGAATCTCCGAGAAACGCTGGGCACTAGGCTGGAGCGTTACGTGATCGCCGACGACGTCCAAATCGAGGATGTCACAGATCAATTCGCGCTTTTTCACGTCCTCTCACCAAAGGCACCGACACCGGAGCATGGCGGGATTGTTTCCGCGCTGCGTTTCGCTGAGCCAGGTTGGGACATCTGGAGTGACCCGGCGCATCACGCTGCCGTGCGGGAACAATTCTCTTCGGCATTTCATTTTCTCGATCCTGCTGTTGCGGAAGTGATGCGCATCGAGCGGGGTATGCCCCGCTGGGGCAGCGAACTGACGGAGGAAATTATCCCGATCGAAGCGAATCTCGAGCAACGCACGATCGATTACGAAAAAGGTTGTTACATTGGCCAGGAAGTGATCTCGCGAATGAAAATGTCGGGGCAAACAAACAAGCGATTATGCGGATTGATTTCGCTGGATGACGTCCCACTTCAGCCGGGAATGAAACTTGCCGCCTCTTCAGCGGCAGGGAAAGAAACCGGCTGGATCACAAGCGCAACGCGCAGCGAACGACTCGGAAAAGAAATCGCGCTAGGCTATGTGAAACGCGGCTTCAACGGCATCGGTACGAGATTGGATGCGCACGCGGCGAATATCCCCAGCGCCATCCCGGTCGAAGTGGCTCCGCTTCCGTTTGTCTAACTATTCCGGGATCTAAGGTTTCGCCGTGGCAAGCATCTCTCGGGCACGAGCGCTGCCCATCAATGCGTTCCGGCGATTGGGATTCATTTCGAGAGCGCGCTCAAACTCTTTGAGGGCTTGGTGCGGATGATTTGTCTCCAGCAAGAGATCACCAAGTTGTTCCCGCGCGGGAACGATCGCACCGGGCGTGACGGGAAGTTTTTCGATTGCATCCTCTTCATCGGCGGCGGCACGCATCAGTTTAATCGCCTCGTCAGGTTTTCCCTCGGCGCGCGCGGTCCAGGCCAGCGCTTCATTCAACTGCGCATGGACCAGTGTTGCCCAGTAGTCCTCACCCGCCGCGCTCAGTTTTTCGTGTGCGCTTTTTAATTTCTCGATCTCCTGCTGGGCGGCGTCCGGTTTTGCGTCGCGCGCAAAGGCGACGCTCCGCGTCCAAAGCGTGATCGCCAAGACTTGCGGAAGCGCCCGATCGAGCGGGACGAGTTGCGCTGCATCACGCCACTGACGGCGCTCAATCGCATAGCGCGCCGGCATTGCGCTGGCTGCGTATCCAATTTTGAAATAACTGCCGCCGAGCCCTGGGATTGCGCGCAGTTCATCCAGCACGCGCGCGGCGTCGACATCGCGGCCAAGCTGGAGATACGCATAAACGAGATAATCCATGGCGTGTAATTCCTCGCCTTTATCGCCTTGTGCGCGTGCCGCTTTTTCCGCCGCCAGATTGGAAGCGATCGATTCCTCCCACATTCCCAAGCGCGTATAGATGTGCGAGGGCATGTGCAACGCGTGCGGCGCAGATGGCGCGATTTGGGAATATCTGCGCGCTGCCTCCAGACCGCGCGTCGCCATTTCCGCATTGTCGCACGCGTGAATGAGATAATGCGGAACGCCCGGATGCTGGGGATATTTTCGAAACAACGGCTCAAGAATGGCGACGGCTTTCTTTTCGTTCGCGTGCGTTTTGTCGGCTGGCGACGCAGTAGCGAGTAACGCCAACGTGTAAAACACCTGGCACTCGACATCTTCGGGGTTGCGCTCGGCGAGTTTGCCCATGGCGCGTGTGTAAGCGTTCGCTCGCTCGTGGTACGGCACAGAATCCGCGTTTGCGTAGATGATGCTCAGCGCCTCAATAAATCCTCGTTCCCGTTCCGAGCCGCCAACGCGTTTGGCGTCATCCATCTCCTGCGAGCCGTGCGCGACGTCTTCCAGCGCAATGTGCGGCTCCCACAGTTGATGAAAATAAGTCATGGCCACGCCCCAATGCGCCATGGCGCAGTTGGGATCCTTCGCTATCACGTCGCGAAACGCCTTTTCCGCCGCCGAGTAGGCAAACGAATGCAAGAGCGCGACAGCTCGCTCGAATTCTTGCTGCACATCCGCAGAGCAGGAGGTCTGGAATTTCACCGCACCAAGTTTCTCCGGGACCGGGTGGTCATGTTCTGCGACGGCCAGCGATTCATACGCACGGCACGCCAACCAGACGAGGCAAACAGCCACGGCCGCGCGTACGGAAAAAATGCGACGGCGCTGCTTTTGTATCGACATTATCAAATTGGACAGTGAAATTTTATTTTGCCCTCTCGCCTCGGATTTATAGAATCCTCGTTGCCCCTCGGACGAGCAATTAACCTTAACCATTTGCAGCGTCTGAACAAAGCCCATCTTCAACACAGCTTTCATCCATCGGTAGCTCGGCGACTACGCTGCGTCAGCAGGGAGGCCGCCTAGCGCCATGGCGAATTTCTTCCCACGCTGGACGAACTGGGTGCCGCTCAAGCTCGTGGTGTGCGCCATCGTGATCGCCTGCGGATTGTCCGGCGCCACGTGGTATTACGCCACGCCAAGATATACCAAAATCGGTTATCGGCCGATCCAGCCGGTGCCGTTCCCGCACGATATTCACGTCACGCAACTGGGGATGGATTGCCGCTATTGTCACAGCTTTGTGGACGTCGCCGCGCACTCGAATGTGCCGAACACGCAGACTTGTATGAACTGCCACACCCAGGTGGCAAAAGATAATCCGAAGCTGGAGCCGGTGCGCGAAAGCTGGAAGACCGGCAAACCGATCGAGTGGGTGTGGATCCATCGCACGGTCGATTACGTTTTTTACAATCACGCCGCGCATGTGAACCGCGGCATCAGTTGCTTCAGTTGTCATGGTTCAGTCAATCACATGCCGGTGGTTTATATGGCCAAACCCCACAGCATGGGCTGGTGCCTGGAGTGTCATCGACACCCCGAAAATTTTCTGCGGCCCGAAGACCAGGTTTTCAATCTGGATTGGAAACCGGAGGACGTGCAGCCGGCAGAGTTTGTGGCGAAATACGGTCAGCCACACGACGCGCGTGACGATTTTTCGAAGAAGAAAAAGCTCACCCAAACCGAAATCGGCGAGACTTTGAAAGAGCGTTGGAATATTAATCCGCCGACAAATTGCCAGGGGTGCCACCGATGAAACGCGTTTTCCATCATCCGCCGGAGCCGCCTACGGGAAAGGCTTACTGGCGAAGCCTCGGCGAGTTGAGCGATACGCCGGAATTTCGCCAGTGGTTGGAGCGGGAATTTCCTCCGGGCATAGCGGAACTCAACGGCGACGAATGGTCGCGACGCGACTTCCTGAAATTGATGGGCGCGTCAATGGCGCTGGCGGGGATTGGCCTAACGAGTTGTCGCCGGCCGGAAATGCATCTGGTTCCTTTTACCAAGAACGTCGAATGGACTATCCCCGGAAAATTCCTCTACTACGCGACCGCAATGCCGCGGCGCACGGGCGGCATTCCCCTTGTCGCCACGACCGTGGACGGGCGGCCGATCAAGCTCGAGGGCAATCCGTTGCATCCCGCCTCGGCGGGCGCCACGGACACTTTCGTTCAGGCGTCGGTTCTCGATCTGTATGACCCTACCCGCTCGAAGCGGTTTGTTCAAAAAGGAAAACGAAGTAAGCGCGAAGATTTTGAGAATTACGTCAGCGAACTTCGCAAGGCACTCCTGAGCGATCACGGCGAGGGCCTCGCGTTTTTGGTGGAGGAAACCAATTCGCCTACGCGTGAGCGTCTCCGGGCAGAATTAGAGAAAAATTTCCCGAGCATGCGCTGGTGTGTCTATGAACCGCGCCTGGGCGCGGAAGCGAACGTCGCCATGCAAACCGCTTTCGGCGCGAACGCGCGGGCATTGCCGAAACTCGATCGCGCCGATGTCATTCTCGCGCTGGACAGCGATTTTCTCGATAGCGGCCAGGGCGATCTCGAATCGGTGCGCGCGTTCACTGCGCGCCGGCGCGTGAGCGCGCCGAAGGACAGCATGAACCGGCTTTACGTGGTCGAGAATCGTTTCACCCTCACCGGCGCTATGGCCGACCATCGGCTGCGCTGTCCGGCCAGCCAGATTGCTGTGTTCGCGCACGCGCTGGCCAGCAAAATTCTCGCGGCGACGAATGATTCCAATCTTGGGTCTTTGTTGGGAAGTTTGCAGGCTCCGCCAAACGCCTTTAGCAGCAGCTTCGAGCAGCAATGGATCGACGGGCTTGTGGGTGACCTGACGGCAAAGCCGGGAGCGAGTTTGGTGCTTGCAGGCCCAACCCAGCCCGTGGCAGTGCAATTGCTCGTTTACGCGATCAATGTTGCGCTCAAAAATCTCGGACAGACGCTGGTGATGCGTCAGATTCCGCGCAACCCGCGAACGATCGACATCGTGCAGCTTGCGACGGAGATCAACGAGGGGCGCATCAAGCAGTTATTCATTTTCGGTGGTGACCCTGTCTATAACGCGCCGCGCGGACTGGTAGAAGATCCGCAAAAAAAGCTGCCGCTGGATTGGAGCGAACTGCAAAAGAAAGTGCCGAGTATCGTTCGACTGGGCTACCACGAAGACGCCACGTCCGCGCTCAGTCAGTGGCACGTCCCGCTGGCGCATTATCTCGAATCGTGGGGCGACGCGCTCACAGCCGGCGGTGATTATTTGTCGATTCAACCGATGATTCTGCCGCTCTTCGGCGGGCTCAGTGAAATTGAATTGATGAACATGCTGCTCGGTGGGCCGAAGCTGCAGGGGCCCGAGTTGATGCAGGAAACTTTTCGCCTGACAAATCCGCCAGGCGATTTCCAAACAGCTTGGACGCGCTTTCTCCACGACGGTTTTGCAGCTCACGTTCAAGTTCGCGATCAGCCGGGCTTATTTAATCCCGGCGCAGCCGCAACTCCTGCGCGAGATTCCTGGGCGCCACTGCCGCCGCCCACGCCGGATTCACCGGAGATTGTTTTAACCGGCAGCTACGAAATGGACGACGGCCGCTATGCCAATAACGGCTGGCTCCAGGAATTGCCCGACCCGATCACAAAGCTCACCTGGGACAACGCGGCGTTAATCAGTCCTGCGTATGCGAAGAAGCTCGGTGTGGAGACCTGCGACCTGCTGCGCGTTGTCATTAACGAAAAAAGTTCCGGCGGAGAGGCAGTCAAACGCGAGCTTGTCATCGCGGCGCTCGTGTCGCCCGGTCACGCCGATAATTCGATTACCATCCCGCTGGGTTACGGCCGAAAAATGCCGGAGTTCTATGAGTTGCCGTACGCGGGTGGCGACCTGAGAGAAAGACCCGGCATCGCGCAGCAGTCCGGTTTCAACGGGTACTTTCTCTGCACGGCAGCAAATCCGCATTTTGCTGTCGCCGGCGGGAAGGGGATTGAGAGCGTGCAGGTGACCAAGGTTGGGCGCACCTATCCATTGTCGATTCCGCAGGAGCATTTCAGCATCGAAGGCCGTGGTCTTGTCCGTGAAGCGACGCTGGAAGGCTATCGCGCGAATAACGAGTTCGCCAAAAAAATTCCCGGCGAAGAAGAACTGCCGCATCCGCCGCCGACTCTCTATACGCATCCGCCGCTGAACGCGCCGCAGCAGTGGGGGATGAGCATCGATTTGAATGTCTGCACCGGATGCAACGCCTGTGTGATCGCCTGCCAGGCGGAAAACAACGTTCCCGTCGTCGGCAAACTACAGGTGGCGCATGGCCGGATCATGCATTGGCTGCGCATTGATCGCTACTACGCCAGCCGGAAATCATTTAACCAGGACCACGGCGAATGGCCGGAGCACCCCGAGATCGTGTATCAGCCCATGCCGTGCCAGCATTGCGAAAACGCGCCGTGCGAAACGGTTTGCCCGGTCAACGCGACCATTCACAGTGAGGACGGTCTCAACGTCATGGCTTACAATCGCTGTGTCGGCACGCGATTCTGCTCGAACAACTGCCCGTACAAGGTCCGGCGGTTTAATTATTTCGATTACAATCAGCGACCCGTCGGTAAGAGAAAGGTCATCGGCGCATTGAACATCTATGAAGAATATTTCGCGCCGCTGACAACAAAGGGAGCGCCGGACACGATCAAGATGCAGAAAAATCCCAACGTGACGGTACGCATGCGCGGAGTGATGGAGAAATGCACCTTCTGCGTGCAACGCATCGAGGAAGCAAAGATCGCGGCGCACGCGCGCGCAGGCGCCAGCGCAGACACGCGCATTCCTCGCGATTCGTTTACCACCGCATGTGCGCAGGCCTGCCCCACCGAAGCGATTGTGTTTGGCGATATCAAAGATCCGGAGAGCCGCGTCTCAAAACTGAAACAGCAGGACCGCAATTACCGAATCCTGGAATATTTGAACGTCGTCCCGCGAGTCAGTTACCTGGCGCGCATTCGCAATCCAAATCCGAAAATGCCTGACGCGGAAAACATCGGGGTCGCAAGCCTGGCGGAGAAACCAGCATGAGCGAATCCGCAATGTGAGTTATGGACGGGGCACCAGCAGCAGCACCTGAAAAGATTAAAGTTGCCGAGCAGCGAGTTGCGCATGTGCCGTTGGTTTTAAACCGGCGCAATTTCAGCTGGCTGACCGAGCGCATTTCCGGTGTCGTCGAACAACCGGCGCCGCGCTGGTGGTGGGTGGCGTTCACCATCACCGCAAGTGCCGCGACGTTTGGGCTTTTTTGTATCGGCTACCTGATTTCCACTGGCGTCGGCACATGGGGAAATCAAATCCCGGTGGGCTGGGCTTGGGACATTACGAATTTCGTTTTCTGGATCGGTATCGGAC